>Ga0209344_10000933_pt1 | contig 43432 bp, 55 predicted proteins | sample Cruoilmetagenom6_FD_187293 | JGI IMG/M metagenome (GOLD analysis project Ga0209344, IMG submission 187293) | Oil polluted marine microbial communities from Coal Oil Point, Santa Barbara, California, USA - Santa Barbara Oil Seep Sample 6 (SPAdes)... | ecosystem: Environmental > Aquatic > Marine... | reverse complement strand
TATCAATATATGGTACTATTGGTTTTATAGATTATAAACTGGTTAGAGGTTTAAAAACAAATGATGGGTTAGCAAATAATCTTGCTAGTAAGGATGCTAAAACCTCAAGTCAAGCAGAAACATCATCTAAACAAGACGAGCTTAGAGCACAGATAGATGAGGGTCTTAAGGTCGAGAGAGTTAAGGTGGAACGAAACGAGGTTATGGGTCGTAAGATAGACCTAGAAGATGAGTTAGAAAATCTAGCTAAAGGTAGTGACGAGCATATTGCTATGTCAAAAAAGATAGATAATTTAGAGAAGCAAATAAAATCATACGATGATATTGGAGTGAAACCAAAAGCACCTAAGACGTTAACACCTCAAGCACAAGCGTACACAAAGAGCCTTATAGAATCAAGAATGAAACTGGCTATGAACACTGGTTTTAAAAACTTACAGAAGATAGTTAAAAGCCCATCTAAATCTGCTTTGTCTTCAGATGCGTTAAGATTGATTAATGAGACGATTACCGATGTTGAAGCTATAGGTGCTAAGATAGAAATGGAAATAGCTGATGTTAAGAAATCTGTTGAAGCTCTTGGTAAAGGTGGTGATAGAGCTTTAGTTGAAGACATTGTTGAAGTTTACAGAGCATTGCATAAAGAGGGTCACATCTCTAAATCATCAATGGGTCAAATCGAAGCATCTTTTAAAAAAGGAGCTGGTGAGGGTTTTGCTCATCCAAAAATTGAAATAACTCCTACAAAAAATGGTAAGGGTGCTAAGATTAAAATCAATGGTAAAGTGGCTAAAGTGGTTGGTGCTAGTGCATTAGCTACAACTGTTGTATCTGCTGCCGATAGTGGTGATGTTGCTGTAGGTGTTGGAGCAATGATAGTTGCTGGAATACTTGGTGTTAAAGCTATTAATGCAATGAAATCTGCTAATGGGTCAACACTGTATCAAAAAGCCTCATCAATAGTTAGTGATATGCGTAACTCTGATAACACTAGGTCAATACGTGCACGTATTGGTGATACTATGATGAAGACTAGAACAACATTGACTGAGACAGTTGAGCCGATGTATAGAAATATACAAAATAAAGAGATGAGAAAGATAGTTGGAGACTTGTACTACAATCCTCTTGATGCTATTGGTTCAACAATAGAAACAATAAAGAGACAGATTAAAGATACACATTTCTTAGGTATGAACAAAGAAATTCAACCAATATATAAAGAATGGTTGAAAGATGGTAAGGTAACTAAGGTTGATGAACTTGGTGGTATATTTAACTCAATGAGTTTTAGAGTTAAATTCAACAAAGAGTTATTTGAATTTATGGAGTTAGGTAAACATCAGGACAACGTGCATTTAGCTTCCGCCGCTAATATAACGCAAAGGTATTACAAGAGTATCTTTGATAAGACAATAGATGCTGGTGTTAAGGGTGCTGATAAAATGGTGAAAACCACTGGTAAATATCATGTACCTAGAGTTGTTGACTCGATTGGCTTTTCTAATAAGATGGCTAACATCACCGATGAAAGTTTTGAGTTGGTGGTAAAGTCATTTTCTAATATGTTAACAAAAACTAAGGATGCTGAAGAGGTTGCGAGGGTGTATATAAATGCAATTATTAATACTTCCGATGCTGGTAAGACGTTCACTAAAGATGCTAGACAGTCTTTAATTAAAGAATTGAAAGCTAAAGGGTTAGCTGACGATATGATAGAAGATATTATCTCTACAACTTCAGGTCAGTATGGTAGAACTAAAGCTAGAATAGATATGGACTATAGTAAGTTTGGTAATGTTGAAGTTAAGTACGGGGATGGTACTACAGCATCAATAGGATATGATGATATATTTAATTCGGATATTATGTCTGCATCGTCATCATTGTTTAACAGTGCTTCAGGTCACATTGCTATGGCACATAAAGGATATTCAAGTGTCGATGACTTACTTGGTGTTGTGAACTCGTCTAAGATAGACCCATCTTATAAAAACACATTGTCTAAAGATATTATGGCTACAGTGGGTGTGTCAAGCATAGACTACTCACAAACAGCAAATATCGTAGCTAAAAATATAGCTAATGCGGCGATTGGTAGAGGTATGCTTTTATCAACCATTTCACTTATGTCTGAGGGTGCTGTAGCTTTAGCTAATATGGTACGTTCTTCAGGTGTGATGGGTATGGCTAAGACTGTTACCGGTAAAGCTAGAAATACTTTAGGTGATGACAGTTTCGCTCTTCACTCAATAGTTTCACAAGAAGATGGCTTTGGATACGGTATGCACCAATATGGAGCTACATACGGACAGTTTAGAACTTTTGATGAGTTTGGTAATATTGAAAGCAGTATTGAGGGTGTTGGTAAAGTTACTGAGATATGGAGAGATTTCACATTACATACGTTACCGTTTGTTCGTTCTTCTGACTTGCTAGAGAGATTGAATCTACAAGATACTCTTGACACATTAAAGGGTCACTTTGATGGTAAGATTACTTTTAAAGACTACGAGATTAAAGCTTTTGGTATCAGTAAGCACATGGAGAATAAACTTAAAGGAGCGTTGACATTGAATGAGAAAGGTCATGTTGCGTTCTTTGATTATACTAAATGGAACTTGAAAGACCAAATAGAATTTAAGTCTGTTGTAGATAGAATTATGATGAAGAGAATGAATAAAGCTACAATGGGTACAGCTTCAGCGTTCTCAAGACATTCAGCTATTGGTGTTGCATTGATGCCTATGTTGAAGTTCCCTATGACAGCCTATTCTAATATAGGTTCTTTTATGGGTAGAGGTATGTTGCAAGGTGATACTTTTGCAATGACTCAAGCTATGATGTGGTTTCAGGCTGGTATGGTACAATCAATGATTAGAAATGAAATCAATGGTAGAGAGCAAGATGATGTGTCATTGATGTATGCTGGATTTATGAATATGCCGATGAGTGGTGTGTATGGTACAGCGATGGGTTTATTACACTCACCGACAACAAAAACTATGGGTGAGGTAAGTGAAGTCATAGACTTATATAATTATACTAAGTAGGTAGGAGGACTTATTATGGGTAAGAAAGAAGATTTAGAAGAAATTGATAGGCTGGTTAGAACAAAGATGATAAGCTGTTTAACGAGTGGTAAGACAGATTTACTCCCTGAACTCAACCCAGTTGTATCTTATCTAGCTAAGAACAATGTTGTATCTGAAAAGAGTAAGAGTTCGGTAGAAGACAATACAGCTAAAAAATTGAAAGATGCTAAAGAGAGACGTAACGGCAAAACAGCTGATGAAGACGAGGATGAGTTTTGATTGACTTTTGTAAACTATCCCCTGAAGAAACCGTTGAGTATTTTACTAATTGTGATTGGGGTGAGCACTACGAGGACGATAAGTATTTTGAAGATGCGGAACTTATGGACAACTTCATTGTGTTCTTTACCTACGTCTTTGCATGGTTAAACCTACCTCGACCAACTAAAGGTCAATATGCTATTGCATTATGGTTACAAGACTCGAGTAATCCTCACAGAATGGTTTGGGCTTCTCGTGGTCTAGGTAAGTCCTTAGCGTCTCAAATTTACGCTGTATGGCGATATCTCAATGACCCTAATGAAAAGATACTCGTGATGTCTGCCGGTGCTGCTAGAGCCATTAACTACACTCAGTTCGTACAGAAGTTAATCAAGATGCTTCCAGTAACTAAAGATATGACACCTAGACACAATGTTGAGAGGACTTCAGGGCAATCGTTTGATGTCGCTGGTTCCACTGCTTCAGATAGTCCAAGTATGTACGCTGTTGGTGCTGGTAATCAAGTTACGGGTATGAGAGCAAGTCTTGTTATCTATGACGATATTGAGACAGCACAAACTGTTGAGTCAATGACGATGATGGATAAGATAGATACCTTTGCTAAAGAGGCGCAGAATCTTTTGATGTCAGGTAAAGATGAGTCTATATGTCTATCAACACCACACTCTATGTCATCGATGTATGTAGGCTGGTTAGATGCTGGATATAAACTATTAGCATTACCGGCTGAAGTACCTGAAGATGATAGTGCTTACTTCGGTAGCCTAGCTCCCCACATTGTAGAGATGATGGCTGAGGGTCTTATTGGTATGGCTGTAGATGAGAGGCTTGATAAAGAGTTCTTGATGTCTAAGAAGATGCGTATTGGTAAGTCTAAATATAAACTACAATATATGCTAGACGTATCAGATGCAGATGACTTGCGTTATCCTCTGAAACTGTCTGACTTAATCGTGATGGATATAGATAATGATGTTGCACCATTAAAAGTGTCTCACTCATCTATGCCTGAGAATAACCTATACATCAAGCACAATGGGTTTAAAGCAGATAAACTTTACTCACCATCACATGTGTCTGAAGAAGTCGCACCTTATGAGATGAAGCTGATGTCACTTGACCCATCGGGTAAAGGTAAAGATGAGATAGGTATATCTTTAATCTTCTCACTTAATACTAGATTGTTTTTGAAAAAGATTACAGGTCTTCAGGGTGGTTACGAAGATGAGAATATGATTAATATTGCAACGCTTTGTAAGATACATGGGATTGATGAATTGTTAATTGAGGAAAATTGGGGTGGGGGAATGTTCACGAAGATGCTTGAGCCTCACTTAAGAATGATAAGCCCTAAGACTAAACTTGTTGAGGTGAATGTTAAGGGTCAGAAAGAAATTCGTATCATCGAAAATCTTGAGCCTTTAGTTAATCAGCATAAGTTAATTATCGATAAAGACACTTTAGATAAAGATAAAAATGCACCAGCTATAAATAGTTTCACGTATCAGTTCAGTAAGATTACTAAAGAGCGTGACTCATTAAGAGCAGATGACAGATTGGATAGTCTAGCTAATGGTGTTATTTATATGATTGAGCACATGAGTGATGATGAGGAGTTCGGAATGGAGCAGTATAAAGAAGATGAGGGTAAGGACAATTTAGATTTTGTCCTTAACACCTTTGGTCAGTACGAGGCTGGTACTAACAACTATGGTGATGTGTTTTAAGACTCTAAATCTTCCAACGTCTCTAAACTTTCCAAATATTTTCGATAATCAGCAGCGACATCATTGGATGTGTAGCTATGAAACTTGCTATTTTTGAAATCCTTATCAGCGTGTATTCGATTCATCAGTTCTAAGTTATCCTCAACCGGTTCAACACCCTTTACTTGCAAATCGTTCTTCATCTCGTCCATAATAGAACGTATTTCAGATACTGGCAACTCACTCTTAGCACCTATGTAAGCCTCTATGCCTAACAGTGCTGTAAATATTTGACTATCGTTGTCAGTCTTTATGTCAAACTCAGCTTGACCTTTATCGTTAAACTCTATGTGTATATGTGCCATTACTTATCCTTTTTATCTGTTGACCCAAAGCCACCAGTTCTTTCATCTTCTGTATCTATACCAAACAGATACGACTTGTGTTCCAATAAAGTTATCTGTGCAACGCTATCACCTTTTTCAATCACAACAGTATTCTGAATAAACTGAACTTCATTGTGTCCTTGATTATCATTTAGCATCAAATTAACTTTCTGAAAAGTCTTAACTGGATTATGCACTCTAATCATAATCTCACCCTCATAGTCCATATCAATCACACCGATACCATTAGCAATGATGAGTGCTTTAGACAACGAGCTTCTAAGCATTAGCTGTAGATAGTGTGACCTCATATAGATGTCCACTTGCTCATCACTGAGGATGATATTTCTATTAAGCCATTTTTCCAAATCAATACAAACCCCAAGTGGAATCAGCTTAGTCTCACCAGCACCAATAACAATATCTTCTCTTGCATATAAATCTACACAAGCAGAATACTTTGTACCTCTTGTTGGCAGTTGACCATCTTTGAATATTTTAAACATTATGTCTCCTGACCTTTCACATATCCCAATAAGTTTTTAAGTAACTTATATTTTGTCTTAGCTTTCATCATAGGTTCACCACCATTGATGCTAACCACCCAATAATCTGATAACGTATCTTGTTTTATTTCAATCTTTTCTATATCCGGCATTTACTCTCCAATACTCTTTAAATTCTTCAGCAACCTTTCGTTGGTTACGTTTCTTTTCTTCAACACTTTTTACATGTGCATCATGCCTACACTTCTTACAAGTGGAAGAGATGGTGCTACTTGACATATAAAAATCTGAGTCAAGCAAGGGTGTTTCACAGCGACTGCAATCACCACTGACTTCTAGTGTTCTAGTCCTAGATGCCTCAAATTTACAGTCAAGAGAACAGTAGTGTTTAGCATTACATCTATACGTTGATAACAAGCTTGTTCTTTCCTTGTTACAACCCTCTGCTTCACACGTGTAAGTGATGTGTTCAACCACCTGATACCTACCCACCTACTCACCCTCTTTGTTTATGTTTTCCCAAAACTTAATAGCTTTGAGTACAGCATTACATCTAGCAGCATCTCTATCGTAGTATGTGTGGTCAAGCAGTTCTGCTAAGTGTTCTTTCAACAACTCTAACCTACGTACTACAACCTCTTGTGGTATCTCAGGAACCTCAACCTCTTCACCATACAGATACTCGTTGGCTAACATTTGCTTTCCAAATAGTCGTAGTAAGCTTCATAGGTCTTAATCTTTTCAGCCTCTTTGGTAACGTTATCCTTATTACCAATACGCAATCTATATTTCATAGAAGTCAACTTAGCCCAAGCCATCAACTCTTCAGTTGAAAACATCAACTCCATAAGACTTATAGCCTCTACACCACCTATCATTTGATAATGTTTACTATCAGGATTAAGCAACGGGTGTTTCTCACACTCTTTCTGCTTACACTCTATGACTTCAAAAGCTTTATCTTCAGCTGTAGGTATGGACGACACTCGTTGGGTAGCATAAAAACACTCAGTCTCGTGTTCAACAAGCCTCATAGTGTTTTCATAATAAACATGACAATATTTACAATGAGCCATTTGGAAATACCTCCTCGAATTTTTTGTTAATCATTACCGTAACTTCAGCACGTTTTGTTGTTTTCACACCGTGCTTACATATCAGTTCGAGCTTTTTAAAAGTCTCTTCATCAACAGTTATGTGTTTCTCAACTATCTTTTTTTTCATTATCAACTCCTACCTCTATGAAATCATCAGCTATCATCACCCAACCGTTAGCTTCATTGATATACTCATCACCTATAGCAAAGTAATCTTTAGTTACTTCAATCATTGTCTCTGTTGTTGGTGGAACTTTCATCCACTTGTAAAATCTTTTTAACATTTAAAACTCCTCTTGAACATCCCAAAGGCAATCAGCTACGATAGCTTTACCACCACTTGCATGTATCATTTCTATATGTAATTTCTGCAACTCAGTTACTTGTTTCTTCTTACCAGTAGCCTTTACTTCTACGGCACAGAAACGTCCATCTTTACAAAATAAAATATCAGGTACACCGGAAACATTCGCAACCACTACTTTAATAACGTAGTAGCCTTGTTCTTTCAAGTAATCCAATATCTCTTTTTGTATAACTTTCTCTGCGATTTTCTTCATAATTATATTTTACCTTTAGTTAACTTAAGTTAATCTTTTGTTAGATATTCAAAATAACTGTCTCGTTCTTCTTGTGTATCAAAGGAACAAGCTGTAGACCACCCAATAAACTGACAATAATATTCAATATATTTTGAGCCATATTTCCTATACTCGATGGGTTTTTCTTCAAAGGGTTTAACCTCTGTTGACCCATCCATACCTCCTGAAAATATAATCATTTCAATACCTCCAATAATTCAGATTGAACAACATCTTTCTTAGCAAGTGTTGTCATCAGGTCGTGTTCAATATCTCCCACAGCGATGTGCATAGCACGGACTTTTTGAGTTTGTCCTTGTCTATGTAGCCTTTTGTTGAACTGTTGATACAATTCTAACGACCATGTGAATCCGTACCAAACTAATAGTGCTCCTCCGTGTTGCAAGTTGAGTCCGTGTCCGGCACTAGCTGGATGTGCGAGAAAGATTTTAATTTTACCCTCGTTCCACTCCTTAACTTCTTTCCCACTTTTACTAAGAAGTATCGCTTCAGGGAAAGCTTGTTGTAAAGCCTCCAATTCGTGTCTATAGTTGTAGGCGACCAATATATTATCATTGGGGTTCTCATCTATAATCTCCTTTAATGTATCTATCTTTAAGTCGTGTATGTGTCTAACAGTACCAACCTCATCGTAAATGTTACCACTACAGAACTGTAAGAGCTTGTTACTTAAAGTGGCAGCACTCATAGCTGTAATCTTATCATCTTCAGCTTCAATAGCTAATATCATATCGTTCTTGAACTTTAGATATTTGCGTAACAACTCACCCTCTAACTCATTACCCAACACTGTGGGTATAAAGTCAGGCAGTTCAAGATAGTCTTCAGCAGACATCGATAATACTAAGTCTTGTATTTGGTCTTGTATCATCTTAACAGCACCATCACGCAACGTGTACGTCCAACCCATGAAGTCTTTGTCAAAGTATCTAGTTCTAAACATCGTTTGCGTTCTACCCAATCTAAACCCACCATCAAGTAAAAAGAACTGTGAGTATAAATCACCGTAACCATTTGATGCCGGTGTACCAGTAAGCAATACGGTACGAGTAATCATAGGTAACATTTTCTTTAGAGCTTTAAAGCGTTGTGATGATGGTGACTTGAACGAAGAACTCTCATCAATAACAACCATATCAAAATCCCACTTCTTACCTAAGTGTAGGACTAAAGCTTTAACATTCTCTCTGTTGATTATATAAATGTCAGCCTTACGTTGTAAACCCGTAAGCATCTTTTGTTTACCACCAGCCATATTTGAGAACGTCAAGCCTTGAGTGTGTTCCCACTTCTTAGCCTCTTGCATCCATACAGTGTTACATACACGCAATGGTGCAATGATTAAAACCTTACCAACATCAAAGCTGTTATACATAAGGTCCTCTATGGCTGTAAGCGTTGAGACTGTCTTACCTAAACCCATATCTAAAAACAAAGCGGACTTAGGAATATCTAAGATGTGATTAACAGCACGGTGTTGGTAGTTATGAAGTTTGTTTTTTGCTAACATTATGGATACTCCTTTAGCTCATCTTCCCAACAACCATAAATCTCAGTTTCAAAAATCTTTTTAAGAGCTTCCTCTCTGTTATATTTGTAAGTTATTTGAATATCTCCAAGCTTGTAATATTCCTCTTTATTTATTATGATGGGTATTGTTCCATCATAAACCAAGCCATCCAACTCACACCAAGCATGGTTATATCTCAATCCCTCAGCATCACCCCCAGTACCAAAAGGTAAACCATGCACTAAAATCATATTTTCATCTTCCAATAGCATTTCAAACGCTACTTTAAAACAATCACCTTTACCATTACTACAACTCATAATCAACTCCTAAGTCTTTTAATTTTGATACTGCTTCATCAAAGTACCAATCGTAGTCCATATCTTCAGGTATGTCCTCTGTTAAATCCATCATAGGTCTAACACCATTTCCCTCAGCTGTCTTTGGTACAAGGTTTCCGTTGTTACTGTAAGTAATCTTGTCACCATCTGTTGAGTAATACCAACGTACCATCTTTCCAAGATACTCACCTTTGTAAACTCCACCACTCTTAACTGTACGGGCAGATACAAATTGATTTATATCTTTACACGTAGTTATTGTTGTGTGAAAACTTGTACCATCAAGTAAATACTTTCTGATAGCCTCATAAACTATAGGTGTACTTCGACCTTTACTTAATGTTGTCTCAGCGTAAATACCTTTAGCTTTAGTCTCACCATCATAAACAGCAACGTAGTTATTAACATCTTTAGCGTGTAAAGATTTATACTCACCGTGTTCCATATTAAATCCGGTTACAAGTTCTAAGTCAAAAACAATAGCTTCAGCTAGAGCCACTTTATCACGAGGACAAAAATATTCAAGACCATCCGTGTTAGCAGACACTACTGGAATATCGTTAAGTTCCATCTGTTCTATTAACATAAGCAGTGTTAGCTGTCCAGTAATCGTTGTAGCCAGTAACATGTTGGGTGAATATAGTTTAGAATACTTTGAGCCAAACTTTCCAAATGACCCATTGATAACAATCTTAAGTGAACTGTTTACAACTTTATCACCCTCACGTTTTGCTTTCATACGTCTCTCAACTATCGACCTATAAACAGTCAAGAACTTATCACCTAGATGTTTAGGATAAAGACCTTGATTTAATATAATAAACGGGTAGTAAGCATCGAAGTCAGCATTACGCATAACATGTGTCTCGTTTGATACAACACTAATAGACTTCTCTTGTGAGTGCAACCCACCGATACCCATTTTGTATGTCGTGTCACCGATAACAATTTTATGATTAGCTAAAATCTTAGGCATCTTAACAGCACCGTTAGAAGCTACTTCAAAATTTATATCTTCTAACATCTCAACTAATTCGTTAAGCTTTTTGTCTTTAAATTTAACATAATCAGGAGCAGTGTAATGTGCTTTAAACGAGTTGCTTAACTCAGGTTTCCTAGCAGTGACACCCATCTTCTTTAACTCTGAAGTGATAACTGTCTCAGCTATTTGTGCATCTGATTTAGAACGTAGGTCAAGCCCATATTGTTTACCCATCTCTACACGCAGTTCTATACGGTCTTTAATCGCTTCGTATAAATCAACAGTGACTTCAACATCATTCTCACAATATTTTGTAAGTCCTCGTATTTGGTCTTCATTGATTGCTGTATGTGGGTCAAGATAAAACTCTTGCAGCTTCTTAGAGCCAACACGAGTACCATAATTCTTTAATGAAATCATTACCGCTGGTGATGGTTCCATTACATCAAAATGGTCGTAAGGTCTAGGGTCAATACCTAAGTTACGGTAAGTTATGAAATCAGGTTGATTGTTTTCAATAATCTTCTTAGAGTTTTCATAAAGCTCTCGACATGTGGCACCACTTAGTGCGTAATTGATTTGAGGCATATCGTATCTTAGTGAGTTATATCCGAAAGAAGTATATTTACTTAACATGTTGTTAAGCTTACTTCTTTGCTCTTTGGTTAGTTTAGTACCAGCCCCGTACATATCCATCTTTAGATATTTATTAGATTGTAAACCTTTAATAACTATCAAAAAATAATTGGGAAGAACCTCTATGTCAAGGCAGATTAATTTAGTCATTGTTTAACTCCTTTAATAGCCATTGCTTCACGTCTAGCTAAGATAATTTGTATCTTATCCTCACTATACCAACTCTTACCACCATCAAATGAGTATTTGAGTGTTTCAGGTTTTATTTTATAACCACTAGAGATTGTTGTTAATTCTCCCCATCTTTCTGCTACTTCATCTTTAAAAATTGAGTATTCGTCTAAATGTTTATGCAAATACCCCTCAATTTCTCCACTACCATCTATTTTTTCTGCTTTACATAACATTAGTTATCCTTTACAACATAGCTATTAGTAATATTGACATCAAAATACTTGCTGTAATTAATGCTAGTCCTATTACTCTTAATTGTTCTCTATTATCCATAACCTTACTCCTTATCTAAATAATGGAGGCTCATTAGTTCCTCTTTGGTTGCTAGTCTGCATTGATATTGATGTCCTATAAAATCAAGAGAGTCGTAAAACTTATCATCTTCTATTTTAGTTGTAACTGATATTCTAAGAGGTTCTTCTTCATAAACTATCAATGCTGGAAAATTATTCTCATCTTCATACCATTTTGGTTTTATAGGTGTTAGGTAGCCTTCAACTTGTTTTAAAACAGCTCTTAAAGCATCATCAATTTGTGTGCTAGTTGATTCAAATTTTATTCCATAGTAAAAATCTAAATGAACACTTTTATCTTTGAACATTGTAGTAATATCAATTCTAAAATCTCCATCATACAAATTATGTATATCTTTTTCAAAGTCTTGTAAGCTATACTCTTTGCCTTGTTTGTCTTTTATTGAAATGGTAGTAACGTTAACATTAGCATCATTATTAGTGTTAATATTGGTATTAGTAGATATGGTATCAGTTTCATCTTTTTCCCCTTTAGTTTCTGCAAACTTTCCATCTACTAGGTAGAATGGTTTAAGCGATGGGTTTCTTTTATACCCACATATTTCGTTATCAATTATTCCGATGAATTGTCTATCGTCATTAACATAATATTCATAATTATAGTCATCTTCATACCCCAACTCTACTAACTTATCATAAGCTTCTTTTGATGCTTCGATATAGTAACCATTCCATCTACCATCGCATTTGGCTTTTGCTAGTCTGTAATCAAAACATGGTTGATACCCATTAAAGAAAGCACCTTTATCAACACTGATAAAATATTTAAGTGCTTCACTATCCATAAACTCCACTTCCACATCAGGATTAGCTATAACTGCATCACTAATATGTTCGTGTTCTTTTAGGATTAGTTTGTATGTCCAATAATTATGCCAATTTTTATCCCCTCTCCCTATTTTTACAAATCTTTTATTTGTCGTTTTTGTAGGAAACCCATATCTTACTAAGTCTTGGTTAGCTTCATACTCTTTTTTCATTTGTTCAGTTGTCATCATTTATCCTTTTATAGTGTGATTAAACACTTTATTTGAAGTTAGACTCCATTGACTGACCGATTATTTTCGGTCAGTCTAGCAATCTAATACTCTTCTTCGTCTTCGATGTCTTCAAAGTCGTCAACATCAGCAGTTTTACCGCCATCTGAGAACGGCTCACCATCTTTAACAAATTGAACACCAAGCAAGTTAGCATTAATACGTTTACCCCATGAGTTGTTTTGACCCCACGGTTCGATAATCGCATTTACGTAACAACCAGCATACATAACCTCATCTTCTTCTACAAGAGGAGTTTTGTCACGATTGATTACAGTAGGACGTTTGTTGTTAGAAGCTTTAATAGCCCAATGACCCTCATAACCATCATACTCACTATCATCACCATCCTTGATGAATAGTTTGTCAGCACCAACTTTTAGCTTGTTAGCTTTTTTACACTCTTCAATAGCAGACATAACTGCATCATAAGTTTTTGTGTCCGACTTAGGAAACAACACTGTAGCTTCGTACTTAGTAACATCACCATTGAAGTTAGCTTTTTGAAATAGACTTGGGAAGCTCAAACGAGCATTTGGAATTTTAATAGTTGCCATGATTTTATCCTTATAGCATTTTAGTTTTAGTTTTTAAGAAGCCATTTCAGGCAACACATAAAGGGGAGTGAATTAACACTCCTCAAATTCATCAGCAACAGCGCCGATAGGTTTTCTTTTATCCGATAACGGTGCAACAGTAGGTTGACCCTCGGGCTTGATTAACATCTCTTGTAGTTTTTTATCTTTAGGTCTAAGCTTTAATATCTGTGTCATAGGAATAAGTTTTTTACTCCACAACTTGTCAGCTGGAATTTTACGATTAAGGTATTTTGCAACAGCCTCTTCGTCTTCCCACTTGCGATTAGTCTTAGACTCGACCAACTTGTAACCATCAATAACTGTACCCTCTTGCATTAATTCAAGGCTACGGGCTTCTACAGCTTTGATAAATCTAGTTATCAACTCTTTATTGTCAAGTATCTTTTTGATGTGGTTTGTGTCTATCAAGTCAGCTTGACCATCAATGTCCTCTAGGTTTTCAAACGCACCTTTTACAGTTGCTTCAACATGAGCCTTAAGAGCCTCACAATTTACAGCGTGGTTACACCATTTACAAGCTTTCTCAGATGGTGTGAACTCAGTGTCACCATTGATAATAGCTTCAGCCTGAGCCTTAGCAATCATCTCAAATAACTTTAGAGTTTTAACATCTAATTCCCACGTGTCAATATGACCGGCACGAGTTTGTACGATATGGAGTGTAACAGTTTCGATGTCGTAAATATCTTCCAACTCATGCAATGCTCCAAGAGCGTATAACATTAGTTGAGTATTATGTTCAGCCATCACTATACCGTGACCAGTTTTTAAGTCCATAACGTGAAGATGTGTACCATTAAGAACCGTTGCATCAGAAGTACCGAATTGATTAGGTGATATAAAACCTAAATCAAATTGTTCTTCGATTAGTGTAACACTCTCATTGTCAATGAATGAGTTAACATAGTCAGCATACTCTTCAGCAACACGCAACATCTCTTCATCAACTGTGAACTTAACACCTTGCTCAGTGTGTTCTTGACCAACTTCAACATCATTACCAATAAGTAATTGCTCACCTAAGTAGTGTACATTAGTACCCCATATAGAAGCAGAGTTACCTTTGTTCTCATAACTCTCAGAGGCTTCAACCGAAGCTGTGCAACTTAACCAACGAGCAGAACTCGATGGGCTTAATCTAGCGTGTTTCATTACGCACCTAATTCTTGAAGTTTTTTATAAAGCTTACCGTAGTCAGCTTCTTTAACTTCAACTAATTTCTCAGCGAACTCACCAATAGTCTTCTTAACATCTTCTCTTGAAGAACGAGTTACAGCATTTTTAGCAGATTCTTTTAAATCAGCTAATGTAATTCCCGTTTCTTTTTTAGGCTCAGCTTTTGGCTTAGAAGCTCTTTTAGGCTTAGGGGTAGGTTCAGGTATTACTTCAACCTCGTTTGGCTCTTCTGGTACTGTTTCTGTTACGCTGACAGCCACTTGTGGTATATCTATTGGAACCATACCTATACTTTGTAAATATGAGACCGCCTCATTTACTTCTTTTTCGCATAATGTGTTAAATGTGATTTTCACTTTTTATCCTTTTAGTTTTATTTGTATATTGAAAGTTTAGCTTAAGTTTCCTTAAGCCTTACTAAAATTCTTCTAAGTCCAAGTCCTCAAATTCGTCAACAACTTGTTGTTCTTTGTCTTGAGTATATGTCTTTAGATTTAACGGGTAATACTTAACGGGTTTACCGTTGATTTTAATTGTCTTGCTTTGAGCACCGATGAAATGACTAGCTATTTTTTCCCCGTATTTACCGTGGTCTATTGAAGATACTTCTTTGAGTAGGTCTTCTATCATAGCTGTTATATCACCCTTGCGTTTAGCGTAATACTCACCTTGTCTGATAAGTATGTCACCCTCATCTGAAGCTAAATGCTTTAGATTAGATATGACTTGTTCAGAGACACCATAAAGGAACTCATCTAGGTCATTGTTGAGAGGTAGTCTGTACTTACCTTGCAGCTCACTAAAGTATTGCTTGTCGTACATGTCTTCAGTCAAACATTTTTTGAAATGGTAACGAAGATACGAGCTTATTACCTCAGTATATAACACGCTGTCTTGTTGGAATATAGGACTGTGTGTAACGTGATATGCTGTCTCACTTTCCAATAACTCCACTTGTAAGAAACGATTGTATAATTCATCTGAATTATTACGTGTGGCTGTCTTGTGTGTTGATGTCAATGCAGTGAAGTGCAACTTAATCTTTTGCGTACCACCACCGGCACCAAACTCATCAACATACAAGTCTTTATCAAGGTCTTTAATCTCAGCTTCTAAAGCTTTGTTAGCCTCATCTATCAGGAGTAACCCACTGTCTTTAACACCGTTGACAACTTGTGTACCAATACCTTTGTCACCACGTAAACCGTTAAGTAAACGAGGCATAGTTATCTTTTGAAAACCAAGCATCGTATAAATCTCAGTCTTACCCGTGTTAGAGGGTGCAACTGTCATTAAACGATTTAACTTTTGTTCACCATAGCGAATACTTAGAGCGATTAACTCAACAATATCTTGAGCCTTACCGTTCCAAATCTTTTGCATGAAGTCATTGATTATCTCCTCGTTCTCGATGTAACTTTTCACATCATAGAACGGGTCTTTTCTAGCAACAAGCAGTGGAAGTTTCTCAACACCCTCTGCGTTCTCAATGTTGTAAGAAATATCTTGACCCAGCATATAATCTGTTGTCATCTCTGTACCGCTGATTACAGTAGCTTTGTTAACTATTGTCTTAGCCATAGCGTTTGGTATTCCAAGATTTGTCAGAGTGGTTACAGCACTTGTAGCACTGAGGTCTTCAACTTTTTTCTTACCAATACGGACTACATATTTTGTACCCTTTAGGTAGGCTTTAGCATCAATACCTTTCTCTTCAATCTCTTCCTCACTAACCTCATGTTGCATCTCTTTTGTAAGAGTACGTGCTTGAACAACCTTTACAGTCGGGTCAAGTTTTTTAAGGTCTTTCATACGAGTGTTTATCTTAACAGCCAAATCATCACGAACCTTGTCATCAAGTTTTCCACGAGTATTTAAACGAGGCATAGATGCTACGTTTTTAATAATCTTTCGCAAATCTTTCTCACTAGCAGTTGTTATGTCTGTCTCAATATCTTTCAGAGATAACTCGTTGGTGATACTTCTCAATCTCTTGTAGGTAGTTTGAGTAGGTTTTAATGCTCCTGAGTTCCACTTTTTAAGAGTTAACTCTTCTTCATATTTCTCTGAAGACCTCTTAGAAAATTCTTTGAAGAGTTTTAAACCATCTTCGTTAGCTTCATATCTGTCATAGATACACATACCTACAGCTATCCAAGTGTCGTAGTCTAAATTCTCAGGTAATGCTTCGAGTAAAGATTTGATTTCTTCATCGGGCATATTCTCAGCTTTGATAGCAACACTTAAACCCATGTCATCATCGTATGGATTATTTGAAGCTTCAGCCCGTTCCCTCATTTTTAGAACTTCCAACATCGAGTCATCAAATTTGTTGACAATAAACTCTTCAGTAATATCATCAGCCCATTCGTATGAGGCTAGAACATCTTGCTTGTTTTTAACAGTTGTACCAACGATAGGAATAACCGATTGATAACCAGCGTATATGTCAACAGCCTTGTAACCGTGTGTACCGATTACCATGTCAGTGTTTGGATTTTCAAAAGCGTAATGCTCACCACCACTAGGTGTTAAAGCAAATGGTTCGGGTGTGTAGTCTAAGTCAAGGTCTTTGAGTAGTTTATCAAACTCATTATGTTCCTCATACTTGTCATTGTCAACAATAATCAGATTTGGTGGAATGATACCAACATAACCCGTAGCACTGTCAACTAATTTCTCGTTTTCACGGTCAGCGTAAGCACCCTCTCTGAACGCATGTTTTTTGTATCGTGCAGATTTTTGTAATATAAACCCTTTAGAACGATATTGTTCATAAGCATCTTTGAGAGTATTATTCATCCTAACACCTCCTTGATTAATGTAACAGCACAGTGTTTACCATTCCTAGCAACGCAATAGGGTGGTCTCTTATACTTACCCTTGTGAACAGTAGGTTTGTTACTGCTGTGAGCGTTCAAATGTAACCAACCGATTTCGTCCGTAGACTTGTCGTACGTAAACGTTTCTTTGATTAACATCTCTTTCAACATGTTTCCTCCTTTTGGGTATAAGTTTGTATAGCCTACAAAAAGAGTGTCTCCCACAACAATTCTCTTTGGACTTAGTTAAAAGTTACGACTAATCTCGTGTCTCCATCCGAAGATGGAAAAGTTGTGTCATGGGAGACACGAGATTAATCGTTCTTATGTTGAAAGTATATCATAAATTTGTAAATAAAAGTAGTAATGGGTATTACTACCATCTCAAACATCGTTGCGTTGGGCAACGAACCATGTTATTAAAATTTTTCATTACTACATTTTACTCCCTAAAAACTACCACTTTACTACCCCGTTTTGTGCCGTGGTGGTGGTGGTTTGATAAGAATAAAATATATGGTGTAGTAAAGTAGTAAATATTCCCTCCTTTACTAAATATCTTTTATTTTTTTCTAAATTAAAACTTCTTCCTTGTGACATATAAGATTACTACCTTACTACCTTTGGCTGTAGCCTCCTTGTGCGTGGAAGTACAGCGGTAGTAACGAGGTAGTAAAAAGTAGTAAGATTTTAGGTGTCGTTACTACCTTTTCCCTCATACTCCATGATTTGAAGAGTCAATTCTAAGATTTTGTCATCTTTTGCATCAATCTCATCTTGCATTTCTTCACGAGTTTTTTCAAAATCCCTCTCAGTTTCTAAATTAAACTCTTGAATTTCATTGATTTCGGCTTTAGATATTATAATACTTCTATTTTCCAAATAGATAGTGTGCATATCATTTCCTTCATATTGAATAGTCATTACTTATCCTTTCCAAGTTCATCAATCATCATGCCCGTAACTATATCTTTCAACACTGTAGTTACATGAACCTTTTTATTCCTAGCTATCATGTTTAAAAGACTTTTAATTAAAGCCTCAACCTCATGTTGGTTAGCATTAACACTAGCTTTCACCGTAATACCATCACCGGTATCTTCAAACGTTGCGTGAATACCACTTTTCATCTCATCGTGTTTTTTCATCTCTTCTCTCATACGACCACCAGCAGTAGGCTTAACATAAGTATCCCATTCAGGACACACCTCTTTTAGTTTAGCTTTACTCACTATGAACCATAACTTGCTTCTACCATCAGGTTTTGATAACATCTCTAACTCTCTATCATCAAACGCTACAGCAACAGCTTCAAACGCTCCATTGTCAACCCAACACACTTTAAACTCGTCAGCTTTAGCTATACCCATATAAGTTGCTAATCTACCATTACTCGTCAACCAATTTAATTTCTTACCATTTATTTTTGCTTCAACATATAAGCCCATAACTTATCCTTTTACATTTTCAAAATTTTCGATACGACCCACCAACTGAGGGAAGTTAAAAATTACATCTAAATAGTTTTGTTTAGTAAAATCTCTTTTACCACTAACCAACAGTCTCGCTTCTCTTAAAGGTTCACCCAATATTATGCGAACCTCTTTAAGTGTCAACCTTTCTATACTCATTAAATAGTTCATAGTTGCACTCGTACTCATTACAGTTATATTACCCATCGTACTTACTCCCTTTCCATAATCTCTTTACGTAAATAAATATACCTAGAACCAATAACACATCAAGTGTTAATATCATTACATCTGACATTTTTCTTTCCTATTTTGTAAGCATGAACCATGATAATCAGTTCATGCTGAGTTACTTTAAACAAATGGCTCAAAGCTTCCAATGTCACACCATCTTCATAAGCCCTTAGTATGGCTCTAATAGTTTTAGGACTCATTACTCTGTAAACCAACAGTCTTCGGTTACATCTTCATAACCTATATTACGAGGTGACTTAGATGTTTCTATTAAGTCACCACACCAAGTTGCTCTACGACTATCTTCAGGGTGATAATCACCACCACCTCGTGAACGTTCATCAGAGTTACACAATATAGGTATAGGGTGTATAGCCCAACCATCATTTTCAGCTTTACCTTTATTATGTAGTTGACCAAGATTAATGAAGAGTTTTTTAGTGTGATTGAAAACATAACAATTACTTTTCTCAAAGTGATTAGTTTGGTCATAACCCTCAAATTCTTTAACATTATCCCATGTGAGACTTGTTAAATCATCAGCCTCGTGGTAATCACATAACCACACTAAAGGTTGAGGTTTGTTTAACAACATACTCATAATAACCATACAATAATCATTACTGATATAACTATGTTCCATCAACTTTAACCCGTTACCCGTTTTGTGAGTACAAAATCTTCTAGCGTTCTCACCCTCACCGATTGTTGCTTCATAATATGCACCCATAATTTACTCCTCAAACTTTCCAAATTTTAAGATATTAAACATATCTTTTCTCAAACTTTCGTTTGTGTTGTAGGCTCGTACCTCATAACCATCTTCTTCACTGTTGGTAACTTCTATAAGCCTTTCAAATAAACTTGTTGCGTTACCCTCTAACACAACAAAATTCCACTCAAGACTGTCAACCATAACATGTGAAAAAACTGTAGCCCTCCATGATTTTAATCCGGTTTGGTGAACTATATACTTTATACGTAACTTACCATTGAATATATAACTCATACCTTTCGTAAACTTTTTCATTATTTTGCTCCTTGTTTAAATAATCTTTTTTCTAACGCATCAATGCTTTTTCTTTGATGTATCTCAATAAAACCATTAACATTTATTGGACGACCATAACTACTAGACAATTTTTTCTTTGCAACAAGTTCCATTACTTTAAACATACCTCTTCTTAAATATGTAGGACTTAAAAGTGCCGAACATTTTTTATAGTTAATAGGTTCATCATAATCTTTCACATCAGTTGCAACATACAAATTGTGACCATGACCACAATTATCAATACAAGATACAATTTTAAGTCTGACCTCAACATCATTATCTTCAAGTATTTTTATTATTGCTAAGATACGACCAGCACCAACCACAACATCATCTTTACTAACACCCGAATGGAATGTACCATTGATTATAATCTCAACTCTAACTTTTTCTTCCTCAACATTATCAGGCTCTAACCATGTTTCAGGAATACCCGTTAACACTAAACCAACATCAAAGAACTGACCTGAAGTGTCAAACTTATATCTAGCTATAACCTCTTCATACTTTTTACTAAGTTCAGCTACTTGCTTAGTTGTCTCAATTTTAATTTTTCGCATAACATCTTCATCACCCGTATCTAGTAGAGTTAGGAAGTCATCATAATTATTAACACCCGTAAAACTTCCACCACCATTTTGCATAGAAGAGTGTTCACTTGCACCTCTAAAGTCTTTGTGTAAAAGCATAAATTTTTTATAGTTGCTTAATGTACCCATTTCGATAATCTTATCATCTTTGCGGATATTAGCCTTTTCCAAATAAGTAGGTATTTTATGAAGAGATTTACAACCCTCTATTACTTCAGTATCTAATTGCATAATATATCCTTTTTACCATTGAAACGGCTCAACGTCGTCATCATCTATTTCTTCATACTCAGGCTCTTCTACCTCTTTAGGTGTTCCCACTTCAGGTATTACCACTTCAGGTCGTTTCTCTTTTTTAATACCGGCATCTTTCACAGCACTTGCTTTCATATTTGCAGTAATAGGTTTTAGTAGAGTTTCCTCTTCATCAATACCCATTGCTTTAATTATTACCATTCTAATAACTTTATCAACGTCCATACCAGCTTTTAAAAGCTTTGCACCATCATAAGAACTTCTAGGAGTAATAGTAATACCCTCTAATTGTTCACTTGCGATTTTACGACACTTGCGTACAATCTTTAACCAACCATTGTTATTAGTAAGTTTTTCTTCTAGGTCTTTATCTAGTTCCCAATCAATAACAACAAATCTATCAATCGTTGCACTATCTAATTTATTTCTAGCAGTAAAACCATCTTTAGAGCCACGTAAATTGGTATTAGCAGTTCCAACAAATCTAAATTTTTCGTGAGCATGGATAACTTTTGCATCAGGAGTTTCTATAAAACCATTAGAGATGGCACTATTTAACAATACCAAAACATTAGCACTACACGCATCCATTTCATCAGCTAAAAACACTTTACCATTTTCAAACGCATCAACAAAACCACTTTTACGATAGATACCATTTGCATCAACAAAACCCAATAAATCGGTTTTAGTAGTTTGGTTTGAAAACGATATACTACCCATGCCCAACTCAAAAGCTTCAGCTAATTGTTCTACAGCCGTACTTTTTGACAAACCGGCACCACCAGTTAAAAGCGTGTTAATACCTTGCATACTAGCAACAGCTAATAAGTCCTCAAATTGTTTGTGCACCAAAGGGAATTTTTTACCCTCTTTAGCACCACCCTCAACTTTTACAGTTAATATTTTACTTGCATTTTTCGCTACATCTTCTAACATATTTTTTATCTGTGCTTCAACATCAAACTCAGCCATTTTTTCATCAATAGCCGTGTTAATAACTCCACTCAAATCTATTTTTAATCCATCCATCTTTTTATCCCTCTTCTGTTATTATTTCGTTTATTATAATTCCGATGTAAACTACCATCGCACCCATGAACATTGATAACCCTAATAAATGTATATCATCTAAAGTAATCATTTTAAGCCTCCGGTGTAATTACATAACACCCGCCCATTTCGTTTTTGTGAGTTTTTGCATACTCTAAACATACATGATAACTACCACTGATACAAGTATCGTTCCATCTATTTTTTAATACATACATTTTTATACCTCTTTAAACATAAAGATAATTTTGTAAAAGCTCCCATGAGTTCACAACTTTATGCTTAATAAAGATATACGCTCCATGTAATAATGAAACTAAATAATTATAGTCTCGTTACATGTAGCAATATATTTGTTATTGCTTTGATTCAATAACCGCAAATTGTATATTTGCTTGTTTACTTTTTTTCACTCGTTTATATCTAAGTTTAGAGTGCCGACGTACCATCGGATAACATTAGGTTTCTATACAGTTTCGGCACCATATAAATAATTGTTTTTGCCTTATAAAGTTTTTAAATAAAAAGTCTAACAACACGTTAGATAAAAAGTCTCGTTCTACTCTAAAGAGGTTCACCACTGTGAGCGTTTAAAGTCTATAAATATTCTAACAACTCTAAAGAGGTTAACCACTGTTAACGTTTAAAGCTGTACACAATATTTATATAGTACCGGCTTGGTACTATATATCTTTTGCTTTTTTAGCACTGAATACTTTAGTTGTTTTTTCGATTTTCGCCGATTTAATTAGTTCTTTAACTTCATCGATATACATGTCACCATCAAATTGCATTAATTTATTAACAGTATTTTTGTTAAATGTTAATAGGTTTTCGATTTGTGCAAGTGTTAACAATTCTCTTTTAACTTTGTACCCATCTATTAGAATAAGTTTCGCCACTTTTAATGCACGTTTCGTATATGTATCAACATTACTGTTAAGGTGTTGTTTGATAAAAACACTTATTGCATTTTTCTTTGTACTAAATACTTCTTTATGGTCGTTAGCATAGTCAAGTGTATCACGTATAATGCTTTGAACTGTATTAGCACGTATCGTTTGTGCTTTAGTAATGTTATCAGTCATATTTGCTAGTGTCTCATTGTTAGTGTTAATAGTTAAAGTTGTCATGGTAAGCCTTTGATTTTTTTGTGTTGTCTCACGTGTTGTAGGTTAACGTCCTCCGACCCTGAAAATTTAACGTAGAAAAGTAAACGAATAGTAAACAGACTGTAAATGAACATCTCTAAAACATCGTGTTTGTGGTAGCTGTAGCGAATTGTGAAATTTGTTAAAATAAAAACATTCTGAAATAATTTGTAGAAATAAAATGTAAAATTTAGCTATTTTGGTTAACATAATATTAAAAGTATTGCATTAATATTTAATATTTATTATTTATTTGTTTTTATCGGCTCAACTGCTGAGTGATAGTTTATGGTGTAGGCTAAAAAAGAGTTGCATAATATATTTTTATTTATTATTTTATTAGCTATTAGTATTCGGTTGTTGAGTTAATAGCTATTAGTATTCGGTTGTTGAACGTCACGCTGCTGTCACTATATAACATACTATATAGTAAATTATATAGTATGTTATATAGCTTTAAGTTTGGAGTGATACTATCACGTGCGAGCGGTTGATAGTTGATAGTGTAGGCTGTAGAACAGTTGCTTTGACCTTGCTCCACAGCGTTGAGACCATAACAAATAGCTGTAGTTTGTACGCTATCAGTGTTAATATTACTTAATATCACAGCTAAAAGCTATCAGTCAAGTTGCGTTTTATACGAGGGCTATGGGGTAAATGTCAAATCGCTGTGGGGGTGGGTAGCCCTAAATCGATTTCTCTAGCAAATTCCAGCTTTTTAAAGTTAGCTTAAGTCGCCCTCCACTATAATACCTATACGGATGACTCGTCATCTCAATTAACTTAAAAGGTCACATGTAAAGTGTGAAGTGAGGTTAATAATTTTTTGACTCTCAGGAAAGACTGAGCCTACGGGAGTATGTTATGATACAGTGGTTTCAATACGGAACGAACTTGCTTTATAAATACAACTATCGCACTCATCAACTCGAATGGATAGACAATCCTACTACCGAAGCTAAAGAGAAATATCTACAACACAGACGTATCGCTAATAATCTATCATTCCAAACTGCTTAAATACTCAAAATACGTACCACCCTCACGCAATGAGGCTCTATCCGACACTTTATTGTTCTTGCGTTCACGCAAACCTATACCATCACGTCGCTTTACCATGTCGTCATTAGTCTGATGATAGTCTTTATCTATTACAACACGCAACAACTCATCCCAAAAACCGTTCTCGATGGTCAACATTTTATACGTGATACCTAAATATGTCCAGTCGTCACTGTCAACATCAGGGTAACGTTCTTGTTTGTGCATGTGGTTGAATACTTGTACCCACATACGTCTCAACACTTGGAACTGTATGTTTTCCATTGACCCACCATACTGATTAGGGTGTTCGACAAAATGACGAGCCATAGCTATAGCTCTTACAGCCATATCGTTGACAAGACTTCGACTACCCATACTGGACACATCGATAAACAACTTCCTCTGCTTACTTGGTACGGTTACATGAGAGAAGATATAGCTCACCATATCTTTCAACTTCTTTGGTGCACGATAAGGTACGTCCAACTCTCTATTAAAAGGTACAAGATAACTCATGTGTTCAGTTGTCATTCTCATCATCCTTACTATTTTAATTTTTTATGATATACTTCTGCTATGGATTATGAAAATATTATAGCAGAAATTGTTGGTGAAGAATATAAGAACTATTGGTTTACATTAAAACCAAAAATCTACTATAAAGATAATGAGCCATTTGGACTAATCGGTAGCAAAGAGTTGCATGGTATAACATATCTTGCAACTACAGCAATAAATACTGACTATGATTTTACTATAGGTATGATAAGAGACATCATTAACTTCTATAACAAGGGTGAGATATGTCTGCTATCGGGAACGAAAGATAGAGAAAACAATATACGTAAAGGTCTGAGTAGATTTAAGTTCAGATTTGAATACAATAACGATATACTTTATGCTTATGGAGGTAAAAATGTTTAATTTACATAACAAATTGGTTGGTAATTGTCCAGCAGTATATAGAGACCCAGTTTCAGCTACGGTTTTAGCTGTTGCTGTTGGTGCTGGTTCTACTATATATGCACAGAAGCAGCAAGAGAAAGCTGCTGAAGCAGACCGTAAACGTAGAGAGAAAGAAGCAGCAGCCTCTAAAGCTGAAGCTGACCGTATTGCTAGAGAGACTAAACCTGAAGAGGAGGCTCTTGGTGAGACTAAGTTTGGTGCGGATGATGCGACAGACGTTGGAGGCTCTACCCAAGACTTCTTAATACCCAAGACTTCAGCCCTTGGTGGCTCAACTGGTGGTCGCAGTGGGTTAGGATTTACAGTATGATTGATGAAATAATTGCTCATTTAGAGGAAACATACGCTATCACTATGGAAGACTTGGCTCTTCCTGATGATGAGAGGAACTTTCTATTAGGACAACTAGCTTTAATAGATGAGGTTAAAGAGATACGTGAGAAAGGTCTTCCACCTAAAGATGGGGAAGAAGACAATAAAGAGGATGAGACATGATTGATATAGCCAACACAATACCATCAGAGTTTTTCGATAAAAACCTTAGTGACCGTAAACCTTACGAGGACAGAGCACAAGCAATATCAGAGATTTCATTGCCTTATGTGTTCAGAGCCGATGGTAGTGATGGTGGGTCTGAGTTATTCAAATCAGCAGCACAATCATTCAATGGACGACAAGTAAACAACCTAAAATCTAAAATGGGTATGGCACTATTACCACCAGCAACATCTTCTTTTCGTCTCAAGCCTGATGCACTGGCTATGGTGAAGTTGTTTCAAGGCAACGAGAAAGCGATTGAGCGTATTCGTCAACAACTATCACTCAATACAGATGCTATCAACTCAGAGATAGAGAACCAGCAAATCAGAAGCTCACTATTTGACATGTTACTACAACAAATCGTTGTGGGTAGTGTTATAGTAGAGAAGAATGAGAGAGAGGGTATATCAATCTTTCCTCTTCGCTCATTTGTAGTTAAGCTAGACTCGAGAGGTGAGCCATTAGCTATGTGTATAGTTGAGAAACTAGCGATGTTGCCTGATGGGATTACACCTAAAGAAGAGAAAGAAGAGTACGAGCTTTATACTTTACTAGCTATAGATAAAGATACAAGCAAGTGGATGATGAAGCAAGACATCGATGGTGAGATTGTAGGTAAAGAGAAGTCATATAAAGATTATGACTCTTTACCATTCAGATATTTCGGTTGGAACTGGGTACAAGGTGACGCTTACCATAGACCATTTGCAGAAGACTACTATGCAGATATGGAGCAGATAGATAAGCTTGGTAAACTTAATACTCAAGGTGCTGTTATTGCTGCTAAGAGTATTATCCTAGTTAATCAACGTGGTGGTCGTACTCGTAAGGCTGATGTTACTAAAGCAAGTAATGGAGCTACTATCGATGGGTCTGCTGAAGACATCACAGCATTTCAACTAAATAAAGGTTTTGACTTTCAAGTATCTAATGAAAGAGAGACAGCTATCAAAAGAGAATTGATGTCTAACTTCTTAGATACCGGTTCTGTTCAACGTGATGCTGAGCGTGTTACAGCTGAAGAGATTAGAGTTATGGCTCAACAGTTGGAAGCTTCTACTCTTGCTGGTGTCTATTCTAAGATGGCTCTAAAATGGTCTAAGTGGATTGTTACTAAAGTAATGGAGGAGTTGAAAATTACTTTTGATGCTGTAGATGTTGATGTTCTTACGGGTCTTGATGCTCTTGGTCGTTCAGCTGAAGCACAAAAAATGGACAACTTCATGGGTAGAGCAGCTAACTTACAACTTAATCATTGGGTTAAAGACAATGAGCTACTTAGTAGATATGCAGCGTTTGATGGTATCAATACTGTTGGTCTTATGAAGACTTCTGAAGAGGTGACTCAGGAGACTCAAGCGAACAAAAATGCTCAAACAGAACAAACACTCGCAGAAGAGGGTGCTAAGTCTGTTGGTCAACAAGCTGGTAAAAATATTACTCAGCAACCACAGCAATAAATCTTAAGCGAGGAGGACGTTATGGCAAAAGAGAAAGAGACAAAAGTTGTTAGTGCGGTAGATTTACCAGCTAATAAAAAAGAAAAAGCTCGTAGAGAGAAGAAAAAGTAAATTCTTACAGTCTTCATATTGAAGACTGTATAGAGTCTATGACTCGTAATTTAAGGAGGCTGATTATGCCAATAGAACAAATACTAGCTATGAAGTTAGAGGGTTTTACAAACAAAGAGATTGCTGAGAAGCTGGGTACGGAAGAGAATCCGTTAACATATCAAGCGGTTGGTAAGATTATTAAAGATAACACACCCGCTGAACCACTAGAGGTTGAAGTGATTGATGCACCACAAGGTATTCAAACATTTACAGCTGAAGAATATGGTGATTATTCAAAAAAGAATGGTCGTACAAGATATGGTGGTGAGAAAGGTGTTAAGGTAGATGCAACTATTGAGATGTTGAGAGCGTATATCAACTCAGGTTGGAAGCCATCAATGTTACTAGAGATGTGGCAGTTAAGTGAAGAAGAGTTAAAACAATTAACTTGGAAACTGGCTAAAGCAGAGTTGAGAGATAGACAACCGACTATCAATTACAAACAAGATTTCTTCAGATTTTAATCTGAGTTCATAAGAGAGGAGAACAATTATGAAAAATAGATACATATTAATGGCTGAAGAGGGTGGTGATAATCCAACTGGCGGTGGTGCTGGTGGAGAGAACCCAGCACCATCAGGACTTCCTAGTGAACAAGGTGGTGAGGGTTCTATATCTTTCGAGATTAAACCTGAAGATTTACAAGATGGTAAGTTTATGGGTAAGTGGTCAACACCTCAAGAGATGGCTGACCATATTAAAAACATCGAAGATAAACATGCCAACCTTACTCGTGATATAGCTGATAAGACTAAACAGACTGATGCTGAGATACAGCAAACAGCTGATGAGGCTCAGAAGCTACAGTTACAAAATACAACTGTTCGTGAGTTATTGCCTGAGTTCCTTAAGAATGGTATGGTTGTAACACCTGAGATGGGAGAGACTCTAAAAGCTACTGGTCTTACTGAGCAAGATATTAAGATAGGTGCTTATGAGTTTAAAGAAGCTCTTGATTTAAATGCTAGTTATGTTGGTGGTAAAGAAAACTACGACATCATTATGGACTATCATGCTGAGAATATGACACCTGAACAAAAGGTGCAGTTTAATCATAGTATTCAAGACCCTAATAATAGTGAAGCTCTAATGGTTGGTCTTCAAACTATGTATGAGAAGAGTGTTGGTGCTGAAGAGGGAACACCAGTTGATAGAGTTCGTGGTAATGCACCAGCGGCGGCAGCTATACAACCTTACACAGATAAAGCTAGTCTATTAAAAGACAAAGCTTATGCTGATAGTAGAGTGTCTTCTGCGGCTGATAAAGCTAAATTTAGACAAAGATTGAACGTAACTCCTGACAAAGTTTGGCTTTCTTAAAAAAATATGGTACAATTTTCGTATCGATTATGTTAGGTTAACACCTAACATTAAAACATCTTCTAAAACAACTCTACAAACCAACTATCGATTGGGATAGTTGCCGTGGTTTTGTCCTTTGATTTTGTGACTTGGTTTAACACTAACTAATCAACAAATTAAAAAGACTCGAAAGAGCAAAGGACAAATCATGGCTTATACTGGTTCAACTACTCCTAATGTCGGTACAGATTCTGCTGCTGACTTAAAAAGAGATGTCACACTTGACGTATTACAAGCAAAAGAAAGACAAACTCGTTACGCTGACCTTATTCGTGTTGACACTATCGCTGGTGGTGCATCAGCTGGTTCATTCATCGTTGAGGGTAAAGAAGACATTACTAATGGTAACTTAGCTGAATACCCAGCCGGTACTCAAGTTAACGTTAACAATGGTACACAAGATGAGATTATCATCGCTCTTGACAGACCTCAATATGAGTCTCGTAGAATTGACAAATTTGAACAAGCAGTTGCTCGTTATGACACTCTTGCTATGAATGTACGTCAACTTGGTACTCGTCTTGCAAATGCTATTGACCGTAAAGTTTCAGCAGCAGTTGAAGCATCGTCTTTAGCAACTGGTCTAGTTTCAAATGGTGATGGTACAGTTGTTGTAAATACAGCATTGCCGGGCGGTGTTGCAGCAGCAGCTACAGCAGAGTTACTTGGTAAAGAGATTATCGAGTCTGTTTATGCAGCGGTAGCGGCTATCCGTACTAATGATGTTGTTGATGAGATTTATGTTGGTATGACTCCAACTAACTTCCAATACTTACCACAAGCTCTTACAATCGTTTCTGACGATTACACTAAGAACAACGGTGGTCTTGATATTGGTGATGTTAAAATGGTTGGTGGTGCTACGGTATTCACATCAAACAACTTACCAGCAACAGCTGGACTAATTGCACAAGTATTCTGTATGGAAGCAGCAGCAATGGTTAAACTATGGGATATTAAAGTTGACATCAATCCTCAACCTGACTTCCTTGATGCGAAACTTATCAATGCTTATTTTTCAAATGGTGTTGGTGCGTTACGTCCACAGTGTTCTGTTTCTATTAAGAACGTTTAATCTACTTCGGTAGGTTTTCAATCCCCATCAAGCCTCCTCTCGGTGGGGATGCCAAAATCTATTTAAGGGAGTCATCATGGAAATATTAGACCCACAATACGACTCAAGTAAATTCTTTTTAGCATCAGTAAATATAATGCTACAAATGATTAATGAGTTGCCTATATCAGATGATACTGAATTAGCAGAAATACTTGAAGCTCAATTAGCAGCAAGTGTTCTTATTGAAACAAAGAAAGAAGTTTTATCTGAGGGTTGGGATATCAACACTGATGAGGCTTACGAGTTTCCACAAGATGCTAGTGGCTTCATAAGCATACCAGCAAACGTATTAGACATCTCTTCAAGTGATGCAAATATTATTATGCGTAACTGGCAACTATATAACAAGTCAGACCAAACATCTGTTTTTGATGAACCACAGACAATGAGAGTGTATTGGGATTTAGATTTTAATACATTAACACACCCTATTAGAAACTTCATCACTATTAGAGCAGCTAGGAAGTTCCAAGCTCGTACTGTAATGGACACAAGTGTTTATGGTTATTCACAACAAGATGAAGAGGATGCACATATTATTGCTCGTAGAAGTGAGGGTAATACTGCTAGATACAATATGCTTGATTCAGAATATGGTCAAGATAACTACGTATTGAGTTAACATGTTAATATCAAATCAATTAGATGGGTTGTACGGTGGAGTTAACCAACAATCAGCAGAGCAAAGACTATCAACTCAAGTAGAGGATATGGTCAATGCTTTCCCAACATTAGACAGAGGGCTACTTAAAAGAAATCCAACTCAGAAACTTACATTAAGCAATAGTGTGGGATTTACAGAAGAGTTATGGTCGTATGCTTACGATAGAGGTCTTGGTGGTAGAGAAGAAGAGAAGTATTCTATAAATATAACAAGTGGTAATATTGAGATAGTCAACGTATTAACTGGTAAAGTGTATAAAGATGGTAGTGGTTTAACTTTTGATGGAACATCTAAAGACTACCTATTCCCTTTTACTGGTATTAATGGGTACGCTGCTACAACTGTTAAAGATGTCACATTCCTTGTTAACAAAGCTGCAATACCAAAGTTAAAAGAACCTAGTGTTGGTACAAGTGCTGTTGTAAATATGAAGACAGCATCTATCCCATTATTGTCATATACAATCACTGGTTGTTTTGGTACTGATACAGTTCCTCGTTTAGCTCCTCATGCGTTTTCAGTTGGAGACATAACACCGGTTTATCATGGTTATACAACTATAACGGTGGATGGTAATGTGATAGAGATTTCATCAGTGCATGATGAGAACGCTGTTGCTATGGATTGTGATACATATACTAACGGTAGTGGGATACTACCATACTCAGGATTTATAGGTAAAGTTATATCAGAATTAACGTCAGCATTATCAATAGATTTATATAAGATTGAATTAGGTTCAGACAACATACTTGATATTAAAAGAACTGATGGTACAGCTATAGCTGTAACAATAGCTGTAGAGGGTAAAACAAGCGGTGGTGATACTCAAGCATTGGTAACAGCTGATTACTTTGATACAATAGCTTATTCGGCTGCTGATGAGACAGTATATATACCGATAGCTAATTATGTTAAAGAGGGTTACATTTGGATTAAGTCTGCTAATCCAGCTAGTGCATATACTTATAGTATAACTGTAACAGATAGTTTAGCTAATACTAAATCAGTTAGTACATCAAAAACTACCACTACTGCGGCAGCAACACAGTTAGCTTCTGATATTAGTGCTGATGCTAATTTTACAGCTGTTGCGATAGGTAGTGTTATTAAAGTTACTGGTGTAAACAATCTTTCTACAGTTGATGCAAGTGACAGTTGGGGTAATCAAGCTTCGTTTGGTTGGCAACATAAAGTACAGTTTAATACAGACTTACCTAAAAATTTAGGATTTGATAATGCGATAGTAAAGATAACTGGTTCAGGTACAAGTGACTTTGCTACATACTGGTTAACTTATGCTGATAGTCAATGGCAAGAAACTGTTGACCCATTATCAGTAAATGAGTTAGACTTAAATACATTGCCTCATGTGTTGACAAGAAATGGTGATGATACGTTCACATTCACACCTTATGACCAATGGGAAGATAGTAGGGTTGGTGATAACGAGTCTAATCCGGCATCAAGTTTTATACAGACTGTTGACAATAAAGCACCAGTAATCAAGGATATATTCTTCTTTAAAAATAGACTAGGTTTTATTACTGAAAGAACTGTTGTGTTGTCTGAAGTTGGTGGTTATGGAAACTTTTGGAGGACTACTACGGCGGCGGTACTCGATTCAGATTATATAGATGCTGTTGTTGATACTACTAAAGTTATATCATTAGAGTATGCTACATATCTTGAAGATGCTATGATGTTGTTCTCTGACAAGGCTCAGTTCAAGCTAGAGGGTGGTAGGGTATTAAGTCCTAAAGATATTCAAATCTCTCAAACATCTGCTTATGAGATTAATACTGATGTTAGACCATTGTTTATGAATGATAAAGTTTTCTTCTGTGCAATACGTGGTGAATATACAGCCTTGATGCAATACGCTGTATCAGCCAATAATGATTCAACAGAAGCAGTTGATATATCAGCACACGTACAAAGTTATGTTCCTAGAGACATAATAAGATTATCAGGTAGCTCAATAAACAATATGATATTTTTAGTATCTGCTTCTGCTAATGATACAATATTTGTATATAAGTATTACGATAATGGTGGTGAGAGAATACAGTCAGCATGGTTTAAGTGGACTTATAATGGTAAGATTTATAATGCGTTTAGTCTTGGTAACAATCTAAATATAATGATTAATCGTAATCATGCTATCGCTGCAACGGATTGGATTCTAGGTACTGGTATTTGGGATATGTCTAAAGTTTGGGATATGTCTAAGGTTTGGGTTATGAGTCCTGACAGCTTAGATAGAAAAGACCAATTTGAAACAACACCTATATTCCCACAAGATTATCTAGGTAATTTCTTAGATGACTTTACAACTGTTGATAATGAGACTATAATACCAACAGTAGTTAAAATTGGCGAATGGGTTGCAAGTAGTAACGGCAAAAAAGATATACGAGGTCATTTAAAATTTAAGACAGCTCAAATATCTAGTGAAGATGGAAGTGAATTTAACTTACTTGTAGAAGATGTTGCTAGAAATACATTGAGAGTAATTAAATCAAAGTACACAGTAAATCGTAAACCAATGATTTATGGTGATGCTAAAAACATTAGGATTAGTATAACCAATGCTGATAGTGTAGGTTTTAGAATAAATACGGTTAGTTACGAGGGTGCATTAACTAAACGAGACTCAAGGAGATAACATGGCAGTACAATCATCACCGTATAGTGGAACGGCATTAGATACAAGAACTTTCCCATCAACAAAACATATAGCTACTAAAGCTCACATGGCAGTATGGAGACAGCTTGTAGCTGATGATACATGGGTTCAAATGGACGTTGGACTATATCAACTAATTAACAATGCTTGTGTATTAAATTCATTACTTGATACTGCTACATATAAACAGTTAGAAGTTCGTGTAGCAGACACACCTGATGAGCTTAATGATGCTCCTAGTGATATATCAACTGTTGCTGGTATCGCAAATGAGATAGTTACCGTTGCTGGTATTGCAGATGAGGTTGTTACTGTTGCCGGAGATAGTGTAAATGTAAATCTTGTTGGAGATGATATCGCTTTGGGGGCTGGTACTAACCAACCCACAGATAGTGCTATCTTAAATGCTCTAACTAATGCTACAGATGCTATAGATTCAGCTAGTGCTGCTGCTACAAGTGAAACAAATGCTGGTAACTCAGAGGTTGCTGCTGCTACAAGTGAGACAAATGCTCAGTTGAGTGCTTGGGAAGCAGAAGCGGAAAAGCTTACAGCTGAAAGTTATGCTACTGAAGCTTATGGTGTTCCAGTTAATATTGTAACATCTGATGGTGATGGTAACTTTACATATACTCCTACAAATCCGATAGAATACTCATCATTACATAGCTCTATAGTAGCTGGTGCTTCTTCAGGTCTTCCAGTACAAACTGGTAAAGATGGTGGTGTATTAGCAACCGATGGAACTGATGCGTATTGGGATGTGATGAGAACACCTATACCTACACTGTCAGGTGCTAGTTCAGCAAATGAAAATAGTGATTTAGTTATTACTATTACTAATTATGATGCTGGTCTTGAATATTCAGACCCAGTAACTACAAGTGGTACAGCCGTTAGAGTTGCTGATGAGATTACAGTTAGTGTTGGTGGTGTAACAGAAGATGAGTTAGACCATACAGTAAGTATAAGAGCAGAGTCAGGTGGTAATATTCCATCAGAAGATGCAGTACATATTTTTGATGTACTTAATCTAGTACAAGTACCTGATACAGACTATTACATAGATGTAAGTGGTAGTGGATTTAATGCTACTAATATACCTACTGTTGTTGCTGGTTACATAGATACAACAGTTGGAGATGAGGGAATTGTTGCTGATGGTATAATTGGAATAATACCTATTGGTGAAGATGTTGATGCAGATTCTGACATCTATACTGTAGATAAACATGTCGTATTCACAACATCACAAAGTTCAAATTACACTCAAGGTAAGGTTGCTAACTTAGTTAAATCTACTGGTAAATTTTACTATGAGCAAAAACTTACAGCTCATGATGTAGTAACAGAAACTGGGGCTTGTGATGACTCGGTAGCTCTTGTTAATGGCGCTCTTAGAAATGCAGTAAATTCAATAGCATACCACACAGACGGAACATTAAAGATAAATCAAATAGCTCAAACTGCCGGTACAGCATATAATGTCGGTGATGTAATTAGTTTTGCTTTTGACTTAGATGCTAATACAGTTGAGATTAGAAAAAATGATGTGTTACAAAACTCAGCATATACAATACCAAGTGGTGTTTCTTATGCTCCAGCAAGTGCAATTATAGGTACTACTGAAACAGTAGAGATGTATTTAAGTACAAGCGACTTTGCATATACACCTCCAGTTGGTTATTTAGAATGGAATGATTTAACTTTTGGAAATCAAGCTATATACACATCAGCTATAGTAGCTAAAACAGATGGTGAGGGTAATTGGAATGGTGCTCAAGCTGGTGCATTTCTAACAAGTGAGTTGCCTGATATTCTATATAGTGCTGATGCTACTGACCTACTGCTAAATGGAGAACATCTAGTTACAGATACAATTTATCTAGGAGATGGTACAGACTTTGAGAGTGTTGTACTAACTGGTGCTACTTATTCTGATGGTAGCTTAAATGCTAATACTGTTGATACAGTTCCTACATTATCAAGTAATACATCATCTTCACCTGATTATATAGCTAGTGCTTCTACTGAGTTAGCTGGTAAAGAAGCTTGGAATGCATTTGCTGATAGTTTAGCTAATGGTTGGGTAACAAACAGTGTAACTACTGGTTGGATTCAGATGCAGTATGGTACAGCTATTGTAATTAACAAGATTACAATGCAAACATCAATAACTAGAGACTCAAGAGGTATGAAAGACTTTACTATTGAGGCATCCAACACTGGTGCTTGGGGTGGCGAAGAAGTAGTGTTATCAACTCAAGTAGGAATTACTGATTGGGCTCATCCAGCTATCAAAACTTTTACATTTGTGAATGATACAGCTTATCTATATTATAGAATAGATTGTACTGCAAATAATGGTGATGCTACTTATGTTCAACAAGAAGAGATAGAACTTATAGAAGCTAAAACAAACTTTACTCATGGTCAAGCTTTCACTCCTACATTTGCTTGTGAACAAGATAATACATCTTTGGAGTTAACTTATGATAATGGTGCTAATTATGAAGTATTAGTTAAAAGTGCTACTGGTCATACATTTGAGGGTCAGCTTACTGCACCTGAACTTGTAGTAAATGGCACTTTTGACACAGATGTAACTGGATGGACTGATTTATCTGTGTTAGAAACAGTTGATGCTTCAAATGTTTCTGGTGGACAACTGACATTAACAAGAAGCGGTACTTCAATAGAACAAATATCACAAGCCATATCACTTGAAATAGGTAAAGATTATGATATTAGTGTTGATATAATTAGTAGTAGTACAAATGATACAAGAATTTTTATAGGAACTACTGAGGGTGGTTCTGAAATAGTTAATAGTGGTGCTTTATCTGCTGGATTATATCAATATCCCTATACTGCAACTGTTGGTACTATTTACATATTGTTAAAATCCGGTGGTGGTGATTGTGTAAGTGTACTTGATGATGCATCGGTATTGGAAAATGGGTATGTACCTATTGTAGCAGTAAAAGAGATACATGATGCTACTGGTATATCAGCTAATGCTGGAATTAACTTAGGATTTATAGCTAAACACAAAGATGTAGATACTAAGACAACAGCTATTTACTCAGCACTATATGAAGAGGGAGTATAAGATGAAGTATAAAAAAAATGCAAGAAAAAGAGATAAGTTTCTAGTTAAACCGGTTACTTACTCTCAAGTATTGGAAGATGGAATATCTGAGAAAGATAAAGTTAAAGAAGAGTCAATAATGAGCATAGTTGTTACTATTACTAATGGTAAACAATTCTATGCTGACCCAATCAGTAGAGCCGATATGACAGATGCTATTGCTATTGCTGGTGAGACTGGTCAGACAGAAGTTATGTGGAAGCTACCAGTTCAAGGTTTTACTTTGGTTACTTTGGCTGAAATGAAAGAAGCTAGGATGCTTGGACTACAAGCTAAGGGAACTATTATAGGTGGATAATAATGGTTAAAGATTACTGTACTGCATGGTTTGAGGGTAATTGGGGTCACTGCTGTCAAGCACATGATTTTCATTATTCAACTATGAGTACAGTATCTAGGTTTCAAGCTGATAAGTATTTATATCAGTGTGTTAAGCAAAAGTCTAAGCCAATAGCAATACTTATGTTCTTAGGTGTTAGAGTATTGGGTTGGTACAGATTTGATAGGGGATGGTTATGATACCAGTAATATATAAAGAGATAATCAGATATATCATAATTGCTTTAGTGATGTTGGGTACTTATGATATGTCTATGAAAGCGTATGAGCTAGAACTTGCTGGTAAACTCACTATGCAATTTGCTGGTGTAGTTGCTTCAACATACGGTGTATTAGTATTGGTATTAAAATTCATATTCCAAAGTAAGGTTGAAGCATGATGTTAGGTATTCAAGAATATGTTATTGCTGGTTTAGCTACGACACTGTTTGGTGGCTGGTTTGTGATGGACACTAAAATAGATAATAGAGATGCGACAATACTTAAGCAGCAGAATGAGATTATTCTATCTAAAGCTAATTATAATACTTGCTCTAGTTCTTTAGCTAGACAGAATATTGCAATAGGTAATCTTCGTGTTGATATAAATGAGTCTATGATAGAGTTAGAGACTTGGAAGAATAAACCTGAAGAAGTTAGGTATGAAGTAATTTATAAAACTATACCAGCAGATATAAATCTATCAAGTGAAAGGTGTGAAGATGTTAAAAGTATTGTGGATTCTCTCAGCACTATTGATTACGATAACCTTTAGCGGTTGTTGTAAGAAAGAGATAAAGTACGTAGATAAAGAAGTTATTGTTAATGTGCCTCAAAAGTGCATAGTTCCTGAACCTATTGGTTGTAAATGGAAAGATGCTACTCTTTTAGAGAAGCCAATAAGAATGATGGAATGTATAATTGAGTTAAAGAAAAATTCAAAGGTATGTAAATAGTTTAGTATTATGTTATCATACGATTAATATATTCAAATAAGGGTAAACAATGGCTAACGGTGATGAGTTAGAACAATCAGGTAAGATAGGTAAGTTAGAGTCAGAAGTTCACACGCTTAATACTTTAGTTAAGACCCTATTTGATAAGTTTGATAGTTATATTGAAAAGAATCAACCTAAACCAATAGGAGTTGCTGGGTATATTGGTATCGCATTGTCAATACTGAGTATATTAGCTCTAATATTTGGTAGTATGATATATATGACTAATTCTGCAAATGCACCGGTTATAACTGCATTGACACAAGTATCACAAACATTAGCTGTGGTACAAAATAATAGTATGGAAAATGCTAATCAAAACCAACTCACTAGAATAGAGTTATCAGGACTAGGGAAAAGTGTAGATAGTAATGAAGAAACTCTAAGATGGATGATTTTTAGAGAGAACTTACCCAAGCAAGTGACCGAAGCACAAGGAAGACTAAACACTTTGGAAATGCAAATGACTAGAGTTGTGAATCAAATACACGCTAAAGGAAAATAAAATGGTAAAGCCAAAACCAAGAAAGAAATCAACTGGAAAAGTAAAACCAAGAACGAGAAAATAAGATGATTAAAGCTGTAATACATTGCTCAGACTCACCACAAGGTAGAGGTGATAACGCTGAGACTATACATAACTGGCACTTAGAAAGAGGTTGGGATGGTATAGGTTATCATTATGTAATCCTAGAAGATGGTACTATCGAAAACGGAAGACCTGAATATTGGAAAGGTTCTCATGCTAAAGGTTATAATGATGCTGTTGGCATTTGCCTTATTGGTGATGACAAGTTTACTCACTCTCAGTTTATTGCTCTCGAGGGATTACTAAAAGGTCATGGGTATAAACATAACGAGGTTGTAGGGCATTACGCAGTCAATAAAGAAAAGTCATGTCCTAATTTCAATGTAGAACAATACTTGACTTCTATAAGTCTGTAAGTTTCTGCTATAATTAGCTAATCGAATCTAAATAAAAGGATAAATTATGGCTTTAAGTTTAACAGCATGGTCATCTATAGTTGATTTAACATCAAGTGGACAGAATGTGTCGGATAGTTTTGATACAGCGTTTGCCAATATAGATTTAGCTATAGCCCAAGTTAATACAAACACATCTACACTAGCTGTATTGACAGCACCAGCTGTTTACGCTGATATGGAACCGCAACTAGACCCAGTTGCATACTCTAAGGGTAGATTTTACTATGACGAAAACACTGAAACGTTCAATTTAATGGGTCCATTTGAGGGTATTGAGGTACAGCCGGGTCACGGTGAACATGTGCATGTTATTAATAACTCAGGTGCGACCATTGAAGCTGGAATGGCTGTAAGGGCTGCTGGTGTTTCAGGTGGTATCATACAAGTTGTTAAAGCACTTGCTGACACATTTGCACATGCTAGAGTTCTTGGTGTAGCTGTTATTGATATTCCTAATGGTGCTGAAAGTGCTGTTGCAACTAGAGGTATTTTAACTAATCTTAATACTAATGGGTTAGCTGTCGGTGTTCCACAATACCTAAGTGATACTGTTGCTGGTACATATTCATCAACTATTCCAGCTATTAAGACAGTTGTTGGTGGTGTGTTTGTAGCTGATGCAACTGTCGGTGTACTTAGACTAGACATAACTCCTAATCAAAATATACCAACAGTGTATGCTGAGATGAGAGAATTGACCACACCTTTAATTAATGTGACCACATCTGCTGTAGATATTACAAACTATGTTGCTAAAGAAGAAATTGTAACTACCGCTGATTTAACTCTCGGTACAATAACATTACCTAATGATGGTAAGTATGAGGCTGTGTTTACAGCTAATATATCATTCCCATCAACAACTACTACAAGAACTATCTCTCTTGAGTTGTATGATGAAACTGGTGCTGAAATACATTATACTTATGCTAAAAATATACCAAGAAATGCAACTGAGGATTCATTAAGTTTCTCATACCCAATAGATGAGGCTGCTGGGAATGTGCATAAAATCAGAGTATATGGTTCAGAGGCTATTGACGTTACATTTGATACAGCTATATTCTATATTAAATCTGTTTCTATAGAGACATGATTTTATTTAGTTTCCTCTTTGGAGGGAATTATGATAAAATTACACAAAGGATAAGTTATGGCTTTAGCGTCTTTGCAATCACGAGGAGTACAAGATGCTCCTGATTTAACTTCAATAGGTGGTAGTGGGAACAACTATGCACCATACGCTGCTGGTATATCTGCAATATCCAGTGTTGTCGGCGACCAAATGGCTACTAAAGCTTTTAAAGCTGAGTTAAATGCCCGTACTAACGCTGCTATACAAAATGTTGGTAATGCTGTCACTAGCTTCGAGCTACAACAAGTTAAGAATAAAGAACAAGTAGAAAATATTAATCATGTGCTTGGAGACAAACTTTCTGAGCGTGGTCTAAATGCAATGAAAGAAGCCTCACTGCTTAAAGCTGCTTCCGCTGAAACTGGTACGAGTGGTGGTACTACAGATATGGCTGTTAAAGAAGCGTTTATAAATGAGAATATGGACAAAGCAAATATTGTAAGTTCTGCTAGACAACAACGTAGAAATATATTTATAGGTATGGACATTGCAGAGGTCGGTATTAAAAATACAATCGATTCAACATTGCTTGGTGGTGGGGTTGAGATAGGTACTGACCCATTACTAGCTGGTATAGCTGGTGGAATGGGTGGAGTTACTGATGTGTTAGGAATGATACCAATGTCAGAAAGAGTAGAGGCTTTTGGAATAAAGCCTGATGGAGAATAATAATGCCAACACTTAGCGAATTAGCACAAACACAACAGACAACAAATGTAGGTTCAGCACAATCAGGTTCAGTAGGTTCTGCTGGTGGTACGAATATACAAGCAACTCAAATTGTGGACAAGTCGGAAGCGTTAACTAAAGACATTGAAAAGATGTTTGGTGCTGTTGTAGGCTCACATCAAGAGGCTTCAGAGTACGCTGGTAAAAGAGTTGGTACAGATAACCTTGTAGAGTATAAAAAAGAGATGAGTAAGATAGCTCAATTCTATGATAGACCCGATGTTACTTCTGCTGAGATGCGTGAAAAAACTCGTCTTGAACAAGGTATCTATGAAGACTATATGCAAAAGGGTTCTTTCAGTGGTAACGACCTTGCTAACCAAGCCTTTAAAGATACATACGCTATCCCAGCTACCAACGACTTATTTCAGAATAAAGAAGCTAATAAGTCATTAGGGAACGACCTATTTAAAAAAGAAGAGAAACGTAATATTCAAGCTGAAATGACAGCAACAAGCGGTGTTTACACTGAGAAGAATATTAGAGCTTGGCAAGAAAGACTTGTAGGTATTGGTGAAGACCCACAGTTAATATGGAATGAGACAGCTGTCGGATTAAACTCATCATTCACTGATGAGTTTAAAGATGGAATGGATAGCGTTGCATTAAAACAATACTTAGAGGACGGGCTTCTTACTCAAGATGGTTTAGATAGAGTATTTAATGATACCTATGCTCCTTTCGCTACAAGAACTAATGGTGAGTTTAATAGACAACATAGTGATATGGGCGATAAAGCTTACGAAGCAATGAAAAAGTCTTTTAACGGGTGGATAGATTCTTTCGCTCCGAAAAAAGGAAGAACACCAGCTATTGATGGAACAATATTAAAAAGCGTAGATGCTATAACTACATCTATGGGTCTTAAAACCATTGCTAATACAGATAAAGAATTGACTTTACAAATGTCCGAAGTTGCCACAGCGTGTTCACGTGGTAACGATAAGGCTTGTGCGAAGTTGCCTCAATACAGAGATAGACAAGTTGATTTAGCTGTAGTAACAGAGAAAAAGAATTTTCTTGATGGAAAGCTAAATGCTTTTATTGGGAGTGATAATAACGATATTGCCATATTAAATTCAGGTGGTGATATAGCTGTAACAGTAGATAGCTTCTCAGGTTTTAAACAAGTTACAAGACCGGCAGAAGTTAAACCAAAAGAATTACATGAGTACACACATACTTATTTTAACCAACAGTTAACTGGATTGCTTGGTGGCGATGAAGCGGATATAAACGCTTCAAGTGATTTGGCTAAAAAGATAGGTTCTTTACAAAATGGTGGTGTTAGTGGAGTTTCAATAGGTTCTGCTAATAACGCAATGAAACAAGTGTCTAATATGGCTAACATTACAAAAGCTAAAACTGCTGGTCAACTATTAAACAATCTGCAATTTGCTGTATCGTACAAAGCTACAACTGGTAATACTAGCTATAAAGGTTTAACTCCTCAAACATTGGGAAGTGTTCAATCATTTTATGCTGAGTTGCTTAAGAGACAAGAAGAAGACCCAAAAACTTATACTGACTCAACAATATTAGGAAAGTTACAAATAATGACAAGTGCTAACATTAATTCTAGTGCTAAAACAGCACATAAAAGAACTACTGAGGCTCTTGCTGAAATGGGCTTAAGAGATGGTGATGAGGCTGATGAGGTTTTAAGTGGTGGTTTCTTTGGATGGGTAGTTGGTGAGGGTACATTCAGTGATGGTTCTTTAGATATTGCGTTAGACAATATGAAAACTAGCGGAATATCTTATACAAATGTGGATGGTGTTAAAAAAGGTGTTAAAGGTCAGATGTTGGTACTTGATAAATCAGGTCTTCCGATATTCGGCTCATCAATCGCATTAGCTAAACCCGTTATTGGAAGCAAAACTGATAGTGAGTTAACCACAAACCTTATAGATGTTATCAAGTTTAAGCTACATGAAAATGCAAAGTTGTTACAAATAGATTTTACTGACTTTGTTGATGAAACTGATAAGATACAAACTAGACAAGTAAACGATGGTGTAAACGGTTTACAGACAATAGTAGAAATAATTGATAATGGTACTGTTGTGAGTAGAGCTATCATAGATGATGATGAGTGGATTAAAGGTATTGACCAAGAGAAGAAAGCTAGGTTAAATACGTCTTACAAAAATAAAGGTCTTGATATGTTGTTTGATAAGAGGAGTAACTAATGGGTGCTAACGGATATTTCTACCAACATAGCGAAGCATCTATTGAAGAGACAGAAGATGCCGTAGCTGTTGTAAATGGTAAATCACCAGCTACGGAAACAACTGACCGCATAGTACCATCGTTCCAAGCAACAACTAATGAAGCAAGTTTGTTCGCACAACAACAAACAGCTATCACTAAGATGTCTCAAGAGAAACAACTGAAAGTGCAACAAGCTGGATTTGATGAAAAAGTAGAGGGTATAAAAGGTGTTGCATCAGATACGATGGCTGCCGGAGTTATAGATTATTTCAAGTACGATAATGCTTTCTTAAGAGATGAGGATGAAAGTTTTAGAAATAGCTTTGGTGACGATGATGTTGAACTTATTTTAAATCAGTACGGGCTTGATGACAATAGTTACAGTATTGTAAAAGATGCTGTAAGTTTAGAACATGCTAATGATTTAGCTACACTAGAGAAAATGAAAAAAGAGTCTTTAGCTAAAGTTCAAAGCTCATTGACATCTTCAGAAAACTTTTGGTACACACTTGCTGCGGAAGTTGTTACAGACCCTACAACGTGGGTAGTACCGATGGCTTACGCTGGTGCTAAAGCTTTATCAAAAGCAGATAAGCTATCAACATTAGCAAATAAGCAAATCGCTGGTTGGAGTGCTGGTGCAGATGTTGGGTATGGTGCTACGGTTGGTGCTATAGATGATGATATGAGTATGGCTGAAGCCTTATCAATATATGGTACTATTGGTTTTATAGATTATAAACTGGTTAGAGGTTTAAAAACAAATGATGGGTTAGCAAATAATCTTGCTAGTAAGGATGCTAAAACCTCAAGTCAAGCAGAAACATCATC
>Ga0209344_10000932_pt1 | contig 43461 bp, 39 predicted proteins | sample Cruoilmetagenom6_FD_187293 | JGI IMG/M metagenome (GOLD analysis project Ga0209344, IMG submission 187293) | Oil polluted marine microbial communities from Coal Oil Point, Santa Barbara, California, USA - Santa Barbara Oil Seep Sample 6 (SPAdes)... | ecosystem: Environmental > Aquatic > Marine... | reverse complement strand
TCCAGGACTCCATGAGTAACTGTAGTTACCACTGCCACCAAGAGGTGTCGCTGTTAATTGACCACTATCACCATAACATACATCGACATCATTAACGGTTACTGACATTTGAGTGTTTACATTTAAAGTCCCCATTCCGGATCCTTCAGCATCACATTCGGTGTCGCTTGTTGCAGTAACGTAATAGGTGCCTGCTGTACTTGTGGATAGTATATTTGAACCATCTCCAATATCATTATTGTTTGCATCGTTACCATCATTCCAGTCAGCAGCTGTGTACCAATGGAAGGTATATCCTGTGTTAGGAAGAACCATTTCCTCATCCTGTGGAGTATCAGGATCATCTGGTCTATACAATTCAGCAGTTAGAGTACCACCTTCACCGGCACAAACTGTTTGTCCTGTAGCACGAATTTCTGGGCTTAAATTAAAATTACCACCAAGAAAATCTTTTGAATCGGCTGTTAATTGATCAGATGATCTCGTTTCTAACATCCATGTTGCACTACAAATAATTTTTTCATTTCCTTCTAATTGAAATATAGGTGTTAAATCTATAACGCCTTCATAAAATTCGTTGTAGTCATAAACTTTCACTGGACCTTCTCCATCCCCAAAATCATGTGTCATTTGATCATCAGGAACCTTAAACGTAGGAGGTACAGCAACAAACCCATCATTATTTTTACCCACTTGCGCATCTATGCCAACTGGATGAAATGGTCTAAGAGATTGCTTATTACCGCCAACGGTTCCATTGCCCTGACCTACCCATTTATATACGGTAACAATAGCATTTCTACCACCACTATCAAAATTGGCCAATAGTAAGAGGTCACCAATACTGTCATCAAGGCCATATGTAACTCCTGGCGCTTCACCCGGAATTTGTTCACCAAAATTGGTAAAATGGTTAGGAGTAAAATATTTGTCACCAGCATCATCATAAGCTGCCGATCCGTTTATCAAGAACCAAAAACCAATATAACCGGTTCCTTCATTAGTCAATCTATCACCTGCAAAAAAGAGATAAGTATGCCCGTCAATATAGTCTCCAAAAGCTGGAAGACAACCAGCCGGTGTGCCAAAGATATCATCAAAAACAACGGCAGCTCCGTTCATGATGTCACTCTTGCTCTGCATTGGACTATTTGTCCAGCTACTAAATTCTGGAACTGGGCTTGATGCGCCCCATTCTTTATAATCTTTACCACTTTGAAAAATATCATCCACGCCGCTATCAAAAAGATCATGCCGAAGTTCAAAAGAGGGATTTAGTGTAACGGCGTCTAGACTCCATTCAGTAGATTCTCCATCAATACATGGTGCAAATTGAGCATTTGCCAAGTTGGTCCCTAATAAAAAAAGCATAACAACAGCAAAACTGGTTATACTTTTAAATCGTTCATTAATAAAATCAAACCAACAACTATCGGCTGGATGTTTTAACTGTGTAGTTTTGTACATTAACATATCATTTTTTATTAGTTAATAAATGCGTTAACATAACAGTATGTAAGGTAATAGCAATAGATTAATTAATCTTGAATACACAAAATTAATTTAACATAAGAGAATTAAATTGTAGAAATTGAGAGGCTTAATAATTGCTATTAATTAAGACTAGAAAACAAATTCATGAGTTCATAAACTTGTAATTAACTCAAATATAAGTATTTAAAACCTGATTAGCAAATGAGGTTTCTCTGTTTTAGATAAGGTGCTTGTTTTATTAGATTATCGGCATAAAAGCTTACAAATAATATTGTTTTTTAGATAATCAGTACTTTTAAACGATAAAGTGTATTAATAATCTTTAAGACAGCATAATTATTAAATAAAAAGTATAGGTTAAAAGTTAAATTTTAAAAAATATCAATCACAAAAACCTACATTTGAAAAAAAACATATTAAATGAAAAATATCTTTTTAATAATCTCTTTAATAAGCATCATTGCATGCCAAGAGGAACCTAAAAATTATGCAACACTTTCTGGAACAATTACCAATGCACATGAAAGTGATACTTTAAGAATATTTAATAGGGATAATTATGAAAAAATTATACCTATTAACGAAGATGGTACTTTTAGTGACACCTTAAACATTGTTGAAGGCGATTACCGTTTTAAACATGGCGACGAGTATGGGACAATTTATTTAAAAAATAATACGGTGTCTTCTTTTACTACAGATTATGAGGATTTTGATAATGAACTCGTGTTTATTGGTGATGGATCCGATATAAACAATCTAGCTATTAAATCTCTGTTATTGGGTAATGATTATTTTTCTGCAGATTTGTTTAATGAAGGTGTCGAAGAAGATTTAACAACGTCTATTGCGAATTACACGAATGCTTTTGAGGATTTAAAAGATAACTATAAAAATGTAGATTCTTTACATCTTGCAAATGCAAATACGACACAGCAGAGAACTATAGAATCTGTTAACAAATATTTTAATTCTAAAATAGCACTTCGAAAAGAGTATCCGGCTGGAATGGCATCACCACCTTTTGATAATTATGAAAATCATAAAGGAGGCACTACGTCTCTTTCAGACTTAAAAGGCAAATATGTATATGTAGATGTTTGGGCTACGTGGTGTGGACCCTGCAAACGAGAAATCCCTTCGCTTCAAAAGGTGGAAGAACAATACCATGACAAAAACATAGAATTTGTTAGTATTTCTGTAGATGATGCCAGACGTAGCGGAACAGACGAAAAAGCACATACAGCTTGGAAGAAAATGGTTGAAGATAAAAAATTAGGAGGCATTCAGTTATTTTCTGATAAAGCTTGGCAATCTGATTTTATTCAAGCATATAAAATTACAGGAATTCCACGTTTTCTATTGATTGATCCTGATGGTAAAATTGTGAGTGCAGATGCTCCTAGACCTTCTAATCCGAAACTTATAGAATTATTTAATTCGTTAAATATTTAAGGTTTATCAGGTTTTCTGAAAAGTCATTTTAACTATTTTGTCAGGTTGAGCCTGTCGAAACCAATTTTGGTAGGATTATAATATTTCGACAAGCTCAATATGACATTTATTTTCACTTTTCAGAAAAGTTCTAATCATCGACGTCATCGTCATCTATTTCTTGAGGTGGTTCAGGCTTTTTAAATAAATCTAAATAGGCTTCATTGAGGTATTCTATAACATGACTAGCAATCATACTTTCATAGCCAAAATATTGACTAGCGATATCGGCTGATTTTCCGTGTAAATACACACCAAAAATAGCTGCTTTAAATGGACTATAATCTTGCGAGATTAAACCTGTGATTATTCCTGTTAAAACATCGCCACTACCAGCTGTGGCTAAACCAGGATTTCCTGTAGAGTTTATATATAATTTATCATCAGAAATAGTAATGGTTTGAGCACCTTTTATTACCAATATAATTTGATGCTTTTTAGCGAATGCTTTTGCCTTTTTAAGTTTATCGAAATCGTCTTTCCAAGTTCCAATGAGTCTTTCAAATTCTTTAGGATGTGGTGTTAAAACTGTACTTGGTTGCAATAATTTTAATATGGTTTTATCTTTTGCTAGAATATTAATACCATCTGCATCTATAACAATCGGTAATTTATTCTCTGCTAAAAACGATTTAAACGTCTTAATTGTTTTTAATTCTGTACCAATGCCGATTCCTATTCCGATAACTGTAGGCTGGATATTAAAATTAATATCTGTAATTAATTCTTTATCAACGTCTGTAATAACCATCGCTTCTGGTAATGCCGTTTGCAAAATTGTATAACCACATTTTGGGATATATGCAGAAACTAATCCAGCTCCTACAGATAATGTTGCTCTGCTAGTTAGCAATACCGAACCCATTTTGCCATAGCTTCCTCCTATTATTAAGCTATGACCAAAACTTCCTTTATGTGAAAACTTATCTCTTGGTTTAAATACTTTTGAAGCTTCTTGTTTACCTATAAGTTCTGCATCAGTTTCAGTTTTTAAATAAAACTCTTGATCTATACCAATATCTAACACTTCCCATTGTAAGGTGTATTTTGCGGTTTCAGGTAAGAAGAACACCAATTTAGGTGTCATAAAACTTAAAGTATGATTGGCCCAAACAACACCATGCTCATCTTCTGGAGTTTTATCTAAATAAAGTCCTGAAGGCACATCAATCGCCAATGTAAAGGCTTTTGAAGCTCTAAAATGTTTAAATAATTCTATAACCCAACCTTGTGCCGGTCTATTTAATCCTATACCAAAAACGGCATCTACAATAATATCATCTACACCAATTTCAGGAAATTCTTCTTTGCATTTTAAAAGCTTTGGCCAATTTTTGGTGGTATCTTTTATGCGATCGTAGTTTATTAAAAAATCTTTCGAACGTTTATCGCTACAATTAACAACATAAGTAATGACATTATAACCATGTAGAATTAAATGTCTTGCAACTACTAGACCATCGCCACCATTATTGCCAATACCACAAAACACATGAATAGGTACTTGAGCTCCTTGCATGCGTATATGAAGCCAATTAAAAATTTCGATACCTGCACGTTCCATTAAATCGGTTGAAGAAATTCCTTGTTTCTCGGAAGTTATTCTATCGCATTCATAAAATTGTTTTTTCGAAAATATTTTCATTTATATTCATTAAATCATTACAGAAAATCCAATTATTGAAACAATTTATATTAATAATTGAATAAATATTATATCAATTGAATTTTTCTTCAAAAATTAAAGATTAATTTTTTTATAACAGTAAATGTAATATTTTTGAATTGTATTGCATTTTAACATGAACCATTTACAAAAAACTCAACTTACTCTATATCCTTCTTTATTAGAAGGAAAAGTATCTGTTTTTACTGTTTACAATACAACTACGTTTACCCTTTTGGGTTGTTAATTTATTTACCTTCGGCAATATTCGTATTTATGATTCAAAATCATAAATGTAATTTTCAATCCAATACTCATAAATCAACATATAATGAAAGTATTAAAATTTGGTGGGACTTCAGTAGGTTCGGCAATAAATATTAATAAAGTAATCGATATATTAATCAATGTCTCATCTAACGAAAATGCCATTGCTGTAGTTTCGGCTGTTGGTGGTATTACAGATAAACTCTTAAATGCTGCTAATCTAGCTATTGCTAAAAACGTAGACTACAAAAATGCATTTCACCTAATAGAATCAACACATTTAGAAATTATTAATGAACTTATTAAAAATAATAAATCTTACGTAAAATCTTTTGTTTCAGATAATCTTAACCAATTAGAACGACTACTTGATGGTATTTTTCTAATTAACGAATTATCTCCAAAAACAACAGACAAATTATTAAGTTATGGTGAATTGTTATCATCGTTCATCATCGCAGAAGCCATAAAAGATAGGAATATTAATGGTGCTTTAAAAAATTCACAAGAACTTATTGTTACAGACAAAAATCACACAAATGCATCTGTGAATTTTGAAGAAACCAATTCAAATATCATCTCATATTTTAAAAGTAACTCAAACAAGATTACGATACTTCCTGGTTTTATTTCAAAATCTAAAGACAAGGAAATTACAACACTAGGCCGTGGCGGTTCAGATTATACTGCTGCCATTGTTGCTGCAGCTTTAAATGTGAAAGAATTACAGATTTGGACTGACGTAAGTGGTATGTTTACTACCAATCCTAAAATGGTAAAACAAGCATTTCCAATTAAAGAAATATCGTATCAAGAAGCTGTAGAATTATCTCATTTTGGAGCCAAAGTTTTATATCCTCCAACAGTTCAGCCAGCATTAGATAAAAATATTCCTATTATTATTAAGAATACCATGGCTCCTGAAGATTCTGGTACAACAATAAGTAGCAAAATTGGAACTAGTAATCGTGCTGTCACAGGAATTAGCAACATTAACGACATTGCTTTATTGACACTTCAAGGAAATGGCATGGTTGGAATTCCAGGTTTTTCGAAACGTTTATTCGAAACTTTATCTCAAGAAAAAATAAACATTGTACTTATTACACAGGCTTCATCTGAACACTCTATTTGTATAGGCATCTCTCAAAAAGATGCAGAAGCTGCTAAAATAGCTATCGATATTACTTTTGAAAACGAAATATCATTGCATAAAATAGATCCTATTCTTGTTGAAATTAATTTAGCTATTGTTGCTGTTGTTGGTGATAATATGAAAAGTCATCAAGGTATTAGTGGAAAAATGTTTAGTGCATTAGGAAAAAATAATGTGAATATTAGAGCTATTGCACAAGGTGCTTCAGAACGTAATATTTCTGCTGTTATTTCAGAAAAAGATGTTGAAAAGGCATTAAACACATTACATGAAGTTTTCTTCGAAGACAATACGAAACAACTTAATTTATTTGTTACAGGCGTTGGTAATGTTGGCGAACGTCTTATTGAACAAATTAAGCAACAACAAACTTATTTAAAAGAAAATTTAAAACTAAATGTAAGGATTATTGGTTTATCGAATTCTAGAACTATGGTTTTTGACTCTGATGGTTTGAATTTAGATTCATGGAATAAGCAACTAGATAATGGAGAAAATGCATCGCTATCAAGCTTTTTTGAAACTATAAAAAAGCTTAATTTAAGAAACAGTGTTTTTGTTGATGTTACTGCAAACGAAGATGTTGCCAATTTATATGCAGATTATTTGAGTGAGAGTATTGCTATTGTTGCTTGTAATAAAATTGCGTGTTCTAGTGATTTTAGTAACTATAAATTATTAAAACAATTATCTTTAAAATACAACGTACCATATTTATTCGAAACGAATGTTGGTGCTGGATTGCCAATTATCGACACGCTTAATAATTTAATAGCTTCGGGCGATAAAATTACCTCTATACAAGCTGTATTATCAGGAAGTTTAAATTTTGTTTTCAATAATTTTGACAATACTAATAGATTTCACGATGTTGTGAAGCAAGCACAACATGAAGGATACACTGAACCTGATCCAAGAATTGATTTAAGTGGTATTGATGTAGCAAGAAAAATACTAATTTTAGCTAGAGAAAGTGGGGCAGAAATGAATTTGGAGGACATTACTAATAAATCTTTTTTAACGAAAGTTAATTTAGAAAGTGAATCTGTAGATGATTTTTATGAAACCTTAAATTTTGATGAAGCTCATTTTCAAAAGCTTTATTCAGATGCAAAAAACAAAAATTGCAGACTAAAGTATGTTGCCGAATTTAAAAATGGGCAAGCAAACGTTGGCTTAAAAGAAATTCCTGAGGGTCATCCGTTTTATAACCTTCAAGGTAAAGATAATATTGTTATGTTTTATACAGAACGTTACCCAGAACAACCCATGATTATTAAGGGTGCTGGTGCTGGTGCAGACGTTACAGCTTCTGGCCTATTTGCAGATATTATAAGAGTTGGTAATAATTAAAACTATGGAAGAAATTAAAATATTTTCACCAGCAACAGTTGCCAATGTCGCATGTGGCTTTGATGTTCTTGGTTTTTGTTTAGATGCTATTGGAGACGAAATGGTCATTAGAAAGTCCAATAAAAAAGGCATTAGAATTACTAAAATTGAAGGTTACGATCTTCCTTTTGAAACAGAAAAAAATGTCGCAGGAGTTTCGGCTTTAGCTTTAGTTGAAGATGCAAATCCGGATTGTGGTTTTGAAATTGAAATCTATAAAAACATAAAACCAGGTAGTGGTGTTGGAAGTAGTTCAGCCAGTGCTTCTGGAAGTGTGTTTGCTATCAATGAGTTATTAGGAAAACCCTATAACAAAACCCAACTCACCTATTTTGCTATGCAAGGTGAAAAACTTGCAAGTCAGAGCGAACATGCCGATAATATTGCGCCCGGAATTTTTGGTGGTTTTACATTAGTAAAAAGTGTTAAACCGCTTGAAGTATTAGAAATTCCAACACCTAAAGAATTATATGCCGTTATTATTCATCCACAAATAGAAATTAAAACATCAGAGTCTCGAGCAATATTGCCACAACAAGTACTTCTATCTGATGCAATCAATCAATGGGCAAATGTTGGCAGTCTTATTCATGCGCTGCATACTAGCGATTACCAATTAATACAAAAGTCATTGATTGATGTAATTATAGAACCACATAGAAGTAAATTGATTCCATACTTTAAAGAAGTAAAATCTGCAGCTTTAAATGCTGGAGCATTGGGTTGTGCGATTTCTGGTTCAGGACCTTCTATTTTTACATTATGCCGAGGTGTTGAAACAGCAAAATTTGTAGAATCTTCTATCAGAAAAATATACTCAAATACTAATATTGATTTTGAAACTTATATATCTAAAATTAATGCCGAAGGCATCAAAATATTGTAGCGATGACAGATGACGAAAATAAAGTTCAAATATTTAGAATAATTAAAAATGAAATTCAAATTTGAGAAATTAAATATCTGGCAAATGGCAATGGATTTTGAGGAAGATAAATTTGGCACACTATATAATGAGGCATTTCACTTAATGAACATGATGAACGCATTTCGCAATAATATAAAATAGCACAATCCAATAACTTCCGTCAACTGACAATCGTCAACGGTCAATAAAGCAATATGAACTATTACTCACTCAACAAAAAAGCACCAAACACATCGTTTAAAGATGCTGTTATAAAAGGATTAGCGCCCGACAAAGGCTTATATTATCCAGAGTTTATAACGCCTTTACCAAAATCCTTTTTCGATAATATTGATACTTTGTCGTATCCAGAAATTGCTTTAGAAACTATTAAACAATTTGTGACTCCAGACATTCCTGAAGACATTTTAAAACAAATAGTCGAAGAAACACTGTCTTTCGATTTTCCTGTTGTAAAACTAAATAACACTATTTCTACACTCGAATTATTTCATGGTCCAACAATGGCCTTTAAAGATGTAGGAGCTCGATTTATGGCACGCTGTCTTGGCTATTTTAATCAAGATAATACAAACGAAGTAACAGTGTTAGTTGCCACGTCAGGTGATACTGGTGGCGCTGTTGCTAATGGATTTCTTGGTGTAAAAGGTGTAAATGTTGTTATTCTGTATCCGAGTGGTAAAGTAAGTGATATTCAGGAAAAACAACTCACAACACTTGGGCAAAATATAAAGGCTTTAGAAGTACATGGTACTTTTGACGATTGCCAGACCATGGTAAAACGTGCTTTTTTAGATACAGAACTTACAAGTAAAATGCAGCTTACATCGGCTAACTCGATAAATGTTGCACGTTGGTTGCCTCAAATGTTTTACTTTATGTTTGCTTACAAGCAATTACATAATGATTATAAAAACTTGGTGTTTTCGGTACCTAGTGGTAATTTCGGGAATATTTGTGCTGGTATGATGGCGCAACAATTGGGCCTGCCAATTAAACATTTTATAGCCTCAAATAACGAAAACAAAATAGTAACCGATTATTTGCAAACAGAAACATACACACCTAAAGCATCTATACAAACCATTAGTAATGCCATGGATGTTGGAGACCCAAGTAATTTTATTCGTATTCAAGAGATTTATAAAAACAATTTCGAAACGCTTAAAGAAAATTTAACGGGTTTTGGTTTTACAGACAACCAAACAAAAGAGGCTCTAAAAGAAATACATAGCGAATACAATTATGTAGCAGATCCTCATGGTGCTGTTGGCTACCTTGGTGCAAAATCATATCTAGAAAACAATCCAGATGCACATTGTGTATTTTTAGAAACAGCACATCCAACCAAGTTTTTAGATGTCGTAGAAGAAACTATAAATACAACTGTTACTTTACCAGAGCAAATTAAAAGCGTTATTGATAAATCGAAAACATCTGTAGTAATCGATAGTTACGAAGGTTTAAAAAGCTTTTTACTAGCATAGTTCGAAAATGTCAAAACTTTGACTTTCTAAATTAAATTGTCGAACTTCGGAAATCAATTATTAAAATAACACTGAAATGAATTCAAAATCCATTCGCGCATTTATTGGTGCCAAGAATTATAAAGAATCTCGAGATTTTTATAATGATCTTGGTTTTACTGAATTAATCATTGATACTAGAATGAGTTATTTTAAAGTCGATGAGCGTTTGGGGTTTTATTTACAAAACGCTTATGTAAAAGATTGGGTAGATAATTCTATGTTGTTTTTAGAATTAGAAGATTTAGACCATTGGCGCAAAGAGTTAATTAAAAAAAACTTAAAGCAAACGTATAAAACGGTTAGAATATCCGATATTAAAATTGAAAATTGGGGAAGAGAATTCTTTATGCATGACCCATCTGGAATCCTTTGGCATTTTGGTGAGTTTAAGAAATAAATCTTTGTCATTTTGAAAACATCGAGAAATATCAAAATCTTGACTATTACAAAAGAAATGTCTAACTTCGAACTTCGTTTAACAACCGATAAAGTTCATTGAAACGGAACTTTATCTTTGCGTTAGCGGTAATTAAAAAAAATAATTCAGAAGAGAAGAATGAAGCTTGAAATAAAAAGGAAGTAGAAATCGACTATTTTGCAGTACACAGATAAAATAAGGGTGAATTCGGCAACAAGATGAAGCAAGCTTGTAGGACTTCCTAAAATCAAAATATTTATGAACACAATAGTTATAGCACCTGAATTTTGCGGACCCCGAGACTCTGGCAATGGAGGTTATGTCTGTGGTTTGATTGCCAATTATGTTGACTTTGATTCGGCGGTGATTCTACGCAAACCACCACCACTTTCCAAGCCACTTTCGGTGATCACAGTTAAAGACAAGGTAAGTTTGATGGACGGTGACCAACTAATCGGAGAAGCCATACCAGAAATACTTGACTTGGATACCCCACCAGCGCCAGATTTTAACCAGGCTCGTGAGGCTTCCGACCGTTTCATCGGTTATGAAAACCATGTATTCCCAACCTGCTTTGTATGCGGTCCAGATAGGCACGAGGGTGACGGGCTTCGGATATTTGCGGGGCGAGTGAATGGTAATCAACTTGTAGCTGCACCGTGGATACCCGCTGATACTCTGGCTGGTGATGACGGGCTGGTGCGAAAAGAGTTCCATTGGGCTGCACTTGATTGCCCTGGATACTTCAGTATTACTGATGTAATTAAAAAAAGTGTTTTGGGTAAGATGTCTGCTAAAGTTTTACAAAAAGTAAAACCAGGAGAACGATGCGTAATCACTGGCTGGCCAATCAAACATGATGGCAGGAAACATTTTTCAGGAACAGCCATTTTTCGTGAGGATGGATCACTTGCAGCTATAGCTCATGCGATTTGGATTGACATTTGATCAATAAAAAAACTACCGCCAACAAAAAGTAAAACAAATTAAACTTGTTTTATTCAAGTCGCTAAACGAATAATCTAAATTTCATTAGTTAATCTGTCATCACAAACCCCAAGCAACTATCTAAAACAGCCTCAAAATTTGGTGGTGTTGTATGGCCTGTGTTTTTATTTTCAATAAATTTAAATGCAAAGTCTTGAGCTTCTAACAATCCTTTTAACTCTAAAGATTGTACTTTGTATTTATGGTCGGTTTCACCAACCATCATAACACCTTTTACATTTCTTGCCTTGGCAAGTTTTACATTTTCTGCAGTACAGGCATCAGATAATCCGCCACCAATATTTAGCAAAATAAAACCTTTTAATGGGATAATATTATTTAGCACCAAATCTATACTTGTTCTAGCTCCTAACGAGAAACCTCCAATATAAACGTGTTCTGTATCGATGTTATATTCTGCATCGATATCCAAATAATATGTTTTAACATTTTTGCGTTCTTCAACAATATTACGCCAACCATATCTATTAGGAGCTCTATCTAACGTTGAGGCTTCCATATAAGCGACAATAAAATCTTTTTCAAGTTTAGGGCTTTTCCAATAATCCTGTGAGAATTTCATGTTGCTATGTCCACCATGCAGTGCAATAAACAATGGATATGCTATTTCACTATTAAAATTTTCAGGTAAGACAACAGTGTATTTCTTTTGAGCATAACACGTAATGCCAACCAGAAAAACTAAAAAAAGAAACCTTTTTTTAAACATGCTTTAATCTAAATCGGGTAATTTTAAATTATCGAGAACACTAGATTCTTTCATAAGTGCTTCAATCTCATCAGAAGTACGAGGTGCTTCAGCCGATAAATTTATTGGTCCATTTTCAGTAATTAAAATATCATCTTCAATACGTACTGCGATTCCCCACCATTTCTCATCACAATCACTTCCTTTAGGAATATAAACACCAGGCTCAACAGTAATGACCATATTTGCTTCGAAAGCGCCTCTTAAATTCGCATCATGTACATCTAATCCAATATGATGTGATGTACCATGAGGAAAATATGTACGTGCATCTGCTTCATCTTTTGCAATACCTAATTCTACAAGTTTTTTATTAATAATCTCTCTTCCTGCTGCATCTGTCATACCAGAATTATTACCAATTATAGACGCAGCTATACCAGCTTCTTGTGCTTCGTACACCAAATCATAAATAATTTTTTGCTCTGTATTAAATTTTCCATTAGCAGGAATCGTTCTGGTAACATCTGCCGTATAACCATGATATTCTGCACCTAAATCCATCAGCACCATATCGTTTTCAACTTTCATTTTTGTATTCTCAATATAATGCAATACGCATCCATTATTTCCGGCTCCTACAATACTTGGGTAGCCTTCATACTCACTACCATATTTTTTATAAATGTATTCATGAATACCTTGTATTTCGGCTTCAGACATTCCAACATGCATGGCTTTCATAATTTCGCGTTGTCCCATTGCCGAAATACGTACAGCTTTAGTAAGCAATGCCATTTCTTCTGGTGTTTTAATTTGACGTAAACCTGCCATTAATGTCGAAAGCGTTGTGTTATCTACAGTCACTTTCTTTTCTTTTAGGTTGGTTTCATTATTAATATCCGGATTTGCTTCGGTCATGGCTACCACAGTTTCTGTATGTTGAATCTGGTTCTTGAACGCTTTAATTAAATCGTATAAATCGGCATCGTTGTTTTCAGAATCGCGGTAATCATCTTTAAAATTGTCGAATAATACAGTATCAAATTTGGTGTAATCTATACCCGAATCTAAAAACTCTTTGCCATTAAAAGCGTTTTCAATTCCTAATCGCTTTTTTACACCGTCAACGCCTAATCGAATGCCATCCCATTGTTCTCTTAACGCATCACGTTCTTGTACGTATACTATTTCGTTATATGTATTACCATCATTATTCGTTTGGTTTTCAGAAAAAACAACAAGCACAGCATGCGGTTCTTTATAACCTGTTAAATAGTAAAAATTAGGATCTTGGTGATATACATAATCTACATCATTAGCTCTATTTCTCACAGCATTGGCAAAGAAAACGGCAACTGTATTATCTGGCATACCAGAACGTAAAGCTTCTCGCCGACTTTTATGAAATTCGGATGATAAATAATCGTCTGGAAGACCATCTTGAGCGAAAATTAAAAGTGTAAAAAATAAGACGAATAGAGTTGTTAGTTTTGCTTTCATTAGAATGAGAATTTTAAAGTTTCTAAAATAGCTTAATAATTCTATTTTAATTAAATAACACATGAATTTTAACAAAGTTTTAATCGAAATTTCTATTAATGAAAACGAATAATTTTCGATACTTTTGTTCCAAATTTAGTTACAAATGAAAAACACGGCCTTAACAGAAACACATAAAGCATTAGGTGCGAAAATAGTACCGTTTGCAGGATACAATATGCCTGTACAGTACGAAGGTGTGAATATAGAACATGAAACCGTTAGAAATAGCGTTGGAGTTTTTGACGTATCTCATATGGGAGAATTTTTAATTGAAGGCGAACAAGCTTTAGCACTTATACAAAAAGTAACGAGTAATGATGCCTCAAAATTAAGCGTTGGAAAGGCACAATATAGTTGTTTCCCAAATGATCATGGTGGTATAATTGATGATTTAATTGTTTATAAAATTAAGGAAGAGACTTACTTGTTGGTTGTAAATGCAAGTAATATTGAAAAAGATTGGAACTGGATTCAATCTAAAAATGATGTTGGTGCAACCATGCGAGATTTATCAGAAGGTTATTCACTTCTTGCCATTCAAGGGCCAAAAGCTGTAGAGGCTATGCAAAGTTTAACGAGTCATGATTTATCCGATATTAAATTTTATAATTTTATTATAGGTGATTTCGCTGGAATTGAAAACGTTATTATATCAGCAACGGGTTATACCGGTAGTGGTGGATTTGAAATATATTGTAAAAACGAAGAAGTAAAACAAGTTTGGGATAGCGTACTTGAAGCAGGTTCGGACTTTGGCATTAAGCCAATAGGCTTGGCCGCAAGAGATACTTTACGATTAGAAATGGGTTATTGTTTATATGGTAATGATATAGATGACAGCACATCTCCTCTTGAGGCTGGTTTAGGTTGGATTACAAAATTCACAAAAGAATTTACAAATTCTGAAGCACTAGAAAACCAAAAACGTCATGGAATAGAACGCAAACTAGTAGCTTTTAAATTAGACGATCGTGGTATACCTCGTCACGGATATGATATCGTAGATGGTCAAGGAAAAAAGATTGGCAATGTAACATCGGGTACCATGTCGCCTTCACTAGGTATTGGTATTGGTTTAGGATATGTTCCTAAAGTATTTTCAGATATAGATAGTAAAATCCAAATCCAAATTCGAAAAAATGCCATTCCCGCAACTGTTATAAAGCTTCCATTTTATAAAGGTTAGGATTACGTTTTAAAATGAAAATGAATAAATGAAGGAGATAAACAGCAAACATCGTATTTTAATTTTAGGTGCGAGTGGCTTTATAGGTAATGCAATTTATAAAGAGCTCTGCTCCTATTTTAGAACCTTTGGAACGTTTAGCACTCCTAATAAAGAATTTGAAAAGAATCATCACTTTTTTCAATATTCAGTTGAAAAAGACGATGTCGTAGAAATTCTAGAAATAGTAAAGCCAACTATTATTATATCTGCACTTCGTGGCGATTTCTCGTCACAAGTCATTGCACATTCGCATATTATAGAATATTTAAACGCCTATAAAAGCAAGTTAATATTTTTATCATCTGCCAATGTTTTTGATGCCTATAGCAAATACCCGAGTTACGAAAATGACAAAACATTAAGTCATAGTGTTTATGGCCATTTTAAAATTAAGATCGAAAATATGCTACTTCGTTTACCAAAACGACAAGTTGTAATTTTAAGATTGCCAATGGTTTTTGGCGCACAATCGCCAAGAATTCAAGAAATTAAATTATTTTTAAAAGAAAAAGAACCTATTGAAGTTTTCCCGAATTTAATAATGAATGTCACCACCGAAACAAAGGTAACACAGCAAATACATTATATGATTAATCGAAATAAAAGCGGTATTTTCCATCTTGGAAGCGATGATTTGGTGCATCATAATGATTTTATAAAAGAAATAATTTCTACTTTAGGAGTTAATAATCCTATTTTAAAACAAGTATACACAACCAACGACGACAGGTATTTGGCCGTACTTCCTAAAACCAACAAACTACCAAAACATTTACATATTAAAAGCCAAGAAATATTAACTGAATTAGAAATTAACTAATTCTAAATTTTAGTAATTTTATTGACCTTAAATAAAAACAGTATGAATAAACTATCAGAAAAAGAAATAGAAAAAAAATTACTTCGATATCCAGATTGGGATTATTTTGATAATGCTATTCATGCTGAATTTGAATTTGAAAATTTCAAAGACTGCTTTAGTGCAATGAGCAGAATTGCTTTTGAATGCGAAGCATTAAATCATCACCCAGATTGGTCAAATGTCTATAATAAATTATCTATTTCTTTGTCTACTCATGATGCTGGTGGAATTACAGATAAAGACTTTAAATTAGCTGAAGCTATTGAAATGATTGTTGAAGTTGAAGAATAGAAGTAGTTAGTAATTAGTATCTGGTATTTCAACAAAAACAATGATTACAGTTTATAGATTTTTTTAAATTTGCAACAGTAATAAATACATTAAATTTTTTAACCTTTAACTTTTAACTCTAATTATGGGAAGAGCTTTTGAATTTCGCAAAGCACGAAAAATAAAACGATGGTCGGCAATGAGCAAGGCCTTTACACGTATTGGCAAAGACATTGTTATGGCTGTAAAGGACGGTGGACCTGATCCCGATAGTAATTCTCGTTTGCGAGCAGTAATTCAAAATGCCAAGGCCGTTAACATGCCAAAAGCTAATGTGGAACGTGCTATAAAAAAAGCAAGTGAAAAAGGGCAAGGCGATTATAAAGAAGTTCTTTTTGAAGGTTATGCGCCACACGGAATTGCTGTTTTGGTCGAAACTGCAACCGATAATAATACGCGTACAGTTGCCAATGTACGCAGTTATTTTAGTAAGTGTGATGGTAGTTTGGGTACATCAGGTTCTGTCGTATTTATGTTTGACCATACATGCAATTTTAGAATTCCGAGTGAAGGTCTAGATCCTGAAGAAATAGAATTGGAATTTATAGATTTTGGTGCAGAAGAAGTTTTTGCTGATGACGATGGTATATTAATTTATGCACCTTTTGAAAGTTATGGTACAATACAAGCCGAATTAGAATCTAGAGATATCGAAATTTTATCTTCTGGTTTTGAACGAATTCCACAAGTAACTAAACTAATTACTAATGAGGGACATATTGCAGATATCGAAAAGCTTTTAGAGAAGCTAGAAGAAGATGATGACGTGCAAAGTGTTTATCATACAATGGAAGAAACCTCTGAATAAGTCGCTTATTTATTCTTCACATAAATGAGCTTAAATCGAGAATTATTTTTTTCTCTTTGTTCTATCTCAAATGTGTCTAACGATTTAAACAATGGTGTTAATTTTTCGAATCCAAAGTTACGTGAATCGAAATTTGGTTGTTTTTTAAGAATTAATGAACCAACATCTCCAAGAAAAGCCCAACCATCTTCGTCTGCTGCGTCGTCAACAGAGTTTTTAAGTAACCTAATTACTTTTGGAGTAATATTATATAAATTGGCTTTTTTAGTTTTGCCTTTACCACCTGGTTTATCATCGTCATTCTTTAAAATTTCTAGATAAATAAATTTATCACAAGCCACTATAAACGGATCTGGTGTTTTCTTTTCTCCAATTCCATATACATGCATTCCAGCTTCTCGAAGTCTTGTTGCCAACTTTGTAAAATCACTATCTGAAGATACCAAGCAAAAACCATTCACTTTTTCTGAATATAAGATATCCATGGCATCAATAATCATAGCAGAATCTGTAGCATTCTTACCTGTTGTATATGCATATTGCTGAATTGGCGTTATCGCATTTTCTAATAAAATATTTTTCCATTTAGATAAATGAGGTTTTGTCCAATCGCCATAAATACGTTTTATAGTTGGTGTCCCGTATTTGGTGATTTCTTCCATCATTTCCTTTATATACTTTGAAGGAATATTATCGCCATCAATAAGTACGGCAAGTTTTGTGTCTTGTATCATAGTTGTTAAAGGTACAGAATATAATTATTAGAATCTATAAAGTCAGGTTTTTTAGAAAGTTCTATCAAGAATTATTAAACACTAAAGAAAATGTTGTGTACTTCCCAACTTCAGAGCTTACCAATAAATTGCCACCATGTTTTTTAAGTATGCTTTTAGAAAGGCTTAATCCAATTCCTGATCCGTTTTTCTTGGTTGTATAAAACGGAATAAAAATTTGATTCATTATTTCTTCTTCAATTCCTTTACCATTATCAGAAACGATAATTGTAGTTTTATTAGATTCGACCATACAACTTATTTTAATGGCTGGATTGTCTATTCCTTCTAAAGCATGAATACTATTATTTATTAAATTTATTAAAACTTGCTCTATCAATTTTGAATCTGCTAAAATTATGGCGTTAGCTGGAATAGGCAATATTAATAATTCAATACTCGAGTTTTCTGTAACAGGTTCCATTAGAGTTTTAATGATTTCAAAGAATTTTCTAACATTCAGTTTTTGTAATTGAGGTACTGGTACGTTAGAAATTGTTCTATAATCATTGACAAAAGCAAGTAATCCGTCAGATCGTTTTTTTATTGTTGTTGCAGCCATATTAATATCTTGGATATCTTCATTTTCAAATTCATTTAAACTTAAATGTTTTCCATTTTCATCTTCTGTAAGTGATTTTATGGTAGTAGCTAGCGAACCAACAGGCGTAAAAGAGTTGAGCATTTCATGTGCCAAAATACGAATTACATTATGCCAAGCCTCAATCTCTTTTTGTTCAATTTCGGATCTTATATCCTGAAAAGTAATAATTAAATATGGCTCTTTAAGTAACTTAATTTCGATAACCTCTAGTGATAATTGTTTCCTTTCAATTTCATCGCCATAATCGACCAATGTTTTGCCTCCATGAGCGATTTCTTTAATCTCACTTACAAGCCAAGGAGTATTATTAGCCAATCTATGCCAGTATTTATGCTCTGGTTGATGTAAGATTTTACAGGCTGCTTTATTTAAAAACAACAATTCATTTTCTGATTGTTCATGAAACAAATCATCTTTTTTTATTGAAATAATACCAAGGTTTACATGTTCTAAAATATACTTAAAGTACTTATGTTGCGCTTCTTTTTCAATTTTATTACGTTTAAATATTTTAATTATTAGGTTGAAATCATCATAAACCTTAACAAAAGAATCGCCTTTTTTAGTAGGTGAAAAATAAACTGAATAATCTTCATTTTTTAAAGCTTCTAAAAACTTAACCAAAGAATAGTTTGTGTTATTTACATACTTTATTAAGAAAATAACAAGTAATATAATTGCAATACAAACACCGATTGCACTAAACCAAAATCCTTTTAACAACGAATAGGATAACAATACACAAAACAAGAGGATAATAAAAATACGAGCTGTAACTTGAATTGTAAATCTTTTAATCATATCAATTTTTTTCTATAAATCGAATTTTTCCATTCTTCTGTAGAGTGCAGCTCTAGTTAATCCAAGTTCCTTCGCTGCTTTAGAAATATTGCCTGCATGCTTATCGATGGCCTTTTTTACTAGTGATTTTTCAGCATTCTGAAGGTTTAAATTGTCGAATTCTACGGATTTACTAACCTGGGTTATTAGGTTTGTAGTTAAATTGAAATCTGAAGGTGAAATAACGCTGTCATCAGTCATTATAACGCCTCTTTCAATAGTATGTTGAATTTCTCTTACGTTACCTGGCCAGCTGTGTGCATTAAGAACTTTAGTAGCCTCTTTATCAATAATTAAAAATGATTTATTATACTTTTCTTTAAATACGGTTAAAAAATGATTAACAAAAAGCATGATATCGTCTGGTCTATCTCGTAAAGGAGGAATTACAATTTCGACAGTATTTATTCTGAACATTAAATCTTGTCTAAATTTACCTTCTAAAACCCATTTTTCTAAAGGTGCATTTGTTGCAAATAAAAGCCTTGCATTAAACGGTCTCTCAATTCCTTCTCCAAGTCTAGACACTTTTCTATCCTGCAGAACTGTTAATAATTTAGACTGTAAGTTATAAGGTAAATTTCCTATTTCGTCTAAAAACAAAGTTCCGTTTTCGGCCAATTCGAACCTTCCAGGTTTATCTTCATGAGCATCAGTAAAAGCGCCTTTTTTATGACCAAACAATTCACTTTCAAATAAATTTTCGCTTAATGCTCCTAAATCAACATGAATGAAAGGACCGTTTGATTGTAAAGATTGACTATGAATTTCTCTAGCTAAATGTTGCTTACCAGTTCCGTTCTCACCTAAAATAAGAATATTAGCATCAGTAGAGCTTACCTTCTCTATTGTCTTTAACACCTTAATCATCGCTTCAGACTTTCCAATAATAGGTCCAAATTTTTGATTATTATCTTTTACAAGCGTATCATTAGTATGTTTTAAAATAGAGTTATTGTCGTATGATTTACTCAATTCTAAACCAGCATGAACAGTTGCTAGAAATTTTTCGTTTGACCAAGGTTTTAAAATAAAATCGAAAGCCCCCTTTTTTATTGCGTTTACAGCCAATGCGACTTCGCCATAAGCTGTCATTAAAATAATAACCATTTTAGGATTAATACCTAAAATATGATCTAACCAATACATACCTTCCTTCCCATCGTTAAACCCAATTCTATAATTCATATCCAACACAATGAGATCAATCTTTTCTTTTGAAATTAGTTGATTTATTTCCTTTGGATTAGTTCGGGTTATTATATTGGCATACTTTTTTTTCAATAATAATTTGGCCGACAACAAAATATCTTCGTCGTCGTCAATAATTAATATAGTCGCTTGTAATTTTGACATTTTATGTAATTAACCTCTAGTAACGAATGTACAAAATGTTCATTAATGAACAATTAAATGTTCAAAAATGAACACATTCAAAATAATGATAATAACATAAATTATTAATTTTCAGGTATTTAAATAATATTTTATTTTTGGCACATAGATTGAAAAAACAATAACAATTAACATCAATAATATCATCAATCTATAAAATCGAACATTATGAAAACCCTTTTAATCGACATCAAAATACAAGGTAGCATACATGATTATGAATTAAATCTTGATAACAAAAAGCTTAATTCATTTTCAAAACTTTTTATTCACTTAAACCAAGCTAATATTTAATATCATGATAACATTAATCATTAAAATTGCAGAATTTATAATAGATACAATTCAATTGATCATTCATTAATTATAAACAATATTAGGAAAGGCTTTTCATCATGAAACAAATGGGAATGGATAAAAAAATTAATAAAAAGAAATGGGATCAAACTAAATCGATATATCTAGCTGGTACCATTGCATTTATTGTTTTGGCCTTTTTTGGTTTTAAAGCAATAAACAAAAAAACTTATAAGGTTAATGCCTCTAAAATTTCTATCAAGAAAGTTGTTGAAGGAAATTTCCAAGACGTTATTTTAATCGATGGCACTATAGAGCCGATAAATTTAGTGCTTGTTAATACTCTTGAAGGTGGTACAGTAGATGAAATTTTTATCGAAGATGGCATTATGGTCGAAAAAGGAACACCACTTGTGAAGTTGAGTAACCCAGCTGTAGAACTTGGTTATATGAACCAAGAAACTGCTATTGTTGAGCAAATAAATAATTTAAGAAGTTTAAAATTAACATTAGAAAAAGATCAGAGAGATTTAACAGAATCTTTAATTGATAGTGAGAATAGTTTAGCCGATGTTGAAAGAGATTATAAAGTAGATTCTGTCCTATTTACAAAAGATGTCATTGCAAAAAACGACTATATTAATAGAAAAGAATCTTATAAGTATCTCCAAAATAAGCGCGATTTCATGAATACCAATGTAAAAAAGAGTCGTGTCGACAATAAAGTTCAAATTGGGCAAATTAATAAGTCAATAGGCCTAATGCAACGAAATTTAAATTTAATTCATGAGAATTTAGAGAAAATGCTGGTACGTGCACCAGTTACAGGAATGCTATCGTCATTTAGTCCGGTGATAGGAGAATCATATCAAAGAAATCAGAATGTAGCCAAAATAGATGTACAATCTGGTTTTAAAATAATTGGACTTGTTGATGAATACTATTTGAGCATGGTTAAACCAGGACAATTAGCACAATTTTCTTTTGACGGTAAGTTGATTGACCTAAAGGTTAAAAAAGTATTACCAGAAGTTATAAATAGACGTTTTGAAATTGAATTAATCTTTGTTAGCGATGCTCCAGAGTCCATTACAATAGGACAATCATTGCAAGTACGATTAGAGCTATCGAAAGCACAAAGATCATTAATGATCCCACGAGGAAACTATTTTCAATCTTCAGGTGGACAATATGTATTTATACTTGATAACGAGGGCGAAGCTCATAAGCGGTTTATAAAACTAGGGAATCAGAATCCAAGCTATTATCAGGTTTTGGAAGGGTTAAGTGAAGGAGAAGAATTTATTTCATCCTCCTACGATGCATACAAAAATTACGAATCAGTCAAAATAAATTAAAAAAAATCATGATCAAATTAAACAAATTATCAAAGGTTTACCGAACAGACGAAATTGAATCAACTGCTTTAAATGAAGTTTCATTCGAAATAAATCAAGGCGAGTTTGTCTCTATTATGGGACCATCAGGTTGCGGTAAATCGACATTATTAAATATACTAGGTATGCTCGACAAACCTGAAAGTGGAAGTTACGAATTTCTTGGTAAAGAAGTTGCTAATCTTAATGAGAAAGGTCGTTCTGAAGTTCGTAAAAAAAATATAGGGTTCATATTTCAAAATTTTAATCTTATTGACGAATTAACTGTTTTCGAAAATATTGAGTTACCATTAATTTATAACAAAGTTCCTGCTTCAGAGCGTAAACAACGGGTTAACGAGCTCATTGAAAAAATTGGTATTTCTCATAGAACATCTCACTTTCCCCAGCAACTTTCTGGTGGACAACAACAACGTGTGGCAGTAGCTAGAGCTCTAATTACAAAACCACCATTAATTCTAGCAGATGAACCAACTGGCAATTTAGATAGCTCTCATGGTAATGAAGTTATGGAACTTTTATGTGGTCTTCATGAAGACGGAACAACGGTCGTAATGGTGACACATTCGTCACATGACGCTAGTTACTCACAGAGAATCATAAATTTATTGGATGGTCAGGTTGTTTCAGAAAAGAAAAATAAAGTCGCACAAGCTGCCGTATAATCTTAAAAGCTAGAAATTATGTTTAAAAATTATTTAAAAGTTGCTTTTAGAAGCTTGAATAAAAACAGAATCTATGCCTTTATTAATATCCTTGGTTTAGCATTAGGCTTGGCAGTAACGATACTCGTTTTCTTATTTGTAAAAGATGAAACAAGTTACGACAAGCATTGGAATGACTCAGGAAGAATTTACAGAACAGGAATAAATGCAAATATGATGGGGCAAACATTGGAAGGACCAATTTCTCCAGAACCAATGGCTCAAGCATTGAGATCAGAATTCACAGATATTGAAACTGCTACCCGCATGCAAAGTTTCAGACAAGAAATATTAATGAGTCATGAACAGACTAAAATTTATATACAAAATGGAGCATTTGCAGATAGTGCCTTTTTTAAAGTATTTAGTTACAAATTTATTCATGGCAACCCAGAAACAGCTTTAAAAGAAGATAATGCCATTGTGCTAACCGAAGAAACAGCTCGTAAACTATTTGGCGATGAAAATGCTATGGGTGGTATTGTAAGATACGACGACAGAAACGATTTTATTGTAAGAGGAATTATTGAAAAACCGATTGGCCATTCTCATTTTGAGTTCGATATGTTTATCGCACAAAATAGGGATAACCATGTTTGGATGAGTAATAACCATCATACTTATTTTAAAATAAAAAAAGGAGTTGATGTTATTGCTTTCAAAGACGAAATGGATCGAAATTTTATGAAAAAAATCGAACCAGATGTTGAACGTTTTTCGAATATGAGTGTTGAAGAATTTATGGCTATGGGAAATGCTTTTGAATATAAAATAATGCCCTTACAAGATATTCATTTACACTCCCAACAAGACTATGAAATAAGGCAAAATGGAAACATCATGTATATCTATGTATTTATTGGTATTGCATTATTAGTAATCTTAATTGCAGGTATTAACTTTATGAATTTATCTACGGCAAGATCTGGTAAAAGAGCTAAAGAAGTTGGTGTTAGAAAAGTATCAGGTGCTTCAAAAAAAATGCTAGTATCTCAATTCTTGATAGAGTCGGTGATACAGAGTTTTATCGCTCTATTTCTAGCATTTATTTTCGTTGAATTGTTCTTGCCTGGTTTTAACAATATTATGGAAACAGAATTAAGTCTGTTTAATAATCATCTCATGCAGACATTTCTTTTTGCTTTATTTGTAACACTTATTTACGGTTTATTTGCTGGAAGTTACCCTGCTTTCTTTCTCTCTTCCTTCAAACCTATAGCTGTTTTAAAAGGGGATTTCACTAAAACAAAAGGTGGTGGTATGTTAAGAAAAGGACTTGTTATTACACAATTTACAGCATCAACAATACTAATAATTGGTATGATTATTATCTTTCAACAAATTTCATTTTTGCATAATAAAGATATAGGTTTTAAAGGAGATCAGGTTATTGTTGTTCCATTACAAACAGACCAAATGACTGAAAATTTCAGAAATTATAACGACATATTCTTAAAAAATAGCAGCGTTTTAAATGTTACAAGAGCCTCGTATTTTCCTGGAGACAATCCAAATCAAAATATGTTTTCAATGGAGGGTAGTCCTGAACAATTGCCTCTTTGGAACATGGAAGTTGATTATGGTTTTTTTGAAACATTAAACGTAAAACTAGCCGAAGGCAGAAAATTTAACAAAGCATTGGACAATGATTCTATTCCAACATTCATTTTGAATGAAGCAGCTGTTAAAAATTTAAATATAGAAAACCCAATAGGCAGACGAATTAGCAATGGATTTAGACCAAACGGAGAAGAAATAGTTTATGGTGAAATTATTGGTATTGTTAAGGATTTTCATATTGAAGGATTTAATCAAGAAATTCGACCTATGATACTTTCGGTAACTAATAACGTTTGGTTTGCAGCTTTTAAAATTGCGAAAAATGATATGAATAAAACTATAGATTATATTGAAACTGAATGGAATAAATTAGAACCATCACATCCGTTTAGATATACGTTTTTAGATCAAAAATTTGGTGCTTTATTGAGGCAACAAGAAAATTTTGCAACTATGTTTTTATTCTTAACCATTTTGGCTATTGTTATCTCTGCAATGGGCCTTTATGGATTATCATCTTATACCGCAGAGCAACGTACAAAAGAGATTGGTATTAGAAAAGTACTTGGAGCATCAGTCTCAAGTATTATGAAAATGCTTACTAAAGATTTTATAAAACTCGTTTTAATAGCAAATATCTTTGCATGGCCTATCACCTATTTATTAGCTAAAAATTGGTTGACCAATTTTTCATATCAAATAGATATGCCAATTTTACCTTATGTATTTGCAACTATATTGGCGTTAATTATAGCCTTAATTACTGTAAGCTCACAGGCCTATTTGGCTGCAAATTCTGATCCAATAAATGCACTAAAGTATGAGTAGAAAATTAAAATCACATAAAGCTCTTGTTTTACCAAGAGCTTTAGTGATTAGTAGCAAGTAAGCTAATGTTTCTTTTTAGTGACGATAATGTTTACTTTATGTTTCACTAACCTACAGTTAAGTGATATTCAAAAGGTATGCCAATCTCCAAAAATTAATTTAATATTGGAACATGAGCTGGATAAAAGTCAAAAAATTTGAAGAAGCAACAGGTAAATTAAAATCTATTTACAAAAGAATTAAAGGAAAAAACAATCAAATTGATAACGTTTTAAGTATTCATAGTTTAAGACCTCACACGCTTGTAGGACATATGAGTCTCTATAAGAATACACTACATCATACAGATAACACTTTCCCTAATTGGTTTTTAGAGTTTTTAGGAACTTATACGAGTTATATTAATGGTTGTGATTATTGCTATATGCATCATTTTGAAGGAATGAAGCGTTTTTTGGATAATGATAAAAAAGCTGATTTAATTAAACATCATATTGAACATAATACTTTATCAGAAATATTAAACAAAAAAGAACTTGCTTTGGTTGATTATGCGAATATACTAACATTGCATGCTAGTGAATTAGTTGAAGATGATATCTTTAGACTTAAATTGTTTGGATATAATGATGGTGAAATATTAGAAGTTAACCAAGTAGTCTCCTACTTTAATTACGCGAATAGAACCGTTTTGGGGCTTGGCGTTAATACTGATAATGAAATTTTAGGATTGTCTCCAAATAACAAAACTGATGAATTTTCTTGGAGTCATGATTAATTAAGAATATTCTGGCACCTTACCAATGACGCCTTCGTAAAATTTGTGCATGAATTTAAAGTCGGCATCAACATTATCTGTAGGATAAAACGGTTCCGAAATTTTATTTTGCTTTTTGGCAAAATCTAATGTAAACATGATTATTGGCACATTGGCCTTTTTAGCTATGTAATAAAATCCTGTACGCCATTCTTCTACTTTTTTTCTTGTTCCTTCTGGAGCTAAAGCCATTCGAAATTCTTCATGATTTTCGAATAATTTTGCAATTAAATCAACTTTATTTTCTTTTGAATGTCTATCAATTGGAGCTCCACCAATAGCTTTTAAGTACCAAGCAAAAGGTCCAACGAAAAGCTCTTTTTTACCAACAAAATTAGTTTTAATCCCTATTACTTTACGTAACAATACACCCATATGAAAATCCTGCCAACTTGTATGAGGCGCAACAATTATAACAGCTTTTTTTACGGTGTTTTTTGAAAAGTTAGTGTTTCCGACAACTTCCCAACCAAGAATTTTATAATAAATAAATTTTGCCAGCCAACGCATATTACATTTTTTGGTATAGTGCTTTAAGTTTCTCTCTAGTAATGGTTTTTTTCCAATTCTTACCAATAGCATTTTCCCAAAGAGGCTCCAAACCAATAGCTATATTAATCATAACATCAAAATCTTCATCATCAAGATTTGCACACAACCCTGTTGGTAATTGGATGTTATGCTTTTGCTTCATTTCTTTAAAAAGCTTAACGTCTTCTGGATAATATTCTTCTAAATGGTCAAAAACTATACAATTACCTATACCATGTTTTGTGCCGAGCAAATAAGAAAGCCCATAACTCATCGCATGTGCTACACCAACTTGTGAGTAAACAATACTCATACCACCATGCCAAGAAGCCATCATGAGTTTTTCTTGAGCTTCTGTATGAGAAATAGTATTTTTTAAAAACAACTCTTTACAAAGCTCAAAAGCCTTTTCTCCATAACTTTGGCTAAAGGCATTTAAATAGGTTCCGTTTAAAGATTCCACACAATGAATAAAGCAATCCATACCAGTATAAAACCATTGGTCTTTAGGGACTTTTTTAGTTAATTCTGAATCTAAAATTACTTGATCAAAAGGTGTGAAATCTGAATTAATGCCAAGTTTTTTTTCTGGGCCTGTAAGGACAGTCGTTCTTGAGACCTCTGCTCCTGTTCCAGATATAGTAGGAATACCTACATGATACACAGCTGGATTTTTAACCAAATCCCAACCTTGATAATCACTTGTTTCACCTTCGTTATTTAACATAATAGAAACGGCTTTAGCTAAATCTAAAACAGTGCCTCCTCCAATACCAATAATTCCGGAAGGCGATTCTTTAGAGTTAAGAATTATCTGTTCAACCAATACATCTACTTGAGATGTTTTAGGTTCTTCTTTAGCAGATATATAAATTATATTATCATTATAAGACAATGGAATTCTTGATGTTAACCAAGATTTACCTTTAAACACATCGTCTACTAAAAAAATAAATGGTGCATGAACATTAAGCCGTTTTGGAGAAATGATTTCGTTTAATTGATTAAAACTACCTCTACCAAAAACTACTCTTGGTACCATTGGGACGTTTCTATAACTCATTTAATATATTTTCTTTTGCAAAAGGTAAAAATACCATAATTAATTTTACTCATTTAAAAATTCTTGAAACTTTTCGGCAAATAAACTCACATGATAACCATCGACTAGTGCATGATTTACATTAATCGAAACATGCATTATCAACCTATCATTTTGCCATATTGCCTTACTAAAAGACAATTTTGGAACTGAAATACCATGATTTGAAAACGGTTCTTTATGTCCTGTAAATTGAAACCAAGGTAATGCAGAACAAAAAATACAATTAACGCCTTCCTTTTCTGGAAATAAATCTGTTGAATTATTTATTCTTAATTTCTCTGCTTCAAGGTTATTTAAAAAACCTCCTAAATCTTCATCATAATCAATAAAAGAAAAACCAAAAGTTTTATCTTCTCGCATAATCGTTGGTGACGCATGAATGACATCTAGTTCAAACACTTTGTTATCTATAATTCTATATTTAAAATTATTAACAGAATTAATCGCTCGCATGCAATCATGCAAATATTTCCCAAAAAACGATACATCCTTCTCTTTCGAAAAATTGTATGCTTTTGTAACATCAAACGGAATTGTTACTGCAAACGTTGGATCCTCCAAACGACTAAAATGTTCAAAATGCTGCTTTCTATTCCAAGTATTTATATCTATTAACTTCAATCTAGTTCAATAATTTTAAAAGGCCTCTTAAACTGTTCAAGGTTTTATATTCTTTGTTGTTTGTTTCTTCTTCACTTACCAATTCATGAGCCCAAGTTGTATGAAATGGTACATGAATGGCTTTTGCTTTAATATTTATAAGCGGTAAAATATCTGATTTAAGAGAATTACCTACCATTAAAAATTCTGATGGATTGATATCTAAATGATTTAATAATTTAGAATAGTTTTCTTCTTTCTTATCACTTAAAACTTCTATATGGTGAAAATATTGATTCAGTCCAGATTTATCTAACTTACGTTCTTGATCTAACAAATCGCCTTTGGTAGCCAATATTAATTTATAATCATTTGATAAGGATTGCAAAACCTCTTCTACGCCGTCAAGTAACTCAACAGGTTTATTAATCATGTCTTTACCAATATCTAATATCTCTTGTAAAGCTTTATGAGAAATGTTGTTGTTTGATATTTCTAAAGCACCTTCTACCATTGATAAAACAAATGCTTTTACGCCATAACCATAATTTTTTAGATTTCTCATTTCGACTTTAAAAAGTTCTTGATCTATCTTATTTGGTGTTTCATATTCTGATAATAATTTTGCAAAAGCATTTTCTGCCTCACGAAAATAGGTTTCGTTTACCCAGAGTGTATCGTCGGCATCGAAGCCAATTACTTTTATGTTACTATAATCTATTTCCATGCTTTCTTGGCTCGTTCTAAATCTTCAGGCGTATCTATTTCAATACCTTGAACATCGGTTTCTACCATTTTAATACGTTTTCCATACTCCAAATATCTTAATTGCTCTAGTTTTTCTGAAGCCTCTAAAGACATCATTGGAAGTTTATAAAAATCTAAAATCGCAGCTTTTCTAAACGCATAAACACCTTTATGTTTGTAATATTTTACTTGCACTAATTTATCTCTTGGATATGGTATTGGGCTACGTGAAAAGTAAAGTGCAAAATCTTCTTGGTCTACAATTACCTTTACAGTATTGGGATTGTTAATTTCATCTGCATCTGTGATATGAACCATAAGTGACGCCAAATCAATATCCTTATTATCATCATTTTTAAAAACTTCAATAAGTTTTCTTAAAGATTTTTTATCTGTAAAAGGTTCATCTCCTTGAACGTTTATAACAATATCAATTGCCATATTCTCAACAGCTTCTGCGATACGATCACTACCACATTCATGCTCTTTAATACTCATAATGGCTTTTCCTCCATTATTAACGATCTCATTAAATATAATCTCGCTATCGGTAACTACAAACACATCGTCAAACAAATTTGTTGCAACTGTAGCATTATAAGTACGTAATATTACAGATTTCCCTCCAAGGTCTTGCATAAGCTTACCTGGAAACCGTGATGCACTATATCGTGCAGGTATCATAGAAATTATTTTCATAAAATAGAGAGCATTATAATTTCAAAAATAAAACAATTAATAAGAATTTATGTTTTAGTTGGTTTAAACTTTTTATAAATCCTAAACAAAACAAATAAAAGGATTACGACCAAGATAATTGCTAATACTGGTATAAATATTGAAAATATTGACATCACAATAGATGTCCCTGTTTCTACCGTTGAAACTATTGGGTTTCCAACACCACCTGTTGTTGCTGTAGATGCTAAACGTGTTGCGCTCGACGTTCCTGCAATAGCTGCTGCGGTTCCGCCTCCTGCTATTATAGCTAAAGCCCATGTAATTTCCTGGCTTAAATCTGCAACTGTTGAAACCATAACTGCCGTTCCTGCTATTGCTGCTAATGGCACAGCAATAGTATCTAATAAATTATCTACAAACGGAATGTAATACGCAAAAATTTCGACAAGTGTTGCAACCCCTAAAATAACGACAGCAGTTAAACTGCCAATCCACTGCCAAGTTTGGTTAAGTTCCCAAACATTAAAATACGATGCTAAGCTTAATGCAAATAATGGCACAAAAACCCTAAAACCAACAGAAGCTGCAAGTCCTACTCCTAAAAATATACTTAAAATTGTTTCTATTGTCATTTTATATTAAAATTTCTCACAAAGTTGCAAAGTTTAAACGATAAAAATCTGTGACTGAAGACTAATTAATTTTCTTCAAAAAAATCATCCTTAAAGCCAATAAGATACAATTTTTCTTTGGCTCTAGTTGTCGCTGTATATAACCAACGCAAATAATCTCTATCTATTCCATTTGGTAAATATGGCTGCTCTACAAAAACAGTATTCCATTGTCCGCCTTGAGATTTATGACATGTAATCGCATAAGAAAATTTTACCTGTAAAGCATTAAAATGCTTATTGCCTTTAACCTTTAAAAACTTTTTGTATTTGCTAGTTTCGTTTTCGAAGTCTTTCATGACTTCTTGGTATAATCGGTTGGACTCTTCGTAAGGAAGTGAAGGGGTTTCGGCTGAAATTGTATCTAAAAGCAATACAGTTTCAAAAGGGCGCATTTTAGGATAATCTACCATACGTACTTTAACTTCCGCGAAGCGAAAATCATAAAGTTCTTCGATTTTAAAAATCTCTAGAACTTCAATTATATCGCCATTTGCAATAAAACCTGCTTCAGTTGTTGGTTTTATCCAAAAATAATTATTCTTTACAACCATTAAATAATCGCCGGCAGACAACTCGTTTTCATTAAACAATATTCGGCTTCGTATTTGTTGATTGTACATATTTGCACGCTTGTTACTTCTAACAATTATTGCTGTTTCCTCATTCCCTAAATTACTATACGCATCGTTTATTGCATCCATAATTTCATAACCATCAATTAAACGAATAATGTCTTTAAAACCATTCAAATTAAATTTAAAGCTATCATAAAACGAATTATCTAACACATCTCTTATATTGGTTGCATTTATTAATATGCCAGAATTCTGCTCTTGCCTTACAACTTCGTCAAGTTCGGCAGTGGTAACCTCTTTATTATAATTTAAACTTAACGTACTTTCATTTAATGCTGGACTTAAATCTAATTTTACTGGCGGCAATTGTGCTGTGTCACCAATTAGTAATAAATTGCATTGATGACCAGAATACACATACTGCATTAAATCGTCAAGCAAAGATCCATTATCGAGAAGTTTGGACTCACTAGGTATATCTGGAATCATAGAAGCCTCATCGACTATAAAAATGGTGTTCTTATGTTTATTTGGTTGCAAAACAAATTTTACACCACCGCTTTTATCTTTTTTTGGAAAATATATTTTTTTGTGAATTGTAAATGCTTCCTTGCCAGAGTAGTTTGAAATCACTTTTGCTGCACGTCCTGTTGGAGCCATTAAAACAGCACTTTTTTTTGCCTTCCAGAGATTGGTTACTATTGTCCCTACAATGGTTGTTTTCCCAGTACCAGCATAGCCTTTAAGTAAATAGATATTGTTTTTAGAAGCCTTGAAAATAAACTCTGATAACTGTAAAAGTACCACATCTTGTTTCAAGGTTGGAGTAAACGGAAAGTGTTGTTTTAAAAGTGAATAAAATTCGGATGAATTCATTAAATCTGGAAATATTTATAAATATATTCAAATATAGAAATGATTTTTATGTACATTGGTTTTTGTGAATAAAAAAAAATTGTAGATTTGTGAAAATCGTTTAATAAAAATTAAATAAAATAATCTTATGTTAACAATGATCTTAATTGTAGTTGCTGTAATATTAATTACCATTGGTTTAGTTTGGTTGGTTGATAAATTTATCCCTTCAAAATTTAAACCAATAATAAATATTGCTCTTTGGGTTTTAATTGCATTTTTAGGGTATCAAACTTTTATGTCTGTTTATATGCCTATCCAATTTAATCAAGTTAAAGAAAAACGCTACGCTAAAGTTATTACAAGTTTAGTCGATATTAGAGATGCTCAATTAGCACACAGACAAGTAACAGGAAAGTTTGCTGGAAAGTTTGATGGTTTAGTTAGATTTATAGATACCGCTCAATACACAATTACGCAACGTAGAGATTCTACTATTGTAGATGAAGAATTGACTAAACGTTATACTATTGATATGTTTAAAGAAATTACAATAATCGATACATTAGGGTTTAAATCTGTAAAAGATTCTTTATTTAAAGGTGACGATAGGTATAAAACGATGATGAATGTACCAGATACAGATTCACAATTTGAATTAAAAGCCGGACTTCTAGACGAAAACGGTGTGAACATTCCTGTTTTTGAGGTTAAAGTGAAGAAATCTGTTATTTTATTTGATCAGGAAGAAGATTTAATTATCCAAGAAAATCAAGTTATTGCTGTAGATGGTGTAAATGGCGATGCTATTACACTGGGTTCTATGGAAGAAATTAAAACAAGTGGAAACTGGCCAAAAACATATGGCGCAAGCGAATAATAATTTAGATATACTATCAAATATAAAGTTGTCCATTCAAATACATTTGAATGGACTTTCTTTTTGCGTTCTAGAAGAAGAATCACATACTATCACTTATTTAAATCATTTGGTATTTGAAAAAAAACAAACACCTTTTAAAATACTAGACCGTTTAAAAGAAGCCTTTAGTAATATTGATATACTTAAAAACAAATTTAGTGCAGTTACTATAATTTATGTTAACGAACTATCTACATTAATTCCTAAACCACTCTTTAATGAAGATAATTTAGCAGACTACTTAAAGTTTAATTCTAAAATATTAAAGTCAGATTTTATAAGTTATGACGAAATTTCAATAAACGATAGTATTAATGTTTACATACCATATGTGAATATTAATAATTTTATATACGATAAATTTGGAGCGTTTACCTACAAGCACTTTTCCAGTATATTAATCGATACAATTTTAAATTTAGAAAAGAATGCATCCAAACCAAAAATGTACATTCATATTACTAAAAATCATTTCGAAATTATAGTAATTAAAAATAGTAAACTAGAGTTTTATAATACATTTGATTACGTCACTAAAGAAGACTTTATTTATTATACATTGTTTACAATAGAGCAATTAAACCTTAATCCAGAAACCATAGATGTAAAATTAATAGGAGATATAATCAAAGGTGATGACTTATACAATATCGCTTATAAATACATAAGGTTTGTTTCTTTTGGCTTGAGGCAAGATGCTTTTAATGTTTCTGAATTATCTATATCTAAACATTCAGATTTTATTTTACTTAATAGCTTTTAGTTTGCGCATCGTTTCAGGAACATATAAAGGAAGAAGGATTAGTCCTCCAAAAAAGTTACCTGTAAGGCCAACTACAGATATGGCAAAAGAAGCCTTATTCAATATTTTAAACAACAACTATTATTTTGATGAAATTTCGGTATTAGACTTGTTTTCAGGTACTGGCAGTATTAGTTATGAGTTTGCTTCACGAGGCACAACACAAATTACTTGTGTAGATCAAGATTATGGTTGTATTAAATTTATAACCAAAACTGCCGAAGACTTTGAAATGCCAATACAAACTATAAAAAGTAATGTCTATAAGTTTTTAGAAAAAACAAAACAGACTTCAGATATTATTTTTGCCGATCCACCATACGCATTTACTTTAGAGCAATTCTCAAAAATTCATGAATTAGTATTTCAAAATAAATTACTTAAAAAAAGTGGTCTTTTAATAATTGAGCATTCTAAACATACAGATTTATCAAACCTAGAAAACTACAGGTCTTCAAAAAATTATGGTGGTAATATGTTTAGTTTTTTTGATCATAATAATTAAAAAGCACAAGTGCGATCAAAGACCGCACTTGTGTTTAAATGAGTAAATCTATAAGCCGAATTCTGTACTCTTACGAGCCCTTATCATTTATCTACATTTACTGTTACCAGTAAACTTTAGCTGCCTACCCTCCAACAATCAAGCGTGTCGCCTTCAAACGTTGGTTTACATGACATTGCACCACATAGAGTTTACCTGGTTTCACTACAGCATAACCTGTACTTTCTTTCTGTTGCACTTTTCCTAGTCTTACGACTGATGGCTGTTAACCACTATGTTTACACTATGGTGTTCGGACTTTCCTCCATTTGTAATTACAAACAGCGATAAGGCGATTTACTAATTACAAAGGTACTTAAATTGTTAATAACTCGTTTTAAATAGCATAAACATAATTCTTAATTTTAAGCTGAATTTTTAACTTTGTTATTCTAATAATTTTCGATGGAACACTTTGTAGTATCAGCACGTAAATACAGACCACAGACATTTAAAGATGTTGTTGGACAAGCGGCTATTACAAACACACTCGTAAATGCCATTGAAAACAATCATTTAGCACAAGCACTATTATTTACTGGTCCTCGTGGCGTTGGTAAAACAACATGTGCACGTATTCTTGCCAAAATGATTAATAGTGATGGTACAGAAACCAAAGATGAAGATTTTGCATTTAATATTTTTGAATTAGATGCTGCTTCAAATAATGGTGTAGATGAAATTAGAAATTTAACAGATCAAGTTCGTATTCCTCCACAAATAGGTAAATACAAAGTGTATATTATAGATGAAGTACACATGCTATCTAAACCAGCTTTTAATGCCTTTCTTAAAACATTAGAAGAACCTCCGAAACATTGCATTTTTATTTTAGCAACTACAGAAAAGAATAAAATTATTCCTACCATTCTATCACGTTGTCAGATATTTGATTTCAAACGCATTGCAGTGAAAGATGCTAAAGAATATTTAAAATACATAGCTAAAGAACAAGGGGTTGATGCTGAAGACGATGCACTTCATATTATAGCTCAAAAAGCAGATGGAGCGATGCGTGATGCACTTTCTATTTTTGATCGCGTTGTTAGTTTCTCCGGAAAAAAACTTACTAGAAAGGCAGTTACAGAAAATTTAAATGTCCTTGACTACGAAACGTATTTTACAAGTACAGATTTAATTCTTGAAAATAAAATTCCAGAATTATTAATAAGTTTCAATCAAACTTTAGCCAAAGGTTTTGATGGTCATCATTATATCTCTGGACTTGCAAGTCATTTCAGAGATTTGCTCGTTAGTAAAAACCCACAAACAATAGAACTTCTTGAAGTTGGTGATGACACTTCAAAAAAATATTTTGAGCAATCTAAAAAAGCATCTCAAGAATTTTTGATGAAAGGTATTGAACTTGCAAATGATTGTGATCTTAAATATAAAACCAGTAAAAATCAGCGGTTACTTGTTGAGTTATGTTTAATGCAGCTTGCCTCTATCACTTTTGATGGAGAAAAAAAAAATAGCAAAAACTTCATAATACCTCCTTCTTACTTTCAAACAAAAGGAATTAAACCAATTTCTGTTAAATTACCTGTAAAACAAAATGCTCATTCTAACATTGCCATTGAAACTACTACATCAGTAGAGTCGAATGAAAAATTGGTAAAAGATGTTATAACCGAAGAACCTTTAATTAAGACCATGGTTAAAGAGCCACCACCAAAAATTATTTTAAAGTCAGATAAAAAACGTGTTTCCGGATTATCTTTAAGTAGTATAAAGACTAAAAAAGAATTTGAAATCAGACAATTGGATGTCATTATAGATGAAGAAAACTTGCCAAAAGAAGGTTTTACTGAAGAAGCATTATTAAAAACTTGGAATGAATATATTGTTAAACTAGAAAAACTGGGGAAGTTTAATCTAGCTTCTATACTATCAATCGATATTCCTAAATTAAAAGAAACTACTATTTATTTAACCTATCCTAATGAAACCAATAAGGTAGAAATAGAAAGGCATCAATACAAGCTTTTAAGTTTTTTACGTAAAAAACTAAACAATTTTAGTATTGACTTAAGTATCGATATTAATGAAGAATTGGAAAAGAAATATGCTTATACTCCTAGGGAGAAATATGAGAAACTAAAGGATAAAAACAACAATTTAGATATTTTAAGAAAAACTTTCGATTTAGATATATAACTAATTTATTATGAATAAGTTACTTGCGTTTTTAATTTTTACAATTATTACATTATCAAGTTGTGATGGCAGAGACCGAAAACACAAAAACAACAAAGAGGTTTTAATAGAACACAATCTGTTAGATTCCTTTTCAGAAAGGATACGATATATTCCTGAAACTTATTCCGAAATTGAAACCGACACTCTTTTAAGCAATGGGTTTAGAGTTAATATTAAAACATACACCGAAATGCAGGATAATGTTTTTAATGAATTTATAATTGACTCCATTAAATATAAATTCTATTATAGAAACTATACAGGGAAATTAAATATCTTTTATAATAACACTGCCGTTTTAAAAGAAACGATAAATAAGTCATATCTAAATAAAAACGATGAAAAAGTGTTTTGGGATGATGCTATAATGGCAGGAATCTCAATAGATGAAAATAATTCTTCAGAAAAAGAAGTGTTTATAAACGTTTTATATTGCATTCCAGAATCAGAAATATGCAAGGAATTCAAAATTATTGTAGATAACAAAGGGAATACGACTTTAAAAGAACTCGATTCAGAACCAATACATTAATTATGTTAGGACTAAAGCTACCAACAGATCCAAGATGGGTAAACATCGTAGAGAAAAACATTAAAGAAATACTTACTGACCATGCATTTTGTGAGCAAAAGGCAACAAGTACAGCTATTTCACTAATTGTTAGTTTTCCTGAATATTCAGATTTAGTAGAAGAAATGGTGGCGCTTGTAAAAGAAGAAATCAGCCATTTTAAAATGGTCCATGATCGAATTTTAGAGCACGGTTGGACACTTGGGAGAGATAGAAAAGATTATTATGTCATAGAGCTACTTAAGTTTTTTCCTAAAGGTGGTAGCAGAACGACCCAATTAGTGCATAGATTGCTTTATGCAGCATTAATCGAAGCCCGTAGTTGTGAACGTTTTAGATTACTTTCTGAAGAACTCGAAGATAAAGAACTTGCCGAATTCTACAAAAACCTCATGGTAAGTGAAGCAAATCATTACACTATGTTTTTAGGTTTTGCGAGAAAATATGGAAATAAAAAAGAAGTTGACACCAAATGGCAACAACTTCTTATATATGAATCTGAAATAATGAAAGATCTAGGAAAAACCGAAACGGTACATGGTTAAAACTTAAACCCAAAACCAAATTGGATATTGGTGTTTTTAGCTTCGGCATCAATTAAATCTTCATCAAATATATTTCTAAAACCATAGGTATATCTTGCATCAACAAATAGTGAGTGAGATATTTTATATTCTAATCCAGCAAGGCCAGAATAAGCAAAGTTATTTATACCATCACTATGTTTGTGTACTTTGACGCCAACTTGAGGTCCTGCTCCAATCGAAAATTTATCACCTAATTTAAATTTAATTAAAACTGGAACTTGTAAATAGTCTAATCTTAAAGACTCTCGTTTAGCACCTTCGGCCGAGAATTGTAATTCTGGCATAATTGAAACTGTTTTTGACAAACCATATTCGCCAAAAAAGCCAATCATAAAGCCATTTCTGTGGTCGTTTCCATCAAATGGAGCATCTTCAAAACCAATATTAGAAATATTGATTCCTGCTCTAACTCCATATTTAGTGTCTTGTGAAAATCCATAATAGGACATACAAAACAAAGCAATAAGTAAAATTGTATTTTTCATTGTAAATAGGTTTGGGCTAAATAATTAGCATCGATTTGTGGTGCCAATATATATTATTTTCCTAATATGTTGATGTTTTTAAGTTAAAATGCAAACTTTTACTATGTATTACTAGAAACCGTATTAAAATACATACTTTTTATAATACCATCTGCCAAACCTATTTTAGGTACAAAAATGTGTTTTGCATTACTCCATTTCATTGCAGAAAGGTAAATTCTAATTGCTGGAATAATAACATCTGCTCTATCTTGATTTAGATCTAATTGTGTGATACGCTCTTGGTAAGAATAGCTTTGTAGCATGTTATAATAGGAAGTTAAGTAAAAATATGTTAGCGGTTTGCCTATTGCTTTACCAGAAATTTTAAATATCTTATTAATATTTCCACCAGAACCAATAACATCTATTTTATCGTACGAATTTGTGTTTGTTTTTATCCAAGATTCTAATTCATTCCAAGATTTACTCTTTACGATATCGTTTAAAAGCCTAACAGTTCCTATTTTAAACGACTTTGATGCTACAGAAACTGCATTATGTATGACAGTAAATTCTGTACTACCTCCACCAACATCCACATATAAGTAGGTTTTACTCTTATCTATATACGATTTTAAATCTGTAGCAGCAATGATTGCGGCTTCTTCTTCTCCATCAATAATTTCAATTTTAATAGTTGCTTTATTAAAAATTAAATCTGTTAGTTCTTTACCATTTTCAGATTCTCGCATTGCAGATGTAGCGCAAGCTTTATATTTTACAACTTTATGTGTATTCATTAAAAGCCTAAAGGCTGTCATGGTTTCAACCAATCGTTTCTCATTCTCTTTTGATATTCGATTTTTCAAAAAAACATCTGCTCCTAACCTAATAGGTACTCGAACTAATGAGCTTTTCTTAAACAACACTGGTTTTCCTTTCTCCTCAATTATATTTGAAATTAACAATCTTACAGCATTTGATCCAATATCTATCGCTGCATATTTTTTAATTGAAAGCATCCTTAATTCTCTAATTTTTTCATGTAATATTCATAAATTGCCTGTTGTGATCTTAGTTTAGGCTCGTCATCTATTTTATATTCGTTTTTATTTGTACTATTAATGATTCTAGCCTTAACGTTATCGTTCCAAGCAAGTTTAAAGGTGTCTAGAAGCTCTTGTTTAATATCGTCATCATAAATAGGGCAACTTACCTCTACTCTATTATCTATATTCCGTGTCATCCAATCGGCTGAAGAAATATAAATTTTTGGATCTCCTTCTTTTCCAAATATATACAATCGTGTATGCTCTAAAAATTTGTCTACAATACTAATGACTTCAATATTTTCGCTCATTCCTTTAATATTCGGTATTAAACAGCAAATACCTCTTACTATCATTTGAATTTTCACACCTGCTCTACTTGCTTCATACAACTTGTCAATCATTGTATAGCTAGAAATACTATTCAATTTAAGTCCTATATATGCTTCTCTTCCTTCTTTAGCGTTTTTTATTTCACCATCAATTAACCTGAATATAGCTATTTGCGTGTTATGCGGTGAGGTAATGATATGCCTGTATTTATATATTTTATAATTGTATTCGAAAAAATTAAACACCTTATTAATATCTTTAAGCAAACTTTGTTTTGCTGTAAATAACGTGTAATCTGTATATATTTTTGCAGTAGATTCGTTAAAGTTACCAGTACTTATAAAACCATAACGTTTAATTTTTTTTCCTTCTTCACGCTCTACAACACACATTTTACTATGAACTTTTAACCCTTGTACACCAAAAAACAATTTAATCCCTTCATTTTCCATTTGTTCAGCATACGCTATATTGGCTTGCTCATCAAAACGCGCTCTAATCTCTATAGAAACAGTTACTTTTTTTCCGTTTTTAGCTGCATTTATAAGAGAACTTGCAACATGTGAAATTTGAGCAAGTCTATATATTGTAATTTTAATGGTCTTAACACTAGGGTCTAAAGCTGCTTCTCGCAAAAACTTTACTACATAAGAAAATGTGTGGTATGGTGTATAAATTAAATAATCCTTTCTAGCGATTTCACTAAAAATACTCCCTTCTAAACTTAATCCTTTTACAGATAAACCTCTAATTTTATTATAGAGTAAATCTGTTCTGCCAAGGCTAGGAAAACCCATATAATCTCTTCTGTTATGATAACGACCACCAGGAATAATACTATCTGTGGTAGCGATACCCATTTTAGACATTAAATACTCTAATGTATCGCTATGTATTGTTTTATCATAAACAAACCTAACAGGTTCACCAATAAGTCTATGTTTTACACTATCCGAAATTTTATCAATAAAACTCTTACTAAAATCATTTTCGAAATCTAGTTCAGCATCACGAGTAATTTTAATCATGTGTGCCGAAATATCTTTATAATCGAATATGTTAAAAATTTCATTTAAATTATAACGTAATAAATCATCAATAATCATAATATAATTATTATCGCCTTCAGAGGGTAAAACCACAAATCGATCCATGGCTTTAGATATTTCAATTAAAGCATATTGAATATCATCGTTTTCCATTTGAATTCTTACAGCCAAATAAGCAGCGTCTCCTTTTAAATGTGGAAGATTTACATAATCGTTTAATATAATTGTAACAAGTGCTGGACTTACTTGTTGAAGAAAATAATTTTTTATGAATACCTTTTGAGATTCAGATATCTCTGTTTCGTTTACGATATATATATATTCGTCTTCTAATCTTTTCTGAATAGTGCTTAAAATATTGAAGCTTTCACTTTGCTGTTTAATAACTATTCGAGTTATTATTTCTAGAAGTTCACTAGCCTTTATACCACCAAGTTCACTTTTACCACCTTTACCAGCCTGAACAATGCGCTTTACTGTTGCATATCTTACTTTAAAAAATTCGTCTAAATTATTTGAGAAAATCCCTAGAAAACGTAAACGCTCTATTAGTGGTACATTTTCGTCAGCAGCTTCTTGTAGTACTCTGGCATTAAAATCTAACCAACTTATCTCTCTATTTATATAGCTATTGTTTTGAATCTCTGTTTTAATCATTCATTTTCATGCTTTGTTCAATTACAAATATATTGTATTTTATACCATACTATTATATAGAGTCAAAACTCAATCAAATTTTAATTTAATTATGATTTTGATATTAAATCCTTTGGAAACAAAACTAATAAAGTTTTACCTTGTCTAAAATCTTTCCAATTATCAATATTAAACTCAATCATAACCAAACCACTTGTAGGTACATTATCGATATAATCACTACCATATTCATTTACGATTGATGTGAGTGCGTGATTATGCCCAAAAATCATAATAGTATCTTGAGAATTATCTAACTTTTTTATAAAATCAACAACTTGATTACCTGCAAAGTCATATAAGTTTTTAGATATTTCTATGATATTAGATGATCTTCCTAAAGTTTCTAAAAAAATTCCACAAGTATCTAATGCGCGTTTTGCATAACTTGAATATACTCTATCAAAACCTAAATTATTCATTTTAAATTCATTAGAAATATTGGTAATATCAATAATACCACGGTTTTTTAGAGGTCTTTCAATATCTAATACATCATATTTCCATGATGATTTGGCATGCCGAACAAAAATTATTTTCTTCATTAAATCGTTTAAACGCATTTTTTATCGATAAAATGTTGTTTTTTATCGATTAAACTACTACTTTGGCACCGTAAATTGTTATTACGTTCTTAAAAAATGTGATTTCAGTTATTTAAAATTAATGTAATTTATTAATATAACAATAACCAAACTCTTAATTTGAGTTGTAAAATATTAACTAAAAACATGCTATTAAGTTCATTTTATCGAATATATAAGTGATATAACATTTATTTTTGATTTAATAAAAGCTTATAAGTTGTTTTGTCTATAAGAATAATAATAGAATTATGACCCCAAATCAAATTTCTTTAAAGTCTCTAGCATTTTTATCCAATGCTATTCCCTCATTAAATTTTAAGTATACAATTTGTTTGTTAAGCATAAACCCTTCTCAAACATCAATCTTATAACAAAATAACCTTAAGTTAACTCAAATCTTGGGCCTATGAAAACTAATACGTTTAAAACTAACTTGCGAAAATTTTTTGCTCCAATACTTTTTCTTTGTTTTGGATTGGCAAATCTAAATGCGCAAATTATAGCATCCGAACCCGCAACCGAAGGGCACGCTACTTGTGATATTAATGGCTGTACAGCAAATGATGTTGAGATTGGTGGTGTTTACCTTGCAGATGCTGCAGGAAATATTTTATCAACTTGTACTGTACCAAATCCTATCAATGGATACTACCTTTGGGTAGAAATCACAAAAGCAAGTTCTAAACACGATTTGTTTATTCAATTTAATATATATAAGGATAATGTTAAAATAGGTTTAGATGGTATGCCAACTGTTTCTGCAAATAAAATAAGTGCAGGTAATGATGGACCAATTGCTGAAGATGATTATAGAATGGTTTTAATACCTGCTTATCTATGTGGAGAAATTTTAGAGCTAAGAGATATTTATATTTCATGGCAAGCTCCAGGTCAAGCTGGTGGCTTACCTACATGTTCAAATTCTAATAGTAAATGTGGTGGACAATTCTTACCAGACATTACTGTAAACACACCTTTAGCGGTGGATTTCTCATTTACCGAGAGTTGTACAACAGAAAATTTTGAAGAAGTTGTTTTTACAAACGAATCTTCAGGTGGAGATGGTACTTTAAGTTATAGTTGGAATTTTGGTGCAGGTGCATCTCCAGCTACAGCTAATACAGTAGGCCCTCATACTGTTAATTATTCAAGTTCAGGAATAAAAAATATAAGTTTAACAGTTACAGATGCCGATGGTGATTTTGATACTATGAACGATACAGTCGATGTAGGTGTTTGTTGTAATTTATCGATTACAAATATATCTGCTACGCCTGTTATTTGTGGTGGAGATAGTGACGGAACAATAACCGCAACTATTACTGGTTCTGCAGGTACTGCCGTTTATAACTTATTGTATTCTGCAGCCTCTGGCGGCCCTTATTCTAACGCCGCTGCTACTGATGGTGATTCTGATGGAAGCTATACAGGTTTACCTGCTGGTTTTTATCAAGTTGAAGTTACAGATGACAATGCATGTAATGATACTTCTGCTGAAGTAGAAGTTATGGCTGGAGATAGTCAAGCACCAACAGGAACTGCGCCTGCTGGTACTACTGGTATTAATGCGTGTGCTGCTGATGCTTTATCTGCTGTTCCTGCTTTTGATGCTGTAACAGCTGCTGCTGGATATTCTGATACTGTAAGCGCTGTAACTGCTACTTTAACAAATACTCAAGAATCTGGTGACGACTGTAACTGGTCGGTAACTTATACCTTTACTGTTGAAGATACTTGTGGTAACGAACTTACTGCTCAAACGATAACACATTCTGGTTCAGATCAAACAGCTCCTACGGGAACTGCGCCTGCTGGTACTACTGGTATTAATGCGTGTGCTGCTGATGCTTTATCTG
>Ga0209344_10000931_pt1 | contig 43472 bp, 44 predicted proteins | sample Cruoilmetagenom6_FD_187293 | JGI IMG/M metagenome (GOLD analysis project Ga0209344, IMG submission 187293) | Oil polluted marine microbial communities from Coal Oil Point, Santa Barbara, California, USA - Santa Barbara Oil Seep Sample 6 (SPAdes)... | ecosystem: Environmental > Aquatic > Marine... | reverse complement strand
GTCGCCAGCCATGCCCATGGCACGGTCGGCATCCGCAATGCCCTGCTCGCCGGTGTCGATACGATCGAACATGCCAGCATCCTCGACGATGAGACGATTGCACTCGCCAAGGAGAAGGGCGCCTACCTCTCCATGGATATCTACAATACCGAATACACGCTGGCCGAAGGCGAGAAGAACGGCGTCCTGCCGGAATCCATCGAGAAGGAGAAATCGATCTCCAATATCCAGCGTGCCAGCTTCACCGCCGCGAACAAGGCCGGCGCGAAAATGGTCTTCGGATCTGATGCCGGTGTGTATCCGCACGGGGACAACCCGAAACAGTTCTCACGCATGGTCCAGTTCGGCATGACGCCGATGCAGGCGATCACGGCGGCCACGGCCACGGCCGCCGAAGCACTTGGCAAGCCCGGCCTGCTGGGCTGCCTCGATGCCGGCTGCGCAGCTGACATGGTCGCGGTCAGCGGTGATCCGCTCAAGGACATCTCCATTCTGGAGAAGGTCGAGTTCATCATGAAGGACGGCCAAGTCTACAAGCAGGACGGCATCGAGGCCGTGGGACTTCGCTGATGCCACCCGAATGGCTGTCAAGCATCGACCCGACAACGCTGGCCGCGCCGCTGTTCATCCTGTCGGTCGCCTGGGAGTGGTGGGCGGTCAAGACGGGCCGCGCCAGGGGCCGGTACGAAACGAAGGACGCAATCGCCTCGATGGCCATGGGCATGGGCAATGTCGTGGTGAACACGCTGACCGGCTTTGCCACGCTCTGGCTGATGCTTCTGGCCTGGCCTTATCACCTCTCGGTATCGACGATTTCCGGCTGGGGCTTCGACGGCATTCCGTTCACCTGGTGGAGCGTGGCGCTGGCCTTCGTCATTTACGACTTCACCTATTACTGGAAACACCGGCTGGCCCATCGCATCCGGTGGTTCTGGATGGAACATGTGACGCACCATTCCAGCACGCATTACAATCTCACCACGGCGCTTCGCCAGCCATGGTTCGGACCATTCACCGGCCTGATCCTGCTTGGATTGCCGATGGTGCTGATCGGCTTTCACCCCTACCTCATCTTCTTCATCGCCGGGCTGAACCTGATCTACCAGTTCTGGATCCATACCGAAGCGGTCGACCGGATGCCCGGCTGGTTCGAGGCGGTGTTCAACACCCCCTCCCACCACCGCGTCCACCACGCCACCAACCCGCGCTATCTCGACTCCAATTATGCCGGCGCATTCATCATCTGGGACAAGATGTTCGGGACGTTCGTTCCCGAACTGCACGCAGACAAGCCGGTCTATGGCATCGTCAAGCCGATCGGCAGCCACAATCCGTTCGTCATCGCCTTTCACGAACTGGGCGGCCTGCTGCGCGACTGTGCACGCGACGGCCTGCGCCCCGACCGCTGGATCCGCCGCGCGGTCAACGCGCCCGGCTGGAGCCCGGACGGCGCGCACAATCGTTCCGTCGAGCTCAAGTCAGCCTATGTCAAGGCGCATCCCGAGCATGCCGGAACGCCCGGCCTGCCCGAAGCCTGACTTTCCCCTGCGTCGCCAGTGGACGCGGGCAGCAGGTTGGATAAGTTCGGCAAAACAATCCGGCAGGCCCCGCAAGAGGCGCCGCCCCCTACTGGAGCGAGACAAGAATGCACCCCTTCCATCATGCCAAGGCCCGGCCTGATCACCCTGCTTATACCATGGCCGGCAGCGGTGAGGTCGTCACTTTCCGCCAACTTGACGAGCGGTCCAACCAGATTGCCCACGCCCTGCGCGAGGCTGGCTGCCAACCCGGCGACACGATTGCCCTCTTCGCCGAAAACTCGCCCCGCTATTTCGAAGTCTGCTGGGCCGCCCAGCGCTCGGGCCTCTATTTCGTGTGCATCTCGTCGCGCCTGACGACGCCCGAAGTCCAGTACATCATCGAGGATTCCGGCTCGAAGCTGCTGATCGCCGACGCCAACAAGTCGGCTGTCGCGCAGGATGTGAAATCAGTCACCCAGCTGGACCATTACTGGTCGATCGATGGCGACATCCCGGGCTTCACCGCGCTGGAGACGCTGAAGAGCAAATTCCCCGTCACCCCGATTCCGGACGAGATGGCAGGCACGGACATGCTCTATTCGTCGGGCACGACCGGTCGCCCCAAGGGCATTCGCCCCCCACTCGAGCGGGACCTGCCGATCGACGCCGACAATGTGCTTGTCCAGATCTGCCGCGGGCTCGCCGGCGTGACCGAGGACTCCGTCTACCTGTCGCCCGCCCCGCTCTATCATGCCGCGCCCCTGCGCTGGAGCATGACGATGACCAAGCTCGGCGCGTCCCTGGTGATCATGGAAAAGTTCGACCCGGAAAACTATCTCCGCCTTGTCGAGAAATATCGCGTCACGCATTCACAGCTCGTGCCGACCATGTTTGTGAAGATGCTGAAACTGCCGCCCGAAGTGCGCGAGAAATACGACGTCTCCAGCCTGCAATTCGCGATCCACGCCGCCGCGCCCTGCCCGATCCCGGTCAAGCAGCAGATGATCGAATGGTGGGGCCCCATCATCGACGAATATTATGCCGGTTCCGAAGGCAACGGCATGACCTGGGTGCGCAGCCCCGAATGGATGACCCACAAGGGCACGGTCGGCAAGGCGGTTCACGGCGTCGTCCATATCTGTGACGAGGAAGGCAATGAAGTGCCGGTCGGCGAGGAAGGCCAGGTCTATTTCAGCGGCACGGTCGCGCCGACCTATCATAACGATCCGGAGAAGACCAAAGGCGCCCTCCATGCCACCCGGCCCGACCTGTCATCCCTCGGCGATGTCGGCAGGCTCGATGAGGACGGCTTCCTCTACCTCACCGACCGCAAGGCCTTCATGATCATTTCCGGCGGTGTGAACATCTATCCGCAGGAGTGCGAGAACATCCTGATCACCCATCCCAAGGTCGCCGACTGCGCCGTCATCGGCGTGCCGGACGAGGAATTCGGCGAAGCGGTCAAAGCCGTTGTCCAGCCCGCCGCCGGCGTCGCCCCGTCAGATGAACTGGCCGCCGAGCTGATGGCCTTCTGCCAGGCCAACCTGTCAAAGATCAAATGCCCCAAATCGGTCGATTTCGATCCGGAACTGCCCCGCCACCCGACCGGCAAGCTCTACAAGCGCCTTGTCCGCGACCGTTACTGGGGCAAGACCGGCAGCCGGATCGTCTAAAACAATCCTGAAATGAAAACAGCCGCCCCATATGGAGCGGCTGTTTGAAATCCGGGTTCCGGTTGGCGGCCTAGAACAGCCAGCTGCCGGGATTTTCGATTGGTTGCCCGGCCGAGAGCGCCTGCATACCCTTCACGCAGCGCACGATGTACCAGATGAGTGCGGCCAGCAGGACCAGCACGCCAATCAGCACAGCCGTTAGGACGATGCCGATCACGCTGTACAAAAGGCCCTTCCAGAAAATATTGATCTGGTTGTTGTAGTGACTGTCGAGTACGGCATTGCCCTGCCCTTTGCCCATATAGGCCATGATCACACCGATGATCGGAGTGATGCCGACCACGATGCCGACAAGATATAGAATATAGATAAGGTTCGCGTTGCCCTTGGTGTTCGGATCAACCGATATCTGGTTCGAATCTGTCATGAAGCGTCTCCCAATTCAGCCCATTGGGGCAGTATTTGCGAGAATCATCCTCAGGTCCAGCAAATTGACGCTCGGGAAACCTTGCCGGACCGCCTTGCCCACGCCAGAACAGGGACCAGCAGAAACTCTGGAGGAACTCCCCTATGGCCAACCCGAAAAAAGTCGCTTTCGCTGACCTCGAATCCCTTGCCGGCAAGGAAGTCGGCGTGTCCGACTGGCATCAGATCGATCAGGACCGCGTCAACAAGTTTGCCGACGCGACCGGCGATCATCAATGGATTCACGTCGATGTCGAACGCGCTACCAAGGCCATGGGCGGCCCCATCGCGCACGGTTTCCTCACGCTCTCGCTCCTGCCGATGCTCGGCTCGGAAGTGCTGAACGTGTCCGGCGTCACGCGCGGCATCAATTACGGCTCCGACAAGGTCCGCTTCACCAACATGGTGCCTGTCGGCTCCAAGGTCCGCCTGCGCCAGAACTGCAAGTCCGTCACCGAGAAGTCCGGCGGCAAGCAGATGATCATGGAAAGCACCGTCGAAATCGAAGGCCAGGACCGCCCGGCCCTCGTCGCTGAATCGATCACCGTGCTTTACGGCTGATAAGCGCCTATATTGGGAGGGAACCAGGATATGGAGCCCTCCCGATGACCCAGACCAAGATCGACCGCTCAGACCGCGAATGGCGTGAACTGCTCACCCCGGAAGAATTTCGCGTCGGCGTGAAAGAAGGCACTGAGCGCGCCTTCACGCCCGGCAATTTCGAAAGCGAGAAGCGCGAAGGCCTCTACCATTGCAAGGGGTGCGGCACCGCCCTCTGGTCCTCGAAACACAAGTTCGAGAGCGGTACCGGCTGGCCCAGCTACTGGCAGCCTGCCTCCGAAGGCGTTGTCGCCACCAAGACCGACTTCAAGATGATCATCCCGCGCACCGAATGCCACTGTGCCACCTGCGGCCTGCATCAGGGCCATGTCTTCAAGGACGGCCCGCCGCCCACGGGAGAGCGCTGGTGCATAAATGGTGTCGTCCTCGAATTCCGCCCCGCAGAATGAGGCTGGACAGGCCGCGCCCGGCCTGATCCATTCCCCGCATATTCACCCCCTCAAGCCCAAAGGAGCCGGCCCATGCGCCTTTCATTTCTCCTCGCCAGCGCAGCAACGGCTGCCCTTCTGACCGGATGCACCATGACTGACCAGACACTCACCGACGCAGCAGCGACCGCGCCCGCTGCCACAACCTCTCCCCAGCCCCCGGTTGCGCCCCGCATCGACCATGAGACAACCCAGGTGAATCGCACCCGCAACGACCCCTACCAGTGGCTGAAGGATGACAATTGGCAGGAGGTGATGCGCGACCCGACCGTGTTGCGCGCCGACATCCGAGCCTATCTCGAAGCCGAGAATGCCTACACCAAGGCCGTGCTCGAAGAGCCGACCACGGCCCTCCGCGACGAATTGTTCAAGGAGATGCGCGGCCGTATCAAGGAAGACGACAGCACCGTCCCCGAGATTGACGGGCCATACGCCTATTACACCCGCTACCGCCAGGGCGGCGAATACCCGATCATCGCCCGCCGCGCCGCGGCCGATGCCTTCAATCCCGACGCCCCCGAGACGATCCTGCTCGACGGCGACGCGATGGGCAAAGGCAAGGACTATTTCTCTTTCGGCGGCATCGACACCAGCCCGGACCACAAGCTGGTGGCCTATTCCACCGATACGCAGGGCAGCGAATTCTACCAGATCCACATTCAGGACATCGCGACCGGCGAAGAAACCGCCGCCGTCATCGACAATGCCTATGGCAGCTTCGAATGGTCGGCCAATGGCCAGGCCATCGTCTGGGTCCACCGCGACGAGAATGCGCGCCCCGACGCCGTCTACCAGCGCAACCTGGCGACGGGCGAAGACACGCTCCTCTATGAAGAGAAAGATCCCGGCTTCTTCGTCGGCGTCGACAAGAGCGCCAGCGAAGAGGTCATCTTCATCAGCGCCTCCGGTCACACGACATCGGAAGTCCACTGGTTCAAGGCCGATGAGCTGGACCCGGCGCTGCGCACCGTCGCCCCGCGCCAGACCGACAATGAATATTCAGTGGTCCACTGGGACGGCCAGTTCTACATCTCGACCAATCTGGATGGTGCCGTCGACTTCAAGCTGATGAAGGCCCCGATGGACGCGACCTCGCGCGACCAGTGGGAAGAAGTCATCCCGCACCGCCCCGGCACGCTCCTGCTCGGCATGCAGCCGCAAAAGGACTATCTCTCCCGCATGGAGCGCGAGAACGGCCTGCCGCGCATCGTCGTGCGCGCCCGCGCTGACGGCGCCGAACACGCGATCAGCTTCGACGAAGCGGCCTATGATCTCGGCCTCGACAGCGGCTATGATTTCAACACGCCGGTCCTGCGCTTCGACTATGCCTCACCCACCACGCCGGACCAGGTCATCGACTATGACCTGGCCACCCATGAGCGTACCCTGCGCAAGACGCGCGAAGTGCCCTCCGGACACAACCCGGACGACTATGTCTCCGAACGCGTCATGGCTCCATCTTGGGATGGCGAACTTGTGCCCGTCACACTGCTGCGCCGCAAGGACACGCCGGTCGATGGCACCGCGCCGCTGCTGCTCTATGGCTATGGCTCCTACGGCATCACCATCCCGGCAGACTTCCGCACTGGCCGCCTCAGCCTTGTCGATCGCGGCTTCGTCTATGCCATCGTCCACCCGCGCGGCTCGATGGCCAAGGGTTATCAATGGTATCTAGACGGCAAGCTCGAGAAGAAGACCAATACGTTCAAGGACTATATCGCGGCCGGCCACTACCTGGTCGATCAGGGCTACACGTCCAAGGGCAAGCTGGTCGGCCATGGCGGCTCAGCCGGCGGCCTGCTGATGGGCGCTGCGGCCAACATGGACCCGGAACTCTTCGCCGGCATCATCGCCGCCGTGCCCTTTGTCGATGTCGTCACCACGATGTCGGACGCCACCTTGCCGCTGACGCCGCCGGAATGGCCCGAATGGGGCAACCCGCTGACCAGCGAAACCGATTATGACACGATCGCCGCCTACAGCCCGTATGACAACGTCACCAATCAGAAATACCCGGCCATGCTGATCACCGGCGGCCTGTCCGACCCGCGCGTGACCTATTGGGAGCCCAGCAAATGGGCCGCCCGCCTGCGCCATGACGCACCCGACGGTGGCCCCTACTTCCTGCGCATCAACATGGAAGCCGGCCATGGCGGCGCGTCGGGCCGCTTCGAGGGCCTGAAAGAAACCGCCGTGGAATACGCCTTCGCGCTGGCCGCTGTCGGCAAGACGGACGAACTGGATCTTTCCGGGGACGACTGAACATTATCCGGCGGCCCGGTGTGCAAGCGCTGCCGGGCCGCCGACTTGGCCAAACGCGAGAAAGCAGGGCTGGATAGTCTCACATAGTTGGAAGTCTCGGTCTGCTGCCGGCGTCGAAGCAGAATAGGCGATGCCGGAAATAGGCTTACTGGGACTTTGAGTATTGCTCCATCGTATGATTATATTCGCTTTGTCATTTTACGGTGCTTTGGAGAATCCTTTTGGTCAGAATCCCGCTTTCTGCAATCGTGGTTGCATGCCTGCTGCCAGTGTCGTGTACCTCAGCGAGTACACACGGCCTTCGCTCCGGCTCGTTCAATGCGTCCAACAAAAACGCCATTGTTGTTATTGCAAGTGAGGCAAGCCAACGCGAGTTTTATGTCCTCTCATTCGACAACTATAACGCGGAGAAAGAGGCGTTTGGTTCACAGCAATTCTCATTTAATTTTATACAGGAAAACTCTGGATATTTGTTCGCAAACGCCGAGCCTGGCGAGTATTTGCTTTCAAGCATTGTAGTCGATACGAACTGGAACCTGTGCCCCTACGAGCAAACCGTATCTGTCTCTATCAAACCCGGTACAATTAATTTCTTAGGGTTCCACAACTCAACGATTCATCGAGCGCAAGCTGCGGAAATTGCTCGCTCGAAAGGTGACGAATCCCTCGATCAATTCTCTTACGTTTATTATGTCGATGATCTGGTCCCGGCCACCATCCGACGGAGCACGCCGCAGGACATTTATGAGCTTCAACAGTATATTAGTGAGACGTTTCCTGAAATTTCCGCTCCTATCATACAAAGCGATTTCACAGAGGCATCTTACCGTCGGCCAACAGAAAACAGATTGTTCGGTTTGACTTGTACAGGAGGCTAGGAAGCGCAATTTCCCAATGTCAGTTGCTGACCTCATAGCAGATATCGGAAAGCCCTGAGCCCGGTTCATGCGTGGCCCGACGGGCCGATGCGAATACTGCCGAGCAAGCCCTCGCCGCTGTCGGCAAGACGGACGCGCTGGATCTTTCCGGGTACCAGGCTCTGATCGACTGAAATTGTCGTGAATCGCCTGCACTGGCGGCAAGGTGGCGGGGGCGTGACGTACCGCTGGCGTGGAGGGTGGCCGTCATTTGCGGTCTTTTGGGTTCATCTGATAATGAACACCCCGGGAGAAAATCATGTCCTTCAAAGCAGATGCCGCCAAGATCAAACGCTGGCGCGAAGAGCGTCACTGGTCGCAGGAACACGTCGCCGACCTCGCTGGTATTGGCCTTCGAACGATCCAGCGCATCGAAAACGGCGAACCGGCCTCGCAGGAGTCGCTCAAGGCACTGGCGGCGGCGTATAATGTCGATGTCATCGCCCTGTCGGTCGATCAGGAGGCTGAAGCGGCCAGGATGGCTGCGCGCCAGGCCGTAAAATCGCGCGCAGCCGTGCGACTGTCTTTCTGGATTCACTTTGCCAGCTATGTCATCGGGGTTTTCGTATTCATCGGTATCAGCATCAGCATAGGCGGCGAGACATTCGCGATGAAAGTGCCATTGATCTGGTGGACAGTCGGCATCGTCTCCCATGCCGCCACAGTCTTCATCGTTGAAGTCGCGACGCGTTATCAGGAGAAAATTGGAGCGGTAGGGTAGGCTGAGGCGGCGCGATCCAGGAAAGCCCTGAGCCCGGTTCATGTGAGGCCCAAAGGGCCGATACGGAATCTGCTGGGGAAGCCCTCGCTTGAGCTTCGGGCATTTCCTCACTGAAATCGATCCTCGATCGATTTCTGGCGCTTTGCGCCACCGTTTGGAAATGGTCGGAGCGATAGGATTCGAACCTACGACCCCTCGCCCCCCAGGCGAGTGCGCTACCGGGCTGCGCCACGCTCCGACTTGAAGCGGCTTGTAGCCAAGCCACCGGCCTTCCGCAACAAGTGAATACCGCATTCTGCCACCGCAGGATTCGGGTGGCCCGGTCCACTTGCCTTCGCCATCCTGATGCCTCAGCCGATGGAGACAGACATGACCTTCCAGATATTGCCACTTCCCGCCGAACTCTTCGCGCCTCTGTTCAGACTGAGCGATGCAGGTCTCGCCGCCCGTCTTGCACGGCGGGTCCACGTCGACTCACATCCCGGCTATCCCTGCCGGATCAGCCTGGCAGATGCCGAAATGGGCGAGACCGTCATATTGGTCAATCACGAACACCTGTCCGTCGACACGCCCTACCGTTCCAGCCATGCGATCTATGTGCGCGAAGGCGTCACGCCGCACACGCCCCAGCCCGGCCACGTGCCGGATGCGATTGCGAGGCGGTTGATGTCGGTCCGCATGTTTGATGAAGTCGGCTCCATGCTGAACGCAGACGTCGTTCAAGGGGCCGATCTTGCACGTTTCCTGGAGGAGACGTTTGCCAATCCGGACGTTCACTTCATCCACCTGCACAATGCCAAACAGGGGTGCTACGCAGCGAAAGTCGTCCGCGCCGCTTAAGCCGCGCGCTTGTCGCGTATCGCGTCGAGACGGGCCTTGAGGTCGGTCAGCCCGACCAGCGCGCCTTCGAGGCGCTCCTGGCGCTCAGGGGCCGTCTCGGACGAAATCTCGGCGTCGAACGCCTTGGCGACCGTCTGCTGCAGTTCGCGCGCCGGGCTGCCGACCGTGGCATTGCCCAGGGTCGCTTCGCCGGAGAGAACAGCCTCAAGCCCCTGTTCGGCCAGCAGGGATTTTGCGCCCTTTAGTGTCATGCCGCGCCCATGCACGAGAATCTGGATGGCGCGCAGCGCGTCAATATCCTGCGGGCGGAACAGGCGGCGGCCATCGGCGCGCTTCACCGGTTTCACATCGCGCGGAAATTTCGTTTCCCAATAGCGAAGGACATGCGTTTCAAGGCCCAGTTCAGCGGCTGCCTCGCCAATCGACCGAAAGGCGTTTGCAGATTTCTCGACGCGGTTCCTGATGGCAGTCATATCGCTATCCTTCTGGTGGCTCAGCCCTTGTCGACGCGGGCCTTGAGCATGGGGGATGGGCGGAACGTCACCACGCGCCGTGGCGCGATGATGGCTTCTTCGCCGGTCTTGGGGTTCCGGCCTTCGCGGGCGGATTTTGACCGCACCACGAAATTGCCAAAGCGGGAGAGCTTCACTTCGTCTTCATGCTCCAGCGCCGTGCCGATCATGTCGAGCGTACGGTCCAGAAGGTCCGAGGATTCCTGACGTGTCACGCCCACTTCACGGACGATCGCATCAGTCACTTCGGCACGGGTCAGGGTCTGGTTGCTCATGAGGTTCTCTCGCCTTTCGTTAATGGATAGCGAATGAAACTTAACGGATTCCTAGCGAAACCGTCAGCTTAATTCGTTGAGATAGTTCGATTTGTCCGATTCGACCCGAAATCTGTGGATCAAAATGATGTGTAAGCCTTAAAGCCGGAACAGGCTCGCGCCCCAGGAGAAGCCGCCGCCCATCGCCTCTGACAGGATCAGGTCTCCCGGCTTGGCCCGGCCCGACCGCACGGCATGGTTCAGCGCCAGCGGAATCGAGGCGGCTGACGTATTGGCGTGCTCGTCGACCGTGATCACGACTTTCTCTTCGGCAATGCCCATCTTCTTCGCCACGCCGTCCAGGATGCGCTTGTTGGCCTGGTGCGGCACGAACCAGTCAATATCGTCCGCCGTCAGGCCGGTCTCGTCGAGCACAGCCTGGATCGCCGACGAGATATTGGCCACGGCATGCTTGAACACGCGATTGCCCTCCATCCGGACGTGGCCGATCGTGCCGGTCGAGCTGACACCGCCATCGACATAGAGCAGGTCTGACTTGGTGCCGTCGGTGCGAATATGGTGCGTGATGATTCCGGCATCGGCCGCGCCGGTCCATTCCTCGGCTTCGATGACAACCGCGCCGCCACCATCGCCGAACAGCACAGCCGTGCCCCGGTCCGACCAGTCGAGAATGCGCGTGAACGTCTCCGCGCCGATCACCAGCGCCCGGTTGAACAGGCCCTGCTTCATCATGCTGTCCGCGGTCGCCAGCCCGAACAGGAATCCGGAACACACGGCCTGGACGTCGAATGCCGCGCCGGGGCCTGTGCCGAGCTTGGCCTGCACCGCCGTCGCCGTCGCCGGGAAGGTCCGGTCGGGCGTCGTCGTCGCCAGCACGATCAGGTCGATATCTGCCGGCTCCATGCCAGCCGCATCCAGTGCCTGCCGGGCCGCAGCGGCCGCGATGTCCGATGTCATCTCGCCATCGGCGGCGACATGGCGCCGCTTGATTCCCGTGCGCTCGCGGATCCATTCATCCGACGTGTCCAGCATGGCCGACAGGTCGTCATTGGTGAGCACCTTCTCCGGAAGGTAGCCGCCTGTACCGCGAATGAAACTGCGACGTGTCATTGAAATCCTTTCCCTACCGGCCTGCCTCACTCGGCTGCCAGACCACCTTCCCTGATGCGTGCCAGGTTGGCGAGTATCTCGTCCTGATAGTGGCTTCCTGCAAGAGCGGCTGCCAGTTGGCACGCCTGGGCAAATCCGCGCGCATCGGTGCCGCCATGGCTCTTGACCGAAACGCCGCCGAGGCCCAGCAGCACGCCGCCATTCACATTGCTCGGATCCATCTGGGCCCGCAACCGTTTCAGCCCGCCCGACGCGAACACGGCGCCAAGCTTGGTCATGATACTGGCCGTAAAGGCTTCACGCATTCGGTTGCCCAGCATCCGCGCCACGCCCTCGCCGGCCTTCAGCGCGACATTGCCGGTGAAGCCGTCCGTCACCACGACATCGACCACGCCCTGGGAAATGTCATTGCCCTCGACAAAGCCGCGATAGTCCATGTCGAGCTTGGCTTCGCGCAGCCATTCATGCGCCTCGCGCACCTCGTCATGGCCCTTCATCTCTTCGGAGCCGATATTGAGAATGCCGATCGACGGCTTTTCGATGCCCAGCGCCGCGCGCGCATAGGCTTCGCCCATGATCGCAAAACTGACGAGCTGGGCCGCATCGGCTTCGAGATTCGCGCCGACATCCAGCACCACGGTGCGGCCGCGAAGGGTGGGCCAAAGCGCCGTCATGGCCGGGCGGTGGACACCGTCCATCTTGCGCAGGACAAGCATCGAAATCGCCATCAGCGCGCCGGTATTGCCCGCCGACACGGCAGCCGCCGCCTCGCCGTTCTTGACCGCCTCGACGGTGTTCCACATCGACGACCCCTTGCCCCGGCGCAACGCCTGGCTCGGTTTCATGTCGCTCGTGATAACGCTGTCGGAATGCACCAGCTGGCACCGGCCCGACAAGGCGGGATGCGCTGCCACGAGCGGCGCCAATACGGCCTCGTCGCCATGCAGCAGCACGGCAATATCCGCGCGTTCGGCCAGCAGGATTGCCACGCCATCGACCACGACACCGGGCGCAGCATCGCCGCCCATGGCATCAATTGAAAGTATTGTGCCTTCAGCCATTCGGGCCTTCCAGATCAGTCGGAAACGCAATGATTCCTGATGGCGGTGTTTACGGCGCGTCACGGGGGTTGGCAACGCCGCGCCTGTGCCTGCTAGTGCACTTCCGCAGTCGGCGCCCAGGCAATGGCCCCCATCAGTATTTCGGCATCGCCCTGCTGCGCCAGGCGCAGCGCCAGGGCGCACAAATAGGCCGCCAGTGCCGCCCCGCAGCCTTTTGGCGTTACCCCGTTGCGCTCCAGCACATCGATCACGGCTGATTCCCCGCCATCACCGTCCAGCGCCTGCGACAGGGCGGATCCGAGCCCGTAATGCGCCTCAGCCAGTTTTCGCATTTTCCGCGCGATCGAGGAATCGCCGACGCCCTGTTCACGAAAGGCGGCATCAAATCCGTCCAGCACGCGCGCATTCAGCGCCGCAGCGATTTTCGCGGGTTCTGTGCCCGACAGGGCGTTGATCCGCCGGATCGCCAGCGCCGCATGGACCGTCACCATCTGCGCCCGCCCGTCAAACGTGTCGGCAACGTCGCCCGTCAGGTAGAAATCCGGCGCCAGTGCCGCTTTCATCAGCCCGCCATAGGCTTTTCCGGCAGCCGCCTTGCGGGCCCGGCGCCGCGCCAGCCAGCCGATTGAAATTCCCGTCACCATGTACTCCTGTGTTGCCAAGGGGGGGCTGCAACCGCTAGGTCTTTCGCGAAGCCTTATCAGGAGTTTCTCCATGTCGCGACGTGCGATTTTGGCCATTGGCCTTCTCACCCTGCCCCTCACCGCGTGCCTCACGCCGGCGCGGGATTTCCACGGCTATGTGGCGGACGACGCCCAGCCGCGCGACATCAAGCCGGACGAAGACACACGCTCGTCGGTCCTCGCCCAGCTCGGCAGCCCGTCGACGGAAAGCGTGTTTGACGACAAGACCTGGATGTATATTTCCGACGTTCAGGAGCGCATTGCCTTCCTGAAGCCGAAAATCACCAAGCGCTCGATCACGGCGATCCGCTTCGGCGAGGACGACAAGGTCGACGAAGTCCTCGAATACAATGCCGAGGACGGCGAGGTCATCAATTACGCGGCTCGCGAAACGCCCACTCGTGGTCGCGAACTGGGCCTTTGGGAACAGATTTTCGGCACCATTGGCGGCGTGCGCCTGCCGAACTCGGACGAAGTCACCCCCGGCAACCCGACCGGCCGCCGCCAGTAGCGAAGGCCGCATCCCGAAACCGACACGCCCTGGAACCCCGGTTCCGGGGCTTTTTCGTTGGGCCAAGGCCAACTTGGCCGCGCCGTACGCCCCGCCGTGTGTTCACGCCAATCCGGCATCGCTCGCCTTTGCGATGCGTCAAACCTCGTCACATAGAACTGCCCTATAGCTCAACTTCATAGAATCGATTGGATCAATGGGTGCAGGAGCGGTAGCTTCCCTTATTAGGCGAACGTGCCGAGCAATTTCAGCAACGGGAGAGTGATATGGACGGAAATGATATGAGTGGCGCCGGCAAGTGCCCGGTCATGCATGGCGGGATGACGTCAATTGGCAGGACAGTCATGGAATGGTGGCCCAATGCGCTCAACCTGGACATCCTGAGCCAGCACGACACGAAGACCGACCCGATGGGCAAGGACTTCAACTATCGCGAAGAACTCAAGAAACTCGATGTCGCAGCGCTCAAGCACGACATGAAAGCCATCATGACCGAGAGCAAGGCCTGGTGGCCGGCGGACTGGGGCCATTATGGCGGCCTGATGATCCGCCTGGCATGGCATGCGGCCGGCTCCTACCGGCTGTTCGACGGCCGTGGCGGCGGCGGCACCGGCAACCAGCGCTTTGCCCCCCTCAATTCCTGGCCGGACAATGGCAACCTCGACAAGGCACGCCGCCTCCTGTGGCCGATCAAGAAGAAATACGGCAACAAGGTCTCTTGGGCCGACCTCTACATCCTCGCCGGCAATGTCGCCTACGAATCCATGGGCCTGAAGACCTACGGTTTCGCCTTCGGACGCGAAGACATCTGGGCGCCTGAAAAGGACGTTTACTGGGGCTCGGAAAAGGAATGGCTGGCCGATAGCACCCTGCGCTACGCCAATTCCGAAGACCCGGCCTCGCTCGAAGCCCCGCTCGGTGCGGTCCATATGGGCCTCATCTATGTCAACCCGCAGGGCCGCGACGGCAAGCCGGACCCGCTCAAGTCAGCCCATGACGTGCGCGTCACCTTCGCCCGCATGGCCATGAATGACGAGGAAACCGTCGCCCTCACCGCGGGCGGGCACACCGTGGGCAAGGCGCACGGCAATGGCCTGGAATCCAATCTCGGCCCGGCCCCTGAAGCCGCGCCGATCGAGGAGCAGGGTTTCGGCTGGATGAACCACAAGACCCGCGGCATCGGTCGCGATGCCGTGACCAGCGGCCTCGAAGGGGCCTGGACGACCCATCCGACCAAATGGGACAATGGCTATTTCGACCTGCTGCTCAATCATGAGTGGGAGCTGAAAAAGAGTCCTGCCGGTGCCTGGCAGTGGCAGCCTGTCGACATCAAGGAAGAAGACATGCCTGTCGATGTTGAGGATCCCTCGATCCGCAAGATGCCGATCATGACGGATGCCGACATGGCCATGAAGATGGACCCGGAATACCGGAAAATCTCCGAGCGCTTCTACAATGATTTCGAGTATTTCTCGGAAACCTTCGCCCGTGCCTGGTTCAAGCTGACCCACCGCGACCTCGGTCCGAAAACACGCTATTTCGGCCCGGAAGTGCCTGCTGAAGACCTGGTCTGGCAAGACCCGGTTCCGGCCGGCAATACCGGCTATGATGTCGATGCCGTGAAGGCGAAGATCGCGGCCAGCGGTCTCAGCCTGAGCGACATGGTCTCGACGGCATGGGACAGTGCCCGCACCTATCGCGGCTCCGACATGCGTGGCGGCGCCAACGGGGCCCGCATCCGTCTCGCACCGCAGAAGGACTGGGAAGGCAACGAGCCAGCCCGTCTGGCCGGGGTGCTGAAAGTGCTCGAAGGCATTGCCGCCGAGACAGGCGCCAGCGTGGCGGACGTGATCGTCCTGGCCGGCAATGTCGGCGTCGAGCAGGCCGTGAAGGCGGCAGGCTTCAATGTGAACGTGCCGTTTGCGCCGGGACGCGGCGACGCGACCGCTGAGATGACGGATGCCGATTCCTTCGACGCGATGGAGCCGATCAATGATGGCTATCGCAACTGGCAGAAAGACGACTATGACGTCAGCCCGGAAGAACTGATGCTCGACCGGTCCCAGCTGTTGGGCCTGACGGCACCTGAGATGACGGTCCTGGTCGGCGGCATGCGGGTCATGGACACCAATCACGGTGGCACGAAGCATGGTGTGTTCACCGACAAGGCGGGCGCGCTCACGACTGATTTCTTCGTCAACGTGACCGACTCGGAAAACTACTGGCGTCCATCCGGCAATGGCATCTACGAGATCCGTGACCGGAAGACCGATGCCGTGAAGTGGACGGCGACGCGCATGGACCTCGTGTTCGGGTCCAATTCGATCCTTCGCGCATACTCCGAAGTCTACGCCCAGGACGACAATAAGGAGAAGTTCGTGAAGGACTTTGTTGCCGCCTGGACCAAGGTGATGAACGCGGATCGCTTCGACATCGCCTGATCGCCCCCCCTATCCCAAAGGAAAAGGCCCCGGCGCTTTCGCACCGGGGCCTTTTTATTGTCGGACTTGTTCTGCCTTAGTGGGCGGCCAGTACCGCGAGCATCAGCAGGGCCACGATGTTCGTGATCTTGATCATCGGGTTGACGGCCGGGCCGGACGTATCCTTGTACGGATCGCCAACCGTGTCGCCTGTCACGGCAGCCTTGTGGGCTTCAGAGCCCTTGCCGCCATGGTTGCCGTCTTCGATATACTTCTTGGCATTGTCCCAGGCACCGCCGCCCGAGGTCATCGAAATGGCCACGAACAGGCCCGTAACGATCACGCCCAGCAACATAGCGCCGACAGCAGATAGGGCTGCCCCGGCTCCGGCGATCACGAAGATCACACCGAACAGAACGATTGGCGACAGCACCGGCAAGAGTGACGGCACGATCATTTCCTTGATCGCAGCTTGCGTCAGGATATCCACGGCGCGGCCATAGTCAGGCTTCACTTCGCCTTTCATGATGCCCGGCATTTCGCGGAATTGGCGACGCACTTCTTCAACCACGGACTGGGCTGCGCGCCCGACCGCCATCATCGACATGCCGCCGAACAGGAATGGCAGGAGGCCGCCGAACAGAAGGCCGACAACCACGTATGGACTCGAGATCGAGAAGTCGACCACGACATTGTGGAAGAACGTTCCGGGATCAGCCTGTGAGATGAAGTATTTCAGGTCTTCCGAATAGGCCGCAAACAGCACGAGCGCGCCGAGGCCCGCCGAACCGATGGCATAGCCCTTGGTCACGGCTTTCGTCGTGTTGCCAACAGCATCCAGCGCGTCTGTCGTCTTGCGGACGTCAGACGGCAATTCCGCCATTTCCGCGATACCGCCGGCATTGTCCGTGACCGGGCCGAAGGCATCGAGGGCAACGATGATGCCGGCCAGCGCCAGCATGGTCGTCGTGGCAATAGCGATGCCGTACAGGCCAGCCAGGTTGAACGTCAGCAGGATGCCCGCCATGATCGTGATCGATGGCAGCGCCGTCGATTCGAGCGAGACAGCCAAGCCCTGGATCACGTTCGTGCCGTGGCCGGACTCCGATGCCTGCGCAATCGAGCGGACAGGACGGAACTTCGTTTCCGTGTAATAGGCGGTGATGTAAACGATCAGGCCGGTCACGACGAGGCCGGTGACGCCGCAGAGGAACAGGTCGAAGCCCGTAATATCACCGGCCATTCCGAGCCGCTGCGCCGCTTCGTTCAGGACACCAAACCCGTTCGGCAAGACGCTGTTGATTGCGATGGCCAGGCCACCGATCGACAGGACGCCGGTCACGATCAGGCCCTTGTAGAGCGCCCACATGACATCCGTGGAACCTTTGCCCAGACGCACGAAGAACGTGCCGACAATCGAAGTGACGATACACACAGCGGCAATCGCCAGCGGCAGCATCATCACGGCCGAAATGTCAGCCGATCCGGAGAAGTAGATACCGCCCAGAACCATGGTCGCGACGAGGGTCACGGCATAGGTTTCGAACAGGTCGGCCGCCATGCCGGCGCAGTCGCCGACATTGTCGCCCACATTGTCGGCAATGGTCGCAGCGTTGCGCGGATCATCCTCAGGGATGCCGGCTTCCACCTTGCCCACCATGTCGCCGCCGACATCCGCACCCTTGGTGAAGATACCGCCGCCGAGACGGGCGAAGATCGAGATCAGCGACGCGCCGAAGCCAAGCGAAACCAGCGCGTCGATGACTTGCCGCTTCTCGTCGCGAACCGACAGGTCGAGATCGAGCGGGCCGGTCAGGAGGCCGTAATAGAGAACGATTCCGAGCAGGGCGAGACCGACAACCAGCATGCCGGTGATGGCACCTGACTTGAACGCCAGCGCGAGACCGGCGCTCAGGCCGCTCTTGGATGCTTCGGTCGTGCGCACATTGGCGCGTACCGACACAAGCATCCCGATAAAGCCGGCTGCGCCTGACAGGACGGCGCCCAGCACGAAGCCAAGTGCAGACATCCAGCCGAGCAGGACGAGCAGGATGATGGCAACAACGATGCCGACCATGCCGATAGTGCGGTACTGGCGCTTCAGATAGGCGTTCGCACCTTCCTGAATGGCTTGCGCGATTTCACGCATACGCTGGTCGCCCGACGGAGCCTTCATGATCGAATTGATCTGTAGGTATCCGTATAGAACCGACACAACGCCTGCGGCGAGTGCGAGATAAAACCACATGGGTATTTCCTTCCTTCCCTGAGCCTTTGAACGGGCCCGGGTTGGCCCCGGGTCCCAAAACTTGGTTTTTATGAGCCTTTGCCTGCCAGTCGCTCCTTGATGAGGCAACCGGCCTCGCTTTAGGGGCGAGTCACAGGCGACCCGACTCATCCATGCTCGAACCCCAGGGTTTCGGGGAGGTTAATTTTTTTGCCCTTCAAACCCAGCGACAAGCCTGATCCGTCTATAATTTTCCCGATTCGGGCGAGTTGTATGCCTTGATCACTCGCCTCATGCGCGATCTCCTCCGACCGGCTTTCCGGGGCCGTGAACAGGACCTGGTAATCATCGCCCCAAGTCGCGAGCTTCAGCATCTCGGCCTCGTCCGCCGCCCCGCCCGCAAACGGCACCGCGCCGAGATCGATCTCGAGGCCGACCCCGGAGGCCTTTGCCAGCGACCGGGCATCGATCAGCAGGCCGTCAGAGACATCCATCGCCGCGCTCGCATGCCGCGCGACCAGGCCGGCGGTGGCAAGCGGCGGCAGGGGCGGTAGGCGGTAGGCGTCGATCCACGCCCCCGAAACACCCCCATTTTCCGGACGTGCCACCCCCTCGGAAAGGACCTGCCACCCCCTCGCCGCCCCCCCGACACACCCCGACAACCACACGAAATCGCCGGTTTTTGCGGTCGTCCGGCGCACGGGAGTGTCGGACAGGCAGCGTCCTGTCAGGGTGAGAGACATGAACAGGCCCTGAGGATTGGTGACAGTGTCTCCGCCGATCAGCTGCGCGCCCCAGACCGCCAATTCATCGCCCAATGCTGCAGCAAATGCAGCGATTTCGGCCTCGCCACGCGCCTTCGGCCAGCCGAGCGCAAGCAGGGCTTCGGCTGGCTCCGCCCCGCTCGCCAACAGGTCCGACACGTTCGCCCGCACCAGTTTGCGCGCCACCGTATCGACCGGATCAGAGGCCAGGAAATGCACCCCCTCCACCATCGCATCTGTTGTAATGGCTACAGGACCCGACGTCCCGATCTGGGCCACGTCATCCTTCAGGCCCGCCGCACCCTGCCCCTGTGCCAGCGGCGCAAAGTAACGCGCAATCCAGTCCTTTTCCGCCATGTTCAGTCTTCCAGCGGCTCGCAACGCATCGGCGGAAGGGCCCCGGCCAGGTCCGCGTGCGTGCCGGTCGCCAGAATAGGCCTGTCGTTCACGGTGAGCAGCCGCGCCGCGCCAACTATGATATTCAGCATGGAATAGCCTCCAACGATCTGGCGCGCAGCCTGACCGTTCGGGCGAATGATTACAAGCAGCGCCTAAGCAATCTCGCGGCCAATGGCATAGAACCGATCCCGGCGCTGGCGACGCAGTTCCTGCGGTGACAGGCCCTCAAGGTCCTTCAATGCCGTGTCCAGCGCCTTGGCGGCAGCGGCCATCGCGCGTTGCGGATCGCGGTGTGCGCCGCCCACAGGCTCCTTGACGATTCCGTCAATAACCTTTGTTTTCAACAGGTCCGGCCCTGTAATCTTCATCGCGTCGGCCGCGTCCCGGGCCTTGGCCGGATCGCGATAAAGGATCGAAGCGCACCCCTCTGGCGAGATCACCGAATAGATCGCGTGCTCCAGCATCAGCACCTTGTTGGCGGCCGCGATGCCAATGGCGCCGCCCGACATGCCCTCACCGATGATCAGGGTCACGAACGGCACGCCCAATGACAGGCCGCGCTGGGTGCCCCGGGCGATCGCCTCGGCCTGGCCGCGCTCTTCGCCGCCCTTGCCGGGATAGGCGCCGGCCGTATCGGGAAAGCTGAGGACCGGCAGGTTGAACTTCTCGGCCATGTCCATCAGGCGGACCGCCTTGCGGTAGCCTTCCGGGTGCGCCATGCCGAAATTGTGCTTCAGGCGTTTTTCGGTCGTGCGGCCCTTCTCATGCCCCATGAGGACAACCGAACGGCCCTTGAACCGGGCCAGGCCCCCGATGATCGCTTCGTCATTGCCGAACAGCCGGTCTCCCGCCAGTTCTTCGAAGTCTTCGAAAATTGTTTCAATATAATCAGACAGGTGTGGCCGGTCCGGATGGCGGGCAACCTGCGTTTTGCGCCAGGCCGAGAGATCTGAATAAATCTCTTTCAACTGCTTGGTCGATTTGGCCTTCAGCTTGTTCAACTCGTCCTTGATGGACGGCCCGCCCTTCTGGCCGGAGAGGGCTTCGAGCTCGGCAATCTTGGCGTCGAGTTCGGCGATGGGCTTTTCAAAATCGAGATACGTCGTGCTCATGGTGCAATGTCTAGCAATCCATACCTGACTCGCCTAGCGCCCATTTCATTACAGTATTTCCTGGAACATCACGACGGCTGGCAGTGTCAGCACGCCCAAAAGCACCGGGAAAACAAAGAAGACCAGCGGCAGCGTCAGTTTCGCCGGCAAAGCCATGGCTTTTTCCTCGGCATAGAGGATCCGGCGCTGGCGCATATCCGCCGAAAAGATGCGAAGCGTCTGCCCAAGACTCGTCCCCATCTCCTCCGCCTGCCGCAACATCGTCGCCAGCGATCCGGCCTCCTCGATGCCCATCCGGTCGGCAAAGCCGCGCCAGGCCGATTTGCGCGCGCGCCCGGCCCTGAGCTCCAGCGACAAAGTCCGCATGTATCCGGCAATGATCGGGTGCCGCAGTTCGAGTTCCTCGCCAACGCGCTGGACCGATGCATCGAGACTGAGCCCCGCTTCCACGCACGCGACCAGAAGGTCCATCATGTCGGGAAATCCGCCTGAACATTCCTGCTGGCGAGACTTGGTCCGTTTGTCGAGATACATGCCCGGCGCGATGAGCCCGATCATGACAAGCATCACGGAAACCATCAGCGGTGTCGTGCCCGGCAGGCTCGAAAGATACGGCAATGCCGCCAGCAGGCCGAGCTGCGGCAGGACGATGCAAAGAAGGCGCACGAAATAATACCGGCCAACGGCAGACGGTCCGACAAAACCTGCACCGGCCAGCCGTGCCTTGGCCGCGCTGACCCCCTGTTCATCATCGTCGGGCGCCATCTGATCGGCCAGCCCGGTGACCGCCTTGCCGATACGGCTAGGGTTGCGGCGCTGACCAGCCTCAGTGGTCACCGGCCCACGGCGTGCCAAACGGCGTTCGACACTTTCGATGTCGCGTCGGCTCCTCAGGAAAGACAGGATGCTTGGCAACAACAGCGCCAACGCTGCGCCCAGCATCAGCACAGGCGCCCACATTCCGGGGAAAGATGACGTATCCAAGCTCACTGTCCCGCCTACATCTTGAAATTGATCATTTTGCGCATGACCAGGTTGCCAATGAACATCCATACGAACAGGCCTGCGAATCCATAACGGATGAGTGGCTCATGGATCACGTTGCCGTAGAAGTTCGGCTGGGTCAGATGGATCGCCAACATCACCATGAACGGCGCAGCGGTGAGGATCAGAGCCGACATCCGCCCTTCCGACGAGGCCGCGCGCACCTTGAGGCGCATCGTCTGGCGTTCACGGATCGTTGTCGTGTTCGCCTTCAACAGGTCGCAGAGGTTGCCGCCCGTTTTCTCCTGCAGGCGTACAGTTGCGCCGAACAATTCGACATCTGGATCACCGGACCTTTCAGCCATGCGCTGTACCGCATTGGTCAGCGAGAAGCCGTAGGACACCTCATCCGCCGTCATGCCGAATTCCGTGCCGATCGGATCCGGCATCTCGCGCGCCACTAGCGACACGGCCGTCGCAACGGGGTGGCCTGCTTCGAGGCTGCGGCAGACAATCTGCAGGGCATCGGGCAATTGTCCTGCCAGTTTCTTGCGGCGTTTGCCGGCGATATGCTTGAGCACGAAAATCGGCCCCACTAGAAAGACCAGCAAGCAGATTCCGACCGCTGGCATCCAGCCGCCGACAAAATGCATATAGGCGCCTCCCGCAACCAGGCTGCCTGCTGCCGACATCGCCAGCCATTTGAGCGGCTGGTAGGGCAGGCCCGACCTGACGACCAGGCGATTGAACCGCTCCAGCGGCATCGCGAAATTGCCGTCCGCATCCAGCCCCCGGCTCTTGCGCAACTCGACCATGGCCTCACTGGTGCTGGCAAACCGGTCCTTGAACTGCAATCTGCGGTTCACGATGCGCTTGGTCTGCGCCTGCGTCACCAGGCCCAGCCCGGCCTGGATCATCAGGAAGAATGCCCCTGCCGCCATGATTGCGCTGACCAGCATGAACATGCTGTAGCCGGTTATGTCTGGTAAGCCGAACACGTGACGGACGCCTAGAATACGGTCGCGGGATCGAACATGCCTGCAGGCATGTGAACGCCGCGCCGTTCCATCTCGTCGAGGAATTTCGGACGCAGGCCCGTGGCAACGAATTTGCCGATCACCTTGCCGTCCTCCGACGTTCCGGACCGTTCGAACTTGAAGATTTCCTGGATCTGGATGATCGACCCTTCCATGCCGGTGATCTCGGCAATCGACACGACCTTGCGCGAACCGTCGGACAGGCGCGTGGTCTGAACGATAAAGTTCACGGCAGAGGCGATCTGGCCCCGAATGGCCTCTTCCGAAATCTTCATGCCGCCCATCATCACCATCTGCTCGAGGCGCGTAATGGCATCGCGGGGATTGTTGGCGTGGATTGTCGCCATGGACCCTTCGTGACCGGTATTCATGGCTTGGAGCATGTCAAAGGCTTCCTCGCCGCGCACCTCGCCGAGGATGACGCGGTCAGGCCGCATGCGCAGCGCGTTCTTTACCAGTTCGCGCTGACGGATTTCGCCTTTGCCTTCAATGTTCGGCGGGCGTGTTTCCATCCGCGCCACGTGCGGTTGTTGCAGCTGGAGTTCAGCCGCATCCTCGATCGTGATCATGCGCTCCTTCGGACTGATCGCCGAAGACAGGGCATTCAGTAGCGTTGTCTTGCCTGAACCCGTGCCGCCGGAAATCACCGTGGAGGCCTTGCACTTGACGGCACCGAGAATGAATTCGGCGACCGGCTCCGGAATGGCGCCAAAGCCGACCAGCTTTTCCATCGTCAGAGGCGACTTGGAGAATTTTCGGATCGAGACAAGCGGACCGTCAATCGCGATCGGCGCGATGGCCGCGTTGACACGGCTGCCATCGAGAAGGCGTGCATCGACCAGCGGCTGGCTTTCATCGACGCGGCGGCCCACTGCCGACACGATGCGCTGCACAATGCGCAACAGGTGATCATTGTCGGCAAAGCGGACGGGCGCCAGCTGCAACTCGCCATTCCGCTCGATATAGACTTGGTTGTAGCCGTTGATGAGAATGTCCGCGATGGAGTCGTCTTTCAGCAATGGCTCAATCGGACCAAGGCCGGTCATCTCGTCCATCACCGCATCGGCAAAGGACACTTCCTCGACCGATGACAGCGCCATTTCTTCCTTGCGGATGATTTCCGAAATGATCCCGCGCACGCGCTCGCGCATGGTTCCGTCATCCAGCTTATCGAGCGCAGACAGGTCGAGTTCGTCAATCAGCTTGGCATGGACGCGCAGCTTGGCGTCCAGCAAGTCGAAGCCGGCGGGTTCGCCTTTGCCTTTTGCGGGCACTGGTGCCGGCGCGATGTCAGCCGGTCTCGCCGACGGCGTCACGCGCGGTGCAACCGCCGCGGTGCTGGACTTGAAGCGGCTCATTTCGCGCGTCTCTTTTTCTCGGGTTGCGCCTCACTGGCGAAGGCGTCGTCGGGGAGAAGACGTTCGACGAATTGCTGAACGTCCAGAACAAGCTGGCTCTTCGGCTTCACATCAGCGATGGGTTTTCCGAGATTGACGGCCGTGCGCGCCGCATCCCAGTCGGAGGCTATCGTCGTATGGATTTCCTGTTCGATGGCCTGCTCTGCCTTGTCGACGGCAAACTCTGCACGGAAACGCTTCTTCGGGAACATCCGGTTGAGTACGAGCTTGGACTTGCCGCGATCACGCCGCAGGACATCCGTTTCGCGGCACATCTCTGCCGCGGCATGCAGGCTCGGCACGGTCAATTCGCTGACCACGATCGCCTCATCGACGGCACCGAGAATAGACTTGGTCCAGGGCGTCATGTGCCGGGGCATGTCGACGAGCACATATTCGAACGTGCTGCAGGCCACATCCAGAAGGCGCAACATTGCCGCCTCGGTCGCCAAGGCGTCCGCATCCGGGTTGCGCGGCGCGGCAAGCAGTGAAACACCGTCGGCATGTTCCCAGCACCATGCTGCGAGCAGCCTTTGGTCCAGGCGATCCGGCGCATCCACCAATGCCTGCAGGTCCAGCTTCGGCACGGCTTCGAGGAATGACGTGGTCATTCCGTCAGCCACATTCAGGTCGACGAGACACACTTTTCCCGGACCAACCTTGCGGGCGAGGCTGAATGCACTCTCGATGGCCAGCGTCGAAACGCCCGCGCCGCCAACCGCGCCGCGAAAGGCCCAGCACTTGGATGTCGCGCCCGATCCCTGAATCGACTGGGTCTCGCGCAGCTGCTCGGCCGCATCGATGATTTCCTCGATTCCGGCTGTCGCCGGCACGATGTCAGATGCGTCCAGTTTCATGAGTGCCCTGACCATATGACCAGGCAACTGGTCGGAGACGACAATCACCGCCGTGTTCGGACGCTCAACAGCGAGAGTCAAGATCACCTGATCGTACCCGGCAACGCCTTGTTCGACCAGCACAAGGCCTCCGCCGTGGCGCAACACGATCTCCGACGCTGAAAGGCCCGACAGATCGGCCAGGTCAGCGCAACACGACTTCAGCGTTTCCATCCGCTCCGGATTCGCCAGCACGGCGAGAGATGGGATAATCCGGCTTGACGGCGGCGGAGGAGGATCTGACTTTTGAACGGGCTCAAACATGTCAGCTACCGGTCCCGCCAGCCGAAGCCTGTCCCAGCTGCTTCTGCTTGCCTTCGTTCAGTGCCTTGACCGCATTCGCGGCGCGCACACCTGATGTCGATTCGACTTCCCTGGAATTCGGCAGGTTCACGTCGCGCACTGATTGGGTTGCGATATTCTTCTCGGTCGCTCCGCCCAGCAAGCGGACATCCTGATGGTCGTGGCTCGCGCAGGCCGCGAGAAACGAAAGGGCGGTGATAACGCCAGTGATCTTGATACGATGACTCATCTTCCGGCCTCCCTAATTTGCCAATGGTACAGTTGCGGTCTGGTCCAGCAGAAACAGTTCGGCTTCCGTCGGCTCAGCGAATGCATCCAACGCTGTGTTGAGCGCATCGGGGTGTGTCGCCGGCTGGACGAGACGCGGCGTGACGATGATGACAAGCTCGCTCTCGTTTTTCTGGTAGCGCTTGGATGAGAACAACATGCCGAGGACGGGCACGTTGCCGAGCCAAGGCGTCTGCCGCACGTCGTTGGAATAATCGTTCTGCAAAAGCCCCGCGATGGCGAAGGCCTGGCCATCATGCAGTTCGATCGTCGTATCCGCCCGACGCACCGAGATGCCCGGGATTTCAATGCCCGCAGACCGAATGCCATTGCCTCGGTCAAGCGCTGATACTTCGGGACGGACCCGCAGGTTCACGAGGCCATCGCCCAGGACAGTCGGGGTGAATTCCAGGCTGACGCCGAACTTCTTGAATTCAACCGAGATCTGATTGTCCTGGCTTGCAACCGGAATCGGATATTCACCGCCGGCCAAAAAGCTTGCCATATCGCCTGACAGCGCCACAAGGTTCGGCTCCGCCAGCGTACGGATCACGCCCTTCTGTTCCAGAGCGCGCAAGGTGATGTCGATATTCTCGTTCCCGACATTCGTGAAAAGCGCGATCGTCTTTTCCGCGATGCCAGAGATCGTTCCGCTATCGGTCACGCCGACAACATCATTCGCATTGATCCTGTTGCCAAAGCCGATCTCTTTCACTGCACTGCGGCTGGCTTCAACGAAACGCACTTCCAGCAAGACCTGCTGGCTCTGCCCAACCGACAGGCCATTCGCCACACCGCCCGGCACGTGGCGTTCCGCCAGTTGCAGCGCCATGTCAGCGGCGGCCGCTGTCGTCAACTTGCCATCCAGGAACACGCCATCATGCACGGGATAAACGTTGATATCCTCACCTGGCAGCAGGTTCTTCAAGTCCATGCGAAGTTCATCCAGCCCCAGTTCGACTTCAACATCGATGAGTTCGGCGATTTCTCCGGCAGCGTTGTAGATCAAGACCGTGGTGGCGCCCGGCTGCTTGCCGCGCAGGAAGAACGAGCGGTTCGACGTTGCCATCGCATCGGCGATTTCGGGATCGGCAACGACAAGCGTTGCGAATTTCAAGTCCGCCTCGACAACTGTCGAGCGGCCCTTTTCCAGAACGAGCACGCTGGCACCATCCGGCGCGCTGCGCTCAGTCCAGGCTGCTGCGGCAGGCACGCCAAGAACTGCCATCGTCAGACAGGCTGCAAGGAATCTGCGAAACGTGTTCATTTGCCGGCTCCTCCGATGGGGGCTTTGTCCCGGGCGACCGGTGTCGTGACTTCGGTTTCTGTATCTCCGTTGATCACGCGGACGCGCGTCGTCGATGGCGCACGGACCACACGCGCTCTCGACACGATACGCACCGGCTGCGGCGCCTTGCGGACTTCCGCAACCAGCGCCGCTTCCTCATGCCGGCCGATCAGCGCGAGACCGAGCGCACCGCGCTGGCTTGCTGCGGCGAGGGCGAGGGCATCGTCTGGCGTCACTTCGAGTGTCACAGTGCTTGACGGACGCGCGCCTTCAAGGCCGGCTTCAAAGGACTGGTCGATGGCCAGCACGTTCACATTCTTGAGCACCGACCGGGCAATCACGTCACCCGAGACACGTTCACCCTCGCGTGCCGAGCTGCGGCCAGCGTCCTCGCGCGGAATGAATTCGTTCACGTCCACGCGGTCGCCCGGCAGGACGAAGCCCGCCACGCCTGTATCACTGCCGACAACAACAGAAACCGCACGCATGCCCGGCGTGATCGATGCCGCAAGGGTCAAGATTGCCCCGGTATCGTCGAGCTTGGCCCGCATCAGCGGCTCACCCGGAACGATCAGGCCCCGCGCATAAACGGTTTCCTTCAGGTCTTCGAAGCCATGCAGCGCGTCGGCCGGCACAGCGTCTGCTGGCCAGGGCGCTGACTTCAGGCTCGAATGATCGATCAGGTCGCCGGTCTGAATCACCGAGGTAGCAACGAGCACGGATGACATCTCGACAGCTGGCGCGAGACTGGCCGCGGACGCATCGGACGTGCCGGATGTCATATAGCTACGGCCCAAAAATACTGCGCCGGCGCCCAGAACGAGCGATAGGCCAAGGCTTATCAGGGTTGTTAGCTTCATTGTCTGAGCCCTCGTTCCCACGACCGTATCTGGTCAGGTTGGGACATTAGAGGTCAGGCGATAAAGTCTGTTGAAGAGCGTTGCCCAAATCTCGGGCCGCGCCCGAACGCCCTGTTAACCAAAAACGCAGCTTCATTAAGCGCTTATGAATCATCCCATTACGAGCGGATCATTGGGCCGCGCCAAGCGCATTTGCGCCGATCCGCTTAGCTATGAAGGAAGTGAGGCGCTGCGCCCGGCACCAGGATCGCGGCCGTGAGACGACCGCCGAAAACGGCCCCCGTATCGACATTTATCCGTCGTCCGTCGGCCGCCATGTCAGGCAGCGAATCCAGTGTTGGCGAATGCCCATGCACCACGGTCTGGCCGACCAGGTCCGGTGCCGTCCAGCAGCGCGTATCGAAGAACTCCTTCCGCCGCGTCCACATCTGCACCCGTTCGCCACAGGCCGGAAACGTATCCGGATCGACGCCGCCATGGACGAACACCAGTCCCTGCGCCTCGTCTCTGAAAATCGTCGGCAGCCCAAGCAACCAGTCGAGGTGATGATCCGGCGGGCCGTCCAAGCCCCGGCGGCGGTAGCTGTCCATGGTTTCTTCGCCGCCCCATTCGAGCCAGCTGCGGCGCGAAGCCTCATACTCCAAGCGTACCGATTCAATCATCAGCTGCTCATGGTTTCCGCGAATATTCACACATCTCGGCCCTCGCCGCGCTTCCATATCCATCAAATAGTCCACGACCCCGCAGGAATCCTGGCCCCGATCGATCAGGTCGCCGAGATGGACCAGTGTCACGTCAGCTCCACCGAGTTCGGCCACGGCATGGAACCGGACCATGTCGTGCAGTTCTTTCAGGCGATCGAGTTCGCCATGGATGTCGCCGATGGCGCAATAGACAAGTTGGGTCATGGGTCATGACCTAATGCCGGACTGGGCCCAAAAAAGGGCCGCGACGCCGAAAAGGCTCAGTCATTGGAATGCCAGTGTTCCGGTCGCGACACTTATAGACGGCCGCCAACCCGGCACCAGGCGCTACTCTTGCGGTTCGTGTCCCTTTGACACAACCGCGCTCGGTTTGATCGGTTAGTCGCTGCGTCCGATTACATCGGCAAACACGGCGGCGTCCACGTTGCCGCCGGTTACAACCACCCCTATTCGGCCCCCCCGCATCCCAGCCGGCACCCCTCGCAACACCGCCGCCAGCGCCGCGGCACCGCCCGGTTCCGCAACGATTTTCAGGTGGCGGAATGCATGCCGCATCGCTGCGCGCACCTCCGCATCCGTCACCACCAGACCGCCCGCCAGCAGGCGCTGCCCCAGCGGGAAGGTCAGTTCCCCTGGCGCAGGCGTCAGGATGGCATCGCAGAACGAGCGTGTGCCCGGCGCGTTGGCGATCACCTCGCCCGCCGCCAGTGAACGCGCCCAGTCGTCATGGCCTTCCGGTTCCGCCGCCCAGATTTTCGTGCGAGCCGACAGGCCCTCGAGGGCAAGCGCCACGCCGGTGATCAGGCCGCCGCCGCCGGCGCAGGACACAAGGTGGTCCAGCGGCGCGCCCATGGCCGCGGCCTGGCGAGCGAATTCGAGACCAAGCGTGCCCTGCCCGGCAATGATATCGAAATCATCAAAGCTCGGCACCACGATGGCGCCCCGCGCGGCGGCGAGTTCCTGTGAGATCGCCTCACGGCTTTCGGCGTTGCGGTCGTAGAGGTGCACCTCGCCACCATCGGCCAGGACACCGTCCACCTTCACCTGCGGCGCATCGGACGGCATCACGATCAGCGCCGGCATGCCCAGGAGCCGCGCGGCCCGCGCGACGCCCTGCGCATGGTTGCCGGAGGAGAAGGCCACCACGCCAGCCTTGCGCCCGGCTTCGGGAATTTGAGACAGGCGGTTCATCGCGCCGCGAATCTTGAAACTGCCGGTTACCTGCAGGCATTCGGCCTTGACCAGAACCTCTGCGCCAGCTGCTTCGTCGAGCGCGGGATGAGTCAGGACAGGCGTTTCACGCGCGACGCCTGCGACGCGCTGTTCAGCGGCGAGGACATCCTCAAAAGTCGGAAGGGAAAGGGACTGGCTCATCGCCATAGCCCTAGCCGGTCACGCAGCCGTCTTCAAATCCAAAGCGCGATCAAGCCCTGGTACAAACCCGCAATCGGTCATTTGCCTCGGACCAACGGTTCGCTCGCCGTCCAGCAGGCGGCCGCTATAGGGTGGCGGCCATCTTCCGGATCAATTCGCGCGCCCCCTCGGCGGTCTCTTCATTGTCGATGGCATGGGCCATGACCGCTTCGAAATAGCCGAGCTTGGACCCGCAATCATACTCGCGGCCTTCGAATTCGTAGGCATAATAATCCTGCGTTTCCATCTGGCGCACCATCGCGTCGGTCAGCTGGATCTCGCCGCCTGCTCCCGCAGCCTGGTCGGCCAGGAGGCCAAAGATTTCCGGCTGGAGGATGTAGCGACCGGTGATTTTCAGATTCGACGGCGCCGATTCCATCGGTGGCTTCTCGACCATGCCGGACATTTCGATGAGGCGACCGTTGCGCGATTTCGGTGCAATCACGCCGTAGGACGACACACGCTCCATCGGCACAGGATCGACAGCCACGATATTGCCACCGACTTCGTCATACGCCTTGACCATCTGGGCGAGGCAGGACGGTGCGCCCTTGACGATCACGTCGGGCAGCAGGACGGCGAAGGGTTCATGGCCAACGATATCGCGCGCACACCAGATCGCGTGTCCGAGGCCGAGCGGGGACTGTTGGCGCACGAAGCTCGCGGCGCCGGCCGGCAGAACGGTCTGCTGCACCTGCTCCAGAATTACACTTTTGCCCTTGGCCCTAAGCGACTCTTCGAGCTCATAAGAAATATCGAAATAGTCTTCGATGGCGCCCTTGTTGCGCCCGGTCACAAACACGATGTGCTCGATTCCTGCTTCCAGCGCCTCATCGACAACATATTGGATGGCCGGACGATCAACGACGGGCAGCATTTCTTTCGGGATGGTCTTGGTCGCGGGCAGAACCCGTGTGCCCATGCCTGCAACCGGCAAAACTGCTTTCCTGACGCGCATGGGCGGCTCCTGTTTCATATTGCATTCGCGCGACCCTATCGCCCGAAATGGACGCCAAGGCCAGAGGGTAAGCCTCGATCAGAGCGCGGCGTAGAGGATAAATACGGCAAGCCAGGTCGACAGGCTGAGGACGAGCAGGGTCGACATGATCCTGCGCAGCGACATCCGCTTGGGGCTGGTAAGTTCTGCCGCAAGGCGCGCCTGAAGCGCATGCGCAGGCGACGCGACATGCTGCCGGGAGTCGTGCTGCTCGACCGCCGTGACGCCCGACGCGCCGGACGGGACGTTCTCTTCCGGCCGTTGCGCTTCCTGCGGCGACTGATGATGTACAGGCTGTGCGGCCATTGGACTCTCCGGTCAATTCCCCGCGACCTATGGCAGAGAGGCCCTAAGTTTTGCCTAACGGGCAGCGGCAAAATGGCTGCGAACGAGATCACCTGGCGGGTTCAAATACGCCCTTCGCATTGCGGCGCACCGCGAACACACGGGCGAGGCAGGCTGCATCCAGCGCCATGTCCGGCGCCCCATCAGCCACGACATGTCCTTGATCCAGAACGATAATGCGGCTGCAGAAGCGCGATGCCAGATCGAGATCGTGGACAGCGGCGACAACGGCGCGACCGGCGGCACATTCATCCTGCAGGACCTGCATCAGGCTGAGGCGGTGGGCGATGTCCAGCGCAGCGCCCGGTTCGTCCAGCAAGAGGGCGCGTGAGGGAGTGGCAAGGGTGCGGGCAAGGTGGAGGCGGGCCTGTTCCCCGCCCGACAGGGTATGCACGGGACGGTGGCGGTAAGGCGTGGCACCCGCCCGCTCAAGCGCATCGTCGATGGCCGCGCGGTCTGCCGGGCCGCACCGGTCATAGGGCGACGGGCTCGTGACGAACCGGCCGAGGGCGACAAGGTCCTCGGCGATCAGGTTCCACGCGACGGGCCGCACCTGAGGCAACCAGGCGACCCGCAAGGCCCGCTCGCGATGGGTCAGCGAGGCAATGTCTGTTTCATCAAAAGCGACCTTGCCGGTATGTGGCGCGAGCAGGCCTGCGATGACGCGCAACAGTGTGCTCTTGCCAGCGCCGTTCGGGCCGACAAGACCGATGAATTCACGCGGCGCCACGCTGAGCGACACATCCGCCAGAACCGGCCGGCTGCCGAGATCGACGTTGATGCCGGATACAGTGATCATCGGGCGCTTCCCCCCAGTCGGGCCGCGATCCAGATAAAGACCGGCGCGCCGAACAAGGCGGCTGCCACACCGAGCTTCAATTCCTGGGCAAACGGCAGGACGCGTATGAGCACATCCGCGCCGAGCAGCATGGCACCAGCCACCAGCGCCGAGGGGAGCAGCACGCGCTGCGGATCATGCTTCACAAGCGGGCGCACGATATGCGGCGCGACCATGCCGACAAATCCGATCGTGCCGGCCACAGCCACGCTGGCACCAGCCAGCAGCGACGTGCCCGCGATGATGAGAAGCCGCGCCCGTGCCGGGTTCACGCCGAGGGATGCAGCGGTTTCGTCTCCGAGGGACAAGGCCCGGAGTGACGGACCTGCCATGATCACGGCCGCGCCGCCAAGCATCCAGGCCGGCAGGGCTATGCCGACATCCACCCATGAGCGATTGGCGACCGATCCCAGCATCCAGTTGATCAGGTCGGACAGGCTGTAAGGATTCGGCGCGAGGTTGAGCGCCAGCGAGGTCAGCGCCCCGGCGAGGCTGGAAAGGCCAATCCCAACCAGCAGCAATGTCACCGTGCCGGCCCCGCGCCCGGACGCAAACAGGAGCAGGGCCACGGCGATGGCGGAGAACAGGATCGCCGCCAGCGGCACAGCAAAGCTGCCCGCAGCCGCCAGTCCGAAATAGATGGCGATCACCGCGCCGAGCGAGGCGAAGGCCGAGACGCCGAGTACGCCGGGGCCCGCGAGCGGGTTCTGCAGCAGGCCCTGCAAGCCAGCGCCAGACAGGCCAAGCGCCGCGCCAACACCGAACGCCGCGACCGCGCGTGGCAGGCGAATTTCCCAGACGATGATGCGCGTCGCTTCCGTCCCCTGCCCTACCAACGCGGCCATCGTGTCAACGACGGTCAGCGGCGCAGAACCGACGAGCGCAGAGACCACGAACAGGCCCAGGCAAGCCAGTGAGAGGATGAGCGAGAGATGCTTCATTGAGCAGCCTCCAGAGCGGCAGCAACATCATGCGCCTCATCCGCTACGAACCAGGCCGGGCATGTCAGCCGGCTTTCGGTCATGGCGACCGTATCGGCATCCTTCAGCGCATAGGCGAGTGCCGGGTGACGGGAAATGCTCCACTGGTCGAAGGCATAGTCGTCAAACCCGAAAAACGCGGTGAGGGCGAGGCCGGGCGGCTGCATCACCAGAGATTCCAGCGGCAGCGAATACCAGCCCGCGCCGGTCGCGGCATTCTCGAAGCCTGCCCGGTGCATGATCGCATCCACCATCGTTCCCTTGCCGGCCGTCACGCCACCGGGCGTTACATAGAGTGCGCTGCGGCCGGTCGGTGGCGCGGCAGGCGGCATGGCCGCGACACGTGCTTCGCCACGATCCGTCTGCCCGAGCGCAGCAGCCACCTCGCGCGTCACGCGCGCTGCGCCGTCCATGTCGGAGGCATAGCCGATCTGAACCGTCCGTATTCCTATGCGCTCATAGAATTTGAGCGCGCGGGCATCGCCGCCCCAGCTCCGGACAACGATATCAGGCTCGAGCGCAATCACGTCTTCAGCCAAGGCCCGCACCCGAGGCAGGCCGACGGCCCGCTCCCGCAGGAAACTGAAGGGACGCTCCGCATCTTTCGAAAGCGCGCGGACCTGTTCGCGGTCGGCCAGGCCGAGCACAAACTGGTCCGCGCAATAATCGAGCGAAACGACAGTTGGACGCACCTCGTCCGCTGATGCCATCGGGGCAGCAACAAGCAGGAAGAGAAGCGCCCAACGCATCATCGCAGTTTCAGTCCTATGAAGGCCGCCGCGCCCGGCGTTTCATAGCCGTACACGTCTGTCGCTGTTTCATCGAACAGGTTTTCACCCCGAAGCGTCAACGCCATCCGCTCGGTCAGCGGAAATTCGAGGCTGGCCGAGAACAGCGTGTAGGCGTCCAGCGCCACTCGCCGCGACGGGAAGCTCCCGAAGTCGAAATCCTCCTGCTCACCGACATAATCCAGCGCCGCGCCGACGCGCAGGCCGTCCGCATCCGGCTGCCAGTCGACCGACAGTGACGCCGTCGAGTCCGGCACGCGGATTTCGTCGCTGCCATCATCGCTCTCACTTTGCAGGAAGGTCGCCTGGCCCGCGAAAGAGAGTTCGCTGGTGGCCTCCCAGCGTCCAGACAGTTCGACACCACTGCGCTTGGACTTGCCTGCCCGATTGAGCGCTGTTGAATTAAAGTTGACGTCGAAGGCCGTATAAATCTCATCCTCGAGATCGGCCTCGAAATAGGTGGCTGACAAAACCGTCGGGCCGACCTGCTGGTCCCAGCCGACTTCCCAGCTTGTCGACTGCTCCGGCTTCAGATCCGGATTACCGATGAAGCTGCCGGGGAAGAATCCAAACAGTTCCGTGAACGTCGGGTTCTTTACGCCCGTGCCCACCGAAGCCCGCGCCCGGCCATTCACGGCGTCAAAGCCGTAGCCTGCGCCGACGCGCCATGTCGTGGCATCGTCAAACCGGCCATCATTGTCATCGAACCGGCCCGAGGCGCTGAGATCGAGCGCGCCGAGCGCCACCCTGTATTCTGCTGCAAGACCGATGCTCTCAAAGGATTCCGATGCATTGGTGAAGCCGCCATAGACGACATCAGTGCGGTCGTAATCTTCCTTCTCATAGTCCAAGAGGCCGGTCAGTTCCTGGTTGCCGAAAGTGATCGAAGGGCTCCACGACGCTTTCAGGCGTTCGCCGGTCGATTCATCCGTCTTGGCACCGTCGGTCGTGTTCTCGCGTGCGACTTCATTGAAGCTGGTGCGGAAGACATGATCCACCCGCCCCGTCGCACCGGCGAGCGAAGCGCCGATCAGGTACTGGTCGGCTTCGGTTTCCTGATCGGTATTGTCGAGCAGGCCATCATAGTCCGTGTCTGAGTCGAGGGCTGCTGTCGAGCGGCGGGCGATGGCGAGGCCGGACAGGGTCCAGTCCGCGTTGAGGTCCAGCGCGGCCCGCGCGATGCCGGAAAAAGCATCCGAGCCATCGTCTTCACCGTCCAGCCCGGCCACATCGACGCCGCCCGTGGTAAAGCCCGACATGCCCGCGCCAAAGCGCAGGGCACCGGCAGTGCCGGCAACCGATGCGCTGGCACGGGCCGTATCCTGCGTGCCGACCTCACCGAATGCCTGAACACCTTCTGCCGCTTCGGTCGACAGGGACACAACGCCCCCAATGGCATCGGAGCCATAGATCGACGAGGCCTCGCCGCGCAGCACTTCGATACGCGTCGCGCCAATGCCTGTCAGCAAGCCGAAATCGGTTTCGCCATTGACCGGGTCGGACACTTCAATCCCGTCGAGCAGCACAAGCGTGTGGTTCGCCTCGGCGCCGCGCACACGCACCTGGCTGAGCGCACCAACTCCGCCAGACCGCGATATGCCGACGCCCGGCACGGCGCGCAGCTGGTCGGCGACATTGGGCGACCGGCGGACCGACAAGTCATCAGCCGTCAAGACGCTGACGCTGGCTGTGACATCGTCTGCCGGTTCGGGCCTGAGACCCACGACGGAAACTGTTTCAAGGTTCAGGTTCGTTTCCTGGGCCCCTGCAGCACTGGAAACGGCAAGCACAGTTGCGCCAGCCAGAAGGTATTGTTTAAGCATCGCTCACACTCCGTTTATCCCGGCGCACGGGCCGGGCGTTACACCAAAAGTGTCGCGTAGACGGAGTATTAGCCTCCGCTGCCATTGGCCTGAACCCGGACCAGGGCAAACGACGGCAAGAGGCAGGTCTCCTGACTTGCGGATCGATGGAAAAGACCGCCTTCCCGGGTTGCCCCAGTGGCTTCATGGTCTGGTCCCATCCGCTTACAGTTGCGGGCACAGCGCCGGATTTTAACCGGCTTCCCTTTTCACCTGCGATTAAGCAGGCACCTTTTGCGTGAGAGAGGCTTTAGTCCGGTGATCCGGACAAGGCAAGATCAAAGCGGATGCAGCAAATGTCCGCCATCGACCACGATCGTGGATCCGGTCATGAAGCTGCCAGCGTCGGATGCGAGCAGAAGGAGCGGGCCCGACAGTTCGGTCAGGTCGCCGATTCGCCGTTGGGCAACCCGGCGAATCATTTTCTGGCCTTCCGCGGACTCCAGAAACTCATCATTGATTTCTGTCTTGAAATAGCCCGGCGCAATCGCGTTCACCCGCACGCCAAAGCGCGCCATCTCCAGCGCCATGTTGCGTGTCATATGCTCGACCCCGGCTTTTGACACGCAATAGGCTGTCGTCATCATTTGTGTACGCTGGCCGGTGATCGAAGCGATGTTGATGATCGAACCGGGCACTTTGGCAGCGGTCATCGCGTTGGCACCATGCTTGGCGACGCGCCAGACGCCGGTGAGGTTCGTGTCGATGACGGCGTTCCAGTCTTCTTCGCTCATTTTCGTGAACCAGCCTTCACGCGACATGCCGGAATTGTTGACGATAATGTCACACGGGCGACCCAGCGCGTCCTTGATCTCCGCGAATCCCCCGGTGACACTTTCTTCGCTCGTCACATCCATTTCCACCGGCAGCGCCTTGCCACCGCGCTTTTCGATCTCTGCTGCAACGGATTCGAGGCGATCCATCCGCCGCGCGGCCAGGACGACATGGGCGCCTGCTTCAGCCAGCACACTCGCAAAATGGCGACCCAGACCACTTGATGCTCCGGTAACCAGCGCCGTTCGATTAGCCAAACTAAACATACCCATGCCTTTGATCTCCAAATTTGATGTTGCGTCGCGCAATATTTTGCCTCTATCTCAGCCACATGAAAATATCAGTGCTGAGGGAGCGACGCTCCGGTGAGACCCGTGTGGCCGCAACACCGGAGACCGTCAAGAAATTGGTTGGTCTGGGACATTCTGTAACCGTCGAGGCGGGTGCAGGGAGCGTCGCAGGCTTTTTGGATGACGCCTACAAGGACGCAGGGGCCACGATTGGCAGCAATGTTGCCGATGCCGCCAAGGGCGCCGATGTGGTGTTCAAGGTGCGCGGGCCGGAGGTCGCCGAAGTCGCGGCGTTGCCGGACGGCGCGACCCTGCTCGCCCTGATGGACCCGTTCGCGCTGGAGCCCGGCCTGCTGGACGCGCTCAACGCGAAGAAAATCGCCGCCATGTCCATGGAATTCACCCCGCGCATCTCTCGCGCGCAGTCCATGGACGCCCTGTCTTCCCAATCAAACCTTGCCGGCTATCGCACCGTAATCGAAGGCGCCCATATCTATGGCCGCGCCATGCCGATGATGATGACCGCCGCCGGCACCGTGGCCCCGGCCAAAGTATTCATCATGGGCGTCGGCGTTGCCGGCCTCCAGGCCATCGCCACCGCCCGCCGCCTCGGCGCGGTCGTGACGGCGACGGATGTGCGCCCCGCCGCCAAGGAACAGGTCGCCTCGCTCGGCGCCAAGTTCATCGCGGTCGAGGATGAAGAGTTCAAGGCGGCTGAAACGGCCGGCGGATACGCCAAACAGATGTCGCCCGAATACCAGGCCAAGCAGGCCGAACTGACCGCATCCCACATCACCAAACAGGACATCGTCATCACCACGGCGCTGATCCCCGGACGCGCCGCGCCGGTGCTGGTCACCGAGGCCATGGTGAAGACGATGAAGCCGGGTTCGGTCATCATCGACATGGCCGTGGCCCAAGGCGGCAACTGCCCGCTGTCGAAACCTGACGAGATTGTCGAGGTCGGCGGCGTGAAGATCGCAGGCTTCTCCAACCTGCCGGCCCGCCTGCCGGCTGATTCGAGTTCGCTCTTCGCCAAGAACCTGATTGCCTTCCTGCCGCTGGTGACCGCCGAAGACGGCGCGCTCAACCTCGACACCGACGACGAAATCGTCACCGCCATGCTGCTCACACGCAATGGTGAAACCGTGAATGACAGGGTGAAATCATGAAACGCCTCAGCAGCCTCGCCGCGACGGCGTTCCTTCTCGCCGCACCTGCCTTTGCAGAATCCGGCGGCGTCAATCCAACCATCTTCCTCGCCGCCATATTCGTTCTGGCCTGTTTCATCGGCTATTACGTGGTCTGGAGCGTGACGCCCGCCCTGCATACGCCGCTGATGGCCGTGACCAACGCGATCTCGTCGGTCATCATCGTCGGCGCCCTCGTCGCAGCAGCCGCTGCCGGACTGACCGCTGACAATTGGACGGCCAAGATCCTCGGCGGCGTCGCCGTCATGCTCGCCAGCGTCAACATATTCGGCGGCTTCCTCGTCACCCAGCGCATGCTTGCCATGTACAAGAAGAAGGGGGACTAGGCTTATGGACAGTTTCCACTCCACTTGGGCGCCAGCCCTGTATCTCGTTGCCGGCGTGCTCTTCATCCTCGCCCTGCGTGGCCTCTCCAGCCCCGCGACCAGCCGCAAGGGCAACCGTAATGGCATGATCGGCATGGCGATTGCCGTCGGCACGACCATTGCCCTGCTCTGGAACCAGCTCGACCCGGCCACATGGGGCATCATTCTCGGCGCCGTTGCCGTTGGCGGCACAATTGGCGCGGTCATCGCCAAACGCATCGCCATGACGGCCATGCCGCAATTGGTGGCTGCGTTCCACAGCCTCGTCGGCCTCGCTGCCGTTCTGGTTGCGGCTGCAGCACTGTATGCGCCTATCGGGTTCGGCATTGCTGACGGCCAAGGCATCCATGCCGCTTCGCTCATCGAGCTCTCGATCGGTTCTGCCATCGGCGCCCTGACATTCACCGGTTCGCTGATCGCGTTTGCCAAGCTTAACGGCAACATGGGCGGCGCGCCGATCATGCTGCCGGGCCGCCACGTGCTGAATATTGCACTGGCCATTGGTATTGTCGTGCTGGTTGGCGTCCTGATGGCCAGCCATGGCCATGCGCATTGGGCCTTTATCACCTTGACCGTGCTGGCCCTCATCCTCGGCATCACGCTGATCATCCCGATTGGCGGCGCAGACATGCCGGTCGTCGTGTCGATGCTGAATTCCTATTCCGGCTGGGCGGCTGCCGCCCTCGGCTTCACGCTCGGCAATTTCGCCCTGATCATCACCGGCGCGCTGGTCGGTTCGTCCGGCGCGATCCTGTCCTACATCATGTGCAAGGGCATGAACCGCAGCTTCATCTCGGTCATCCTTGGCGGCTTTGGCGGCGACGATGCGGCTGCAGCAGGTGGCGTGCAGGTCGACCGCCCGTTCAAGCGCGGCTCTGCGGAAGATGCGGCCTTTATCATGAAGAACGCCTCCAAGGTCATCATCGTGCCCGGCTATGGCATGGCGGTGGCCCAGGCCCAGCACGCCCTGAAGGAAATGGCCGACAAGCTGAAGGAAGAAGGCGTCGAAGTGAAATACGCCATCCACCCCGTTGCGGGCCGGATGCCTGGCCACATGAACGTGCTGCTTGCTGAAGCGCAGGTGCCGTATGACGAAGTCTTCGAACTGGAAGACATCAACTCGGATTTCCGCAATTCCGAAGTGGCCTTCGTCATCGGCGCGAATGACGTGACCAATCCGGCCGCCAAGACCGACAAGACATCGCCGATCTACGGCATGCCTGTCCTCGACGTCGAGAATGCCGGCACGGTCCTCTTCATCAAGCGTTCGATGGGATCGGGCTATGCCGGGATCGAGAACGAACTCTTCTTCCGCGACAACACGATGATGCTGCTCGCCGACGCCAAGAAAATGGTCGAGGATATCGTCAAGAACCTCTGATCGACGGCAATCCGGAATGAATACGGGCGCTGGCCTCTGCATCGATGGTGCAGTCGCCGGCGCCCGCTTTCGTTTGCAGGGCCGCCGCCAACCCGTCCACACGTCGCCCAGCCAAGACGAGCCCCGGCGCGATCTCGGCCAGGGGGGTCAGAACGAACAAGCGCTCGGCCATGCGCGGATGCGGCAGTGTCAGCGCGTCGCTCTCGCGCGTCACATCTTCCATGACCAGCAGGTCGATATCGATCTCTCGCGGGCCCCAGCGCTCCCCCTCCGTGCGCCCCAGCGTCCGCTCAAGGCCCTTGACGACATCCAGCAGGCTCAGCGCCCCAAGGCGGGTGTCGATGATCGCGCAGAGATTCAGGAACTCGCCCTGATCGGTCTTGCCCCATGGCAGGGTCCGGTAGACCGACGAGACCGAAACGAGCGCGCAATCGGGACGGGCGTTGATCGCGTGCAGCGCTGCGGCAAGATACGCGGCCCGGTCGCCGATATTCGAGCCAAGGCTGATGGCGACTTCAGCCATCGCGGCTGCGGGTCACTGAAACGCCGACATGGTCGACCGCATACTTGATCGGCGCCGAGGGCTTGCGCACGGTGATGGTGACAGTCTGCACGAGCGGGAACTGTTCGAGAATTGCCTCGGCCAGTTTGTGCGCCAGCGTTTCAATCAGGTTGAACACGGTCGCTGCGGATACTTCGGTGGCGAGGTCACAAAGTTCACCATAATGGACCGTATCGCTCATTTGGTCAGCGGCATCGACCGGGCGCGCGATTGCGCAGTCGATATCGACCATGAACCGCTGGCCGAGCGACTTTTCTGCATCCATGACGCCGTGATGGCCATGAATGTGCAGGTTCGAAACGAAAATCCGGTCTGTCATCCTGCCTCGTCAATCGCTGTCCATATTTTCAATGCATCCGCATGGGGGGCCACATCGTGGACCCGCAGGATCGAGGCCCCTCTCTGGACGCTGGCAAGGGCTGCGGCAAGCGATCCGGTCAACCGGTCTCCGACCTCCCGGTCCAACAGCTTGCCGATGAATGACTTGCGCGACACGCCAACCAGCACAGGCGCGCCAAAATCATGCAGAACATCCAGACGGGCCAGCACGCTGAAATTCTGTTCCCATGTCTTGGCGAATCCGATTCCCGGATCGAGTATCATATGCTCACGCGGAATCCCTGCTGCTGCCCCGCTGGCGAAGGCCTCCTCAAAGAAGGCACGCATGTCATCGACCAGATTGAGGCCTGCATCGGCCGTTCCGCGATTATAGGTCACAACCACTGCGCTCTGCGTCTGGGCCACAGCAGCCGCCATCAGCGGATCGCGGGTCATGCCCCAGACATCGTTGATGATGACGGCGCCGGCCTCTGCTGCCGCATAGGCGACGTCGGCCTTGTAAGTATCAACCGACACCACACGCCTGCCATCTCCGCAGAGCGATGGGATCACGGAGAGGACACGCTCAGCCTCGTCTTCCGCGCGCACGGGCCGCGCGCCAGGGCGTGTCGATTCGCCTCCGACATCTATAATGTCTGCGCCGTCCGCGATCATGGCATCGGCCTGAATCAGCGCCGATTCGGAATCGAAGAAATCCCCGCCATCAGAAAAGGAATCAGGCGTCACATTGAGGATGCCCATCAACAGGGGCCGCGTGCTCACCCGAGCAAGCATATCATCCCGCATATCTGTGCGATTTACGCGTTGTGAGAACATGTGTTCCGTCTTCAGCCTGTCCCATTCTGCTTATAGTCTGGCATTAGCGACAGGCAATATGCTCTCACTGATCTAGCGTTTGGTTTCAACGCCCGGATCGTTTTGCGAATAGGCGTCTTCGAGCGCTTCCGTATCAGGGGTTGGCTTTACGGCCCCGGGTGTTGCGGCGCGTTCGCACGTGTCAGCGTTCAGCGTGTCGGCAGCATTCGGTGCACGATCATCGTCAGGACTGACGACAGGATGGCGCCGGTCATCGATGTGCACGCCGCCACCCTCGGCCGGGCGCGGCTGGCCATCATCACGCATCACACCATGGTCGCCGCCCATGTCTTTCGCCTCGCCCCGGCGAAAACCCGCCTCGGCGGCTTCATCCTCGCGTCCCGGCGTCTCGCCATAGCCGCGCTGCTCGCTGAGGTCCTGTTCGCGTTGCGGGTCCTGGTCGGCTTTTTCGTGTGGCATATTCGTCTCCTGTGTGTGGAGAACCAATGGCCCAGCCCGGCGCACGTTCCATCGCCTGGGAATCCCGTCCGGCCAGGACGCGGCACCGAGGCTAAAAGAGGGGGAATGGTGTGCCCAGCAGGGTTCGAACCTGCGACCTACTGATTAAAAGTCAGTTGCTCTACCAGCTGAGCTATGGGCACGCCGAAGGCGCCATTTAGGCAACGGCGCTTCCCGGGTCAACCGCTACCTGCACAGGCTGGCTTGATGTCGCCATATTTTTCGCATCACGCTACACTCATGAACATGAAAATCCTTTGCCTTGGCGCCATGCTCGCGCTTGCAGCCTGCGCCAGTAGCCCGACGACAACACAGCCGACCGACACCGCGGGTGATCCCTCCCTGCGCGATAATGTGGGGACAGCGGCCGGTAGTGCCGTGGAACAGACCCGCGAGGGCCTGCCAGACGCCGCGCTGTCACCGCTGGAGGACTTCAACCTGCGCCGCGACGAGATTCCGCCCCTGCTCGCAGCCCTTCAGAGCCCCTACAATCTCTCTCCCGTCCTGACCTGCGAGGAGATCGAAGCCCAGCTTGCGAAGCTCGACCTCGTTCTGGGCCCCGACTGGGACACGCCCAATCCGGACGAACGCCTGCGCACAGAGATCCTCGCCGATTCGGCCTCGGAAGCGACGCTGGACATGCTGGCGTCCGAAGCCCGGGGCTTCATCCCGTTCCGCGGCCTGATCCGCAAGGCAACCGGCGCCGAAAGCCACGAAAAGAAATACAACAAGGCCTTCAAGATCGGCGCCCAGCAACGCGCCTATCTGAAGGGCTACGGCCTCGCCAAAGGCTGCCCGCCGCCTGCCCGGCCGGACTTCCTCGCTATACCCTTCGGAAATGACGACATCCTGTTCAAGGGCGACGCGCCTCAGCCACTCCCCGAACCTATCCGGCTGTCTCCGCCTTCGGAAACGACTTTGTCCCAGCCCATGCCGTCGACAGTCGAGAGCGAAGGGCTTCAAACCGTCCCTCCTGAATACTGAGGCGGATTTCGGCCATCAGCGCCTGGAAGAAAGCGGTGTTGTGCCAGCTGAGCAGCATCGGCCCCAGATACTCTCCCGCCTTGAACAGGTGATGGTAATAGGCCCGCGAATAGTCGCGGCTGGCCGGACAGTCGACGGCTGCATCAATCGGTGACAGGTCCTCGGCGAACTGCGCGTTCTTCACATTGACCGGCCCCGCCCATGTCCACGCCTGTCCGTGGCGGCCTGAGCGAGTTGGCAGCACGCAGTCAAACATATCAATGCCGCGCGCGACGCTCTCGACCAGATCGATCGGCTTGCCGACGCCCATGACATAGCGCGGCAGGGCGTCTGGCAGATGCGGCACTGTCATGTCGATCGTGGCGCACATCTGCTCGTGCCCCTCCCCAACCGCCAGTCCGCCAAGCGCGATGCCGCCAAAGCCCTGCGTAATCACGCCCTTGGCCGACTGTTCGCGCAGGTCTGCGAAATTCGACCCCTGGATGATGCCGAACAGCGTCTGGCTTTCGCGGTCTCCGAACGCATCCAGCGACCGCTGGCCCCATTCGAGCGACAGGGTCAGGCTGCGCTCGGCTTCGGCATGGGTGCAGGGGAAATTGGTGCACTCGTCGAGTTGCATGGAGATGTCGGCGCCGAGCAAATCGGCTTGGATCTCGATGCTGCGCGCCGGGGTCAGGCGGTGAGTCGAGCCGTCGATATGGCTCTGGAAGGTCACGCCATCGGCGTCCATCTTGCGCAGCTGGGCGAGGCTCCAGACCTGGAAGCCGCCACT
>Ga0209344_10000929_pt1 | contig 43525 bp, 38 predicted proteins | sample Cruoilmetagenom6_FD_187293 | JGI IMG/M metagenome (GOLD analysis project Ga0209344, IMG submission 187293) | Oil polluted marine microbial communities from Coal Oil Point, Santa Barbara, California, USA - Santa Barbara Oil Seep Sample 6 (SPAdes)... | ecosystem: Environmental > Aquatic > Marine... | reverse complement strand
GTCTGTTGTGGAACAAGAGTAAGGTCTGTTTCCACAGCATTCTCATCTGGTGCAGTATAGAACGTTACCGAACTAGCTCCGCCAGGAGTTACGATCGTTGCATTTGCAGTACCGTCTCCAGTAGGAACAAAGTTGTACCATACACCGTTGGCTCCGGTAAGATCACAATTCACAGGATTTCCATCTTCTGTAGTAGCTGCAGGCATATGTACTGCAGGATCAGTATAAGGGAAACCTATCTCATCAACATCTATTGAATTTACGATCATATCGTTTGGTGGAGGGCTTAGCGCGCAAGTAACATCTGCCTCCCATCCAGATTGTTGAACGGAAGCATCACTCAAAAATACAAATGTAAGTGCTCCACTTGGGTCAGATGAGGTAAATGGACCAGGTATGGAAGTTCCATAATAACCTCCTGCAGGGAATCCACTATTAGTAGGTGGGTTTCCACTTGAAATTATCGGGAAACTAGCATCTGGACCATCGTAAACATAAAGTGCATCCCAAGTTGCTTCAACCTCAAAGGCAGTGAAAGTTACTGTCACTTGTTCACCAGCATTTTCTGGGCTTATTACAGTTGTAACATTTTCATCGTTTTGATAAAGTCCACCTGGACCACCAGTGTCATAGAACTTTCCGCCACAAGCTGGTGGAGTCGCAAAGTTAATAGGACCAGCTAGTTGACTCAGTCCGTCTGAATCACAATCTGCCACCACATAGAAATCATAACTAAAACCGCCAGCTAAACCTGTTGCAGTTGCAGTTGTTGTACCTGCAGGAACAGTGCCTGTTGATACTGGTGGATCAGAAATTGGGTTTGCCCCTTGATCAAAAACATACCAAATATAGCCACTGCTAGCGTTTGGCTCAGCAGTCCATGAAAGATCGGCAGTAGTTGGTGTAATGTTTGAAACCACAAGGTTTGTCGGTTCAGGACATGCTGGTGGAGGAAGTGTTTCTCCTATAGATACCCAAGCCACTTGTGTAATTGCTGCGGTAGTAACAATTGGGCCTATCAAGGTACTAGCTCCTGTTGTAGTATTTACAGATCGCCATTCCCCAGCAAATGATCCGCCGTTGAAAGCAGACATATATACCATATCTGTTGTTGGATCATAGCACATACCTTGACCAAAATTAGCATCAAAACCAATATTACCAATAAGTGTTGCTGTTGCAGTTGCAAGATCTATTGAATATAGATTATCAGTTACTAGCTCGTAGGTATATCCTACCCCAGCACCATCAATGGCAAGTGCGATTGGAAGATCGCCTGGGTTAATACCCGTTGCGCCAACCAATGTAGCAGAAACTCCAACTGGATCTATGGTATAAAGGTCTGCACCTGCAATAGCATAAAGTATTCCGCTGCTGCGATCAAATTCCATACCTACCCAATCTCCTGGAATATTACCCAATAAAGTGTAGAATCCAGATGCTACATCAAAAGAGTAAAACTGTCCACCATTGTCAAGCGCATAACCCGTAGTTGGATTTGCAGGATCAATTGCACCAGCATTTTCAAAGTTTACAGTAACTGGTGAATCACCAAATACCTCAACAGTTGATGGGTCTGAAACAGGGAAGCCAATTAGCTCTACGTTGCTATTGTTAACTCCATAAGCAGTTGCAAGAGCACCGCCGCCGCCACCGCCACCGCCGACGCAGTATCCAATGCCTCCATTCCAAACACGTGGGTCAAATATAGGATTCGTAAAGGGCACATTACTAGCCGATCCCAAATCTATTGTTATGTCACCATTTGAGTAGTTCTGATTTGTTCCATCTCCGTTGGTATATGTATGTGAATGCGTTGCATCAAAAACCAATGCAACTGCATAGGTACTACCTGCCGACATAGTAATAGGAACATCTAATGTAGCCGTTGAAGGAAGTCCAGCTCCAGCTCCAGTACCTGATCCCGTAGCCGCCGCCGCACCCCAAGGTGCAGGATTGCCTTGATTACCAACATATGTACCTTCAAATACAAATACATCCATAGTGAAAGGTCCAGTTTGTGCCGAATTCATATCAAAACTGTCTATTTCAATATCTTCAGCCCCTACTGTAATATCAAAATATACAGCTCCTCCAGGAGAACCATTGTTTCCACCAGCATAAAGCGTAGCTAAACTATCTGGAGTACAATCACCGCCGCCGCCTATAGCTTCACAAGTACCTGAAACAGTATATACGGTATTCCACAACTCGTCAGCAGGTAGTGTTGCAGTCCATCCACCATTTGCTACATCATAATGTACCCGATAGTCTGTTCCTGCATTAGGTATACTCGTTGTTTCCCAATAAGCATCTGATACAGGGTCTACTGGATTTGGAGTTTCAACACCTATCCAATAAACAGTTTCAGAACCTGAAGTTCCATTAAGCATTACTGGTGTAATGTCCAATACAATTGAAAGCACATCTCTTCCGAAGGCAGTACCAATTACTGTGGAAGATGTTGGGACAATTGTCATAATTGAACCAATCATCGTGCCCGGCATACCACCGGCATCTTCATAAAAGGCAACATCTATAGAGTTGAAACCTCCATTGTTAATCATATTTATTGTAAGTTGATCTACTTCGAAGTCGGTATCGGCCGCAACGATTATTTCGTCTGCAACTTCAACAGTGTTGTTGGTATTTCCATATCCATTTTCAAAGCCGTTGCTTACATCCTCTTGTGAACAAGCAGAACCGCCACCGCCACCGCCGCCGGTGCCCATAATTGCAACAAGACCTAATTCAGCGCAATCAGCATTGACTGTACCTAATGTAGTAGCAGCTCCAGTGGTAGTATCTACCGAAGCAAAAAAGTTTACACCTGCACCAATATATGCAGCCATATACAATGTATCTGTATCTGGGTCAAAATCTGCATCCTGTGCAAAGTTAATATTAACACCCAGTGCTCCCACAAGGGTTGCAGTTCCAGTTGTTAAATCAACCGAAAAAAGGCTGTCAAGTCCTACATCTGCCATAAAGGCATTTCCACTGGAGTCTATTGCCAACCAAATAGGAAGCCATCCAGTAATTGTAGAACTTCCCACCAATGTAGCAGCACCGGTCGTTAGGTCTACTGTATATATAGAACCCACTTCACCCACTCCTGCCATCAGGTACATGGTGCTATTGGATTCATTCCAAGCCATGCCCCGTAAACCTTCACCAGCAAGCAAACCAGTTATGGGTGCCACTGTAGTTTCAGCACCAGTTGTAGTATCTAAAGTTAATAATGTAACTGCTGTAGCGTTAAAAGCGTATAAAGTTCCACTGTCATCAAAATCACCTCCATAAATTGGATTAGTGTTTGTAGCTATAGGCGCAATTGTATAGGGACCTGGTAATGGAAAACTACCAAAATCATTAGAACAAGACGCTCTTAAGTTAAGACCGAAAACTGTAGGGTCGTCGCCACCGCCGCCGCCTGAAACTCCAGTTACTTCTGCATCCCATCCACCATAATCAACTACCGTTGATGAATGGAAAAAAAATGTTAGGCTTCCTGAGGTACCAGTGAAAGTAGATGACCCATGAGATGCTATCATATCTGCAAGAGTTATATCTCCACTATTCGCCCCACCAGAACTATTGTCGTATAAAACAGTACCTGAAGTATCTGCACCATCATAGATTCTTAGATAATCGAAAGTTGCAAAAACGCTGAAAAATTGAAAATCAACTTCTGTAGCTCCATCAAGTGTGGTAACAGTGTCGCAACCACAGTTTGGGTAGTTACCCGGTGTGCCCGCTGTACTGCTTCCTCCTGGTCCTCCTGGATCGAAGAAATGATCTCCCATCGCTGGAGTAAAAGTCTCTGTAGCCCCTGCAGTAGGAATAATATCAGAAAGAATTGTTCTGTTGCGGGTTACAGGATTATTTTCAATATTTGTAGTAGCACTTCTTTGAGCAGCAGCTAAAATTTCAGCTTCCTCCTCTGCAGTAAGCGTAGTAGGAGCTAAGAATAAAGGCGCTTGTTTATAAGCCGGTCTGTTTTCAGTAGAATAATCAATTCCAGTTGAATTACCAAATTTATCAGAATGACCTGAAGCAACAAACAAAGGAGTGTACTGCGTTTTCTTTGCAGGCTCATTTTTAAATGATCTGGGGTTTATAGGCTCAGCCGCTGAGGCTAGTGCCATATTTTTGCCATTACCGCCTAAAACCTGACTAGATTTAACAGGTTTTTGGTTGTTGAAGTAGGAATGCAACACTTGCTGCTCCTCTTTTGAAAAATATTCGGAAAGAGAACCGCTCTTGCTTCCCATATTCTGATACCTTACCAACAACTCCTGAACAGAGGCGGTAGGCTTTTTCTGTACCTCTATCGTCGTCCCTGTATCGGACTTTGAAGTAGAGGGTTGAGTAGATTGGGCACTCAAGGTAAGCGAAAGCAAACCGACGAAACACCCAATAATAGTACTTCTTCTCATAATTTGATATATTTTAGTTAATAATTCACTAAAAGTATTTAAAAAAACGTTAATATCAAACAATTACCTCAACTACTTTGTGGGTTTCATAAAAAAAAAATCCTACCCAATTATTTGGGTAGGATTTAAACTTTTCTTATATAAATAAATATTATTTTCCTTCCACAAATGCTTCCATTACGCCATCACTAACACCCATATTGGAAAAACCTCCGTCATTATATAAATTTTGAAGCGTTACACGCTTGGTAAGATCACTGAACATTACTACTGTATAATTGGCGCAATCTAAGGCAGTGGCATTGCCCAAAGGCGACATTTTATCGGCATAACTAATAAAACCATCAAAACCTTTAACGCCCTGACCAGCCGTTGTTGGGGTTGGTGATTGCGAAATAGTATTAACGCGAACCTTTTTATCTCTTCCAAAGAAATATCCAAAACTACGCGCTATGCTTTCCAAATAAGCCTTATTGTCTGCCATATCGTTATAATCTGGAAAAACCCGCTGTGAAGCCATATAGGTAAGTGCTATAATACTCCCCCACTCGTTCATGGCATCTTTTTGATAAAGCACTTGCATCGTTTTATGAAATGAACCAGCAGAAATATCCCAACCCTTATGTGTGAAATCATAATTCTGATTGGTGTAATGATTGCCTTTACGAACATTTACAGACATTCCGATTGAGTGCAACACAAAATCCAATTTGCCTCCCAAAATTTCCGTTGCCTTTGTTACCAAATTTTCCAGATCTTCAATACTTGTAGCATCCGCAGGAATAACTTCGGAATTAGTTTTTTCGGCAAGTTCATTTATTTGCCCCATTCGCAAGGCAATAGGCGCATTTGTAAGCACAAACTTTCCGCCTTCTTCGTGAACACGTTCTGCGGTTTTCCACGCAATGGAATTTGCATCCAGTGCTCCAAAAATGATTCCCCGTTTTCCTTTTAGTAAATTATAAGACATGTTTTAATGTATTTTATGGTTGAATATATTTTCGTTTTTTCAATTTACTTTTTGAAAAGTAAAGATACATTTTAATTCAATAATTCCTTCGCATTTGCTATTGCTGCTTCCGAAACATTTTTGCCTCCAAGCATCTGTGCAATTTCAATGATGCGCGCTTCTTCGTCCAAAACCTTTAAATGGGTACTCGTCAACTCGTTGGCGTCATCTTTATAAACTTTTATATGATGATCTCCCTTTGCGGCAATTTGCGGCAAGTGTGTAATGCTCAATACTTGCATCGTTTTGCCCATTTGGTGCAAGATATCCGCCATTTTATTGGCTATTTCACCTGAAACCCCTGTGTCTATTTCATCAAAAATTATCGTTGGAAGTTTTTTATATTCTGCCAAGACAGCTTTTATGGCGAGCATAATTCTACTCATTTCGCCACCGGAAGCCACTTTTTTTAAGGGGCCGAATGCCAATCCTTTGTTTGCCGTGAACAATAACAGCAATGTATCGGTTCCATTGCTTTTAAAATCTTCAGAAGAAGTAAGTTCAAACTGAAATTGGGCGTTTGGCAGGCCCAATGGAAGTAGGGTTTCCTCAAGTTTTCGCTTAAGTATAGGAATAGCTTCAATTCTTTTGGAGTGAAGTTCAGCGGAAGTTTTCAAAATTGTTTCGCGTGACTTCTTTTTCTCCTTTTCCAGGTTTTCAATCTGATCGTCAAGACCCAAAGTGGTGTTCACTTTTTCCTCTAGCTCCTTCTCTATTTCAATTAATTCTGAAACCGTTGAAACCGAATGTTTTTGCTGAAGCTTATAAAGTACTTGAAGTTTTTCATTTATCTGAAAAAGCATTTCGGGGTCGGCCTCAATTTTTTCAGCTGTATTGAACACTTCATTTGAAATGTCTTCCATTTCAATAATAGTGCTGTTCAAACGTTGCCAATATTCTTCAAAAGTTTTTGAAAATTCCTTTATTCGTCCCAAAACAATTCGTGCTTCCTTTGCTGTTTGTAAACTACCTATTTGATCCTCGTCCAAAAGCTTGTTCACGTGGGAAAGCGCCTCTTGTATTGCATCGGCATTATTAAGCGTTTCATAAGTTTCTTCAAGTTCTTGCTGGTTCAGTTTTTTTAAATCAGCTTGTTGAAGTTCATTGTAAAGGAATGCGTTATAATCAAGTTCTTTTAAAGCATTTTCTTTTTGAATTTTTATAGCTGAAAGTTTTTCTGAAATGGCTCTAAAGTCTGCAAATTGTACTTGATATGATTTTAAAAGCGCGTCGTTTCCTGCCAAAGCATCAATAACTTCCATCTGAAAGTTTTCTGAAACTACTTCCAAGGTTTCGTGTTGGCTGTGCACATCTAATAAATAGGGGGCCAGCGCCTGAAGCTGAGTTAAAGTAACTGGAGTGTCATTTACAAAAGCTCTGGATTTTCCGCCGGGCAGTATTTCCCGACGAATAATTGTCTGCGGTTCATAATCCAGATCATTTTCATCAAAAACATTTTGTAGTCCGTAATTTTTAATGGAAAAATGCCCTTCAACCACACATTTCTTTGAAGAATCTTTTACACTGCTTAAATCTGCCCTTTTTCCCAACAAAAGTGCCAATGCTCCCAAAAGTATTGATTTCCCTGCGCCTGTTTCGCCTGTAATGATTGTAAGACCCTCGTTAAAATCCACGCGAATATCTTCAATAAGCGCATAGTTTTTTATGGCGAGGCTGGTTATCACTTTTAGACTTTAGATTTTAGACGTGAGATGTTAGACCTTTTAAACTCAACTTTCATCTTCAATATTGAACTTTGAACTTATAAATTTAAAAGAAAGAAGTTAACTAATATAAACTTGTTGAAAGAAAAATTAAAACTTGATTTCAGACCAATTACTACGTTTAGTTGGGGCAAGTCTATTGAGGTTTTCAACCAATGTTGTAATATCAACTTGTGGGCCTCCGCTAAAGATTGCCTGAATTTCGTCGCTTTTCGCATCAAAAAAAGTACGTACCAAAAAGGAGTTCGGACGTCTGTCATTAATACCTTTCAATTTATTGATGGCATCAGCTATTTTTTGTTTGGCAAATTTTTGGTCCATGGCCATAATATCCAACCCATCGCGGTGGTATTGATACATTACTTCATGAAACTCCTTGTAAACAGAAGATAACAAAGCATCATTATAGCGAAACCTAGACTGGTTCCCATCCGTAGATTTCCAACCGGGAAAGTTGCTCGATGCTGCTGTGTTGGTTATTTGTTTTGCAATTTCAAAGTAAGGTATTCCTCCATTCAAAACATAAGTGTCTGCATCTAAACCAATAATTGTATAAACGTGAAAAGCAACAACCGAAACAAGGTTGGAGCCAAAGCTGTTCATATTGAAGTTAAGCGGCTCGTATTCCTTGTAATTAAAATTTACCTGCCTGTCAAAATAATTATAAACAGGGCTGTCATAAGTTGAATCAAAAGCAGGTCGTGAAGCTTGAATTTGAAGTGTTGCTGTAAAATTATCACCGTCAAAATTGCTTATTATCAAGCTCATATTACAATCTATACGTTCTTGGTTTTTGTACTCTTTATCAGTCCATTTTGTGTTGTTCACAAATTCGAGCAGCTGAGTTTCCAATGTCCTGAAAACCTGCAAGTTTGGCTCTCCGGTCTGTTCGGCATCAATAGTAATTGTGCAATTGAGTTCTTGGGCCTGCGACGATAACACAGCGGTTGCACATAGTAAGAAAAGTAAAATTTTACGCATTGGTCTGTTCTATAATATATTCTAAAATATCTTTTGCTACTTCTTTTTTAGGTTTAACAGGAAAAGGAATCGTTTTATTGTCTTTGCCTATCAAAGTAATTTTATTGGTGTCGGTTTGAAATCCCGCGCCTTTGTCCCGAAGCGAATTTAGCACAATTAAATCTAAATTCTTTTTTTTCAGTTTCAATTTTGCGTTTTCTTCTTCGTTTTCCGTTTCCAGTGCAAAACCGACCAAGAATTGATTTTTCTTTATTTCGCCCAGCGAAGCAAGAATATCCTTGGTTTTTATAAGCTGAAGTGTTAAATCTTTTTCTTTCTTTTTAATTTTTTCCGAAGCAATTTCCGAAGGACGATAATCGGCTACTGCAGCACTTAAAATTGCGACATCACTTTTATCAAAATATTCGTGAGTTGCATTGTACATTTCTTCTGCGGATGTAACACGGATGATTTTCACGAAATCATTTTCAATTTTTAAAGCTGAAGGGCCAGAGATTAAAACAACCTCAGCGCCCAACTGTGCGGCTGTTTCAGCTATGGCATAACCCATTTTTCCGCTCGAATGGTTCCCGATAAAACGAACTGGATCTATGGCTTCATAAGTTGGACCAGCAGTTATCAAAAATTTCTTTCCGCGAAGGGGAAGTTTTTTTAGCAAATCATTTTCTAAAAAGGAAACGATTTCCTCAGGCTCAGCCATTCTGCCCTGCCCTACCAAGCCGCTTGCCAATTCACCAAAAGCTGCTGGAATCTGAATGTTTCCAAAGCTGCTCAATTTTTCAAAAGTTTCTGCGGTTGTTGGGTGCTTATACATATCCAAATCCATAGCCGGGGCATAATACACGGGGCATTTTGCCGAAAGGTAGCACGCAAGCAAAAGATTATCACAAGCGCCATTCGCCATTTTGGAAAGCGTGTTAGCTGTAGCTGGAGCTATCAAAAACAAATCAGCCCAAAGGGCCAACTCGACATGGTTGTTCCATTTGGGCTCTTTAAAGCTATAAGCATCATTTTCTTCAGTGAAGGAAGAATAGACTTCGTTTTTTGAAAGTGTTGAAAGCGTTAGTGGCGTGACAAACTCTTTGGCAGAAGATGTCATCACAACTTTTACATTGGCTCCATTTTTCACTAAAAGCCTAACTAAAAAAGCTGCTTTGTACGCGGCAATCCCGCCGGTAACGCCAAGCAAGATATTTTTCCCGTTCAAAACAGACATTTTTAAAATTTCTGGTTATAGTTTGATATTTAAAGATAAAACTTTAAACGAATAACTGTTTACTCTTCTACTATCTCGTCTTTGGTGTTTCTGTAGTAGATTTTGTTTTCTAGCCACTCTTGTACTGCCAAAGCGTGTGGTTTTGGAAGTCTTTCGTAGAATTTTGAAACCTCAATTTGTTCTTTGTTTTCAAAAATCTCTTCCAAACTGTCATTGTAAGTTGCAAACTCATCAAGTTTTTCAAGAAGTTCTTTCTTGATGTCGCCGTTTATTTGTGAAGCTCTTTTCGAAATGATTGAAATAGCCTCATAAATATTGTTTGTTGGCGCATCAATCAAGTTCTTGTCAAATGTAACGGTGTTGATGGGTGCTTCTGAATTTTTAATATCCATAATAAAATTAATTAACTAGTGGGTTCTGTTTCTGTGGTTACTATTCTGCGCTCTATATCCTGATAAATCTCTGTTGCTTCGGGCGCTAGTTCTGTATCCTTGTAATATTTCATGAAATTATTGTAATATCCTTTTGCTGTAACCAAACGATCTTGCACCAAACTAGGAATACTGTTAACGGCTAATTTGTATGCCGCAACAAACCTTCCGTAAAAAGCATCTTTTCTGTAATCGGAGCCTGGATTGTCGGTTATAAAATTGTCATAGGCGCCAATGGCAGCTTTGTAATCCTCAACGTGTAAATATTGTTTTGCTACTTCGTACTCCTTGGTTTCCAGTTTTTCCTGTAATTCGGCTACTAAGGTGTTGGCTTCCGATCTTTTATTGGAATTTGGATAACGATTTATAAATTCCTGAAGTTTTTCCAGTGCTTTATACGTATCTTTTTGGTCCAATGAATATCTGGGAGAAAGTTGATAAAAGCTTTTCGCTCCTTTAAACGAAGCCACTTCGGCGCTATCGCTTTGTGGATATGCCTGCGTAAAACGTTCAAATTGATAACCCGCCAAATAATAATCTTCTAAATTATAATAGGTGTTTGAGTAGATAAACATCAGTTTTTCACCTTGTGGCTTTCCTCTATAAGAAGGAACTATTTGTTCCATCAATTTCAGACTCTTTCTATATTTGCCAATTTTGTATAGCGAATCTGCCATAGCATATTTTTTCCCCATATCATCCTTCCGAAGTACCTGTTGGTATTCGCCACAGGAGGAAAGAAGAATGGTAAGACTGAGTATAATAAAAAGTGGTAATCGCATGGGCTTAAAAAACATCGTGCAAAAATAGGAAATTAAACATGATTGAACAAAACTTATTCTTAGGCTAAAATATTGCGCTCAAGCCTATTATTTGCAAGGCTTTTGAAATATTTAACTTCCAAACGAAAAGAATTGTTTTAGAAATTTTTGATAAAAGTATCTATTTTGGCTCTCAAGCCATCGCTAACTCCCACCAACGGAAGCCTTACAGTATCGCCACAAATCCCTAAAGATTTAAAAACTGCTTTTATTCCAGCAGGATTTCCTTCGGCGAAAATATAGTCAATTGCCGGAGCAATTTTATAATGGATTTCATAGGCTTCATTTACGTTTTTATCCAATCCGAGTTTTACCATTTTTGAAAATTCCTTTGGGAAACCTTCCCCGATTACCGAAATCACACCTGCTCCACCAGAAAGAACCATTGGCAGTGTAATCATATCGTCTCCAGAAATTACCAAGAAATTCTTTGGGCAGCCAGAAATCAATTTCATTGCTTGCACAATATCTCCAGCAGCCTCTTTTATGGCAACTATTTTTTCAAAATCATTTGCCAAACGGATTACTGTTTCCGGAAGCATATTCGAAGCCGTCCTGCCCGGAACGTTATATAAAATTATTGGCAATGGAGCTACTTTCGCAATAGCTGCAAAATGTTGGTAAATCCCTTCCTGTGTAGGTTTGTTATAATAAGGCGAAACAGAAAGAATAGCCGTAAAAGCGGAGAGATCACGGGTTTGCATTTCAGCAATCACTTCTTGTGTGTTATTACTCCCTATGCCCAAAACCAGTGGCAAACGCCCTTTGTTTGCCGAAACAATTGTATCGATTACAATTTGTTTTTCTTCCTTTGAAAGGGTAGCGCTTTCTGCGGTTGTTCCCAAAACAACCAAATAATCAATTCCGTTTTCAATGTTGAAATCCACCACGTTTCTAAGTCCTTCCACATCTACGGAAAAATCACTTTTAAATGGAGTTATCAATGCAACACCAGTTCCTATCAATTCTTTCATTTTAATCTATTTTTTTAAAAATTTTCAAATATTTTTTTACTTCACTTTTAAAGGTGTCTGGTTTATCAAGATTAACGCTTAAAATCAAATCGAAAAGCCGTTCATCTGAATCGTTGAAACCTATTTTAAACTTTGCTTTGCTATGTGCGACCATTGCGCTCAAAAATTCGTGTCTGTTTTTATAAAACCCGATCAAAACGTCAAATGGAAAATCGAGAAACTCTTGCGCATTTTGGTTGTGTATTTCACCGCGCAAGGTGAATTCTTTATTGGTTATTTGGTTTTGCCGAAGTGATGGAATTTTCCGCCGCGTTTCCACAAAAGTGAAAAGTTTTACATCTTTTCGTTGCAAACCGAGTTCTTTCCCGAATTCATAAAGCATTTCAAAATCGTCAAAAAAAGCTTCGTCAACCAAAAAACCTAAATATTTCAACGGTGTGTTACGCTGTGAAATATCACGATCCGTCAGGTTTTTTTCGGTATGTTTTTTTAAAGAATATTTCTTTATTTTTTTTAACATGGAACACCCAATTCTTGTGTGGCAAAAATAGCCTTTTTCAACGCTTTTCTGCTTTCAATTATGAAATCATTTGTAAAAAATCATCTTCGGAAATAATGGCAACGCCCAAACTTTCAGCCCTGGTCTTTTTACTAGGGCCCATATTTTCTCCTGCTACCACATAATTTGTTTTAGCCGAAATGGAACTGGAGACTTTTCCGCCATTATCCTCAATCAATTTTTTCAGTTCGTCGCGTGAAACTTTACTGAAGACGCCGGAAACCACAAAGGTATTTCCATTTAGAGTGTCGGTCTGATTGGCGAGTTTTTCTGCGGAAATTTCCAACTGAATGCCATAACTTTTCAACCGTTCAATAGTTGCAATATTTTCTTCGGAGGTGAAAAAGGAAACAACGCTTTGGGCGATTCGTTCACCAATTTCATCAACGGTTATCAATTCATCTTCGGAAGCGTTTTTCAATGCATCAATCGTTTTGTAATGCTTTGCCAGTTTTTTTGCGACGGTTTCACCAACGTAACGGATTCCCAAAGCGAAAAGCACTCTTTCAAAAGGAATTTGTTTAGATGCTTCAATTCCATTAATCATATTTTCGGCACTTTTCTGTGCCATGCGCTCCAAAGGAATTATCTGTTCTTCCTTCATAAGATACAGATCTGCGTAATTATTAATCAACCCATTATTGACCAAAAGTGCCACGGTTTCGCCGCCCAAACCTTCAATATCCATCGCTTTTCGTGAAATGAAATGCTGGATTCGCCCAATTATCTGTGGCGGACAACCATCAAAGTTTGGACAATAATGCTGTGCTTCACCTTCGGCGCGAACCAAATGCGTTGCACATTCGGGACATTCGGTTATGTAATTTGTAGGATTTAAATTTGGGTTACGTTGCGTGAAATCTACCCCGATTATCTTCGGAATAATTTCTCCACCCTTTTCCACAAAAACCGTATCGCCTTCTCGAATGTCCAGCTTTTCAATTTGGTCTGCGTTGTGCAAAGAAGCACGCTTTACAATGGTTCCGGCAAGTTCTACAGGCTCTAAATTTGCAACAGGCGTAATTGCACCCGTCCTTCCCACTTGATAGGTAATTTGGTTTAAAACCGTAGAAACCTGTTCAGCCTTAAACTTATAAGCCATAGCCCAACGTGGTGATTTGGCGGTATAGCCAAGCTCTTCCTGTTGTTGCAGATTGTTCACTTTCACCACTACCCCATCGGTTTCGTAGGGAAGTTCGTGACGATGTATATCCCAATAATTTACAAATTCCAAAACCTCATCCAGATTTTTGGCGAGTTTGGCTGCTTCGGGGACTTTAAAGCCCCAATCGCGTGCTTTATCCAAACTTTCAAATTGGGTTTTTATAGGAAGCCGTTCGCCTTTCAAACTGTATAAAAGACAATCCAAAGGACGTTTTGCTACTTCGGCACTGTCTTGTAATTTTAAACTGCCAGAAGCGGTGTTTCGTGGGTTTCGGTAAGGTTCTTCACCTAAATCAATTCTTTCGGCGTTCATCTTTGCAAAACCTTCAAAGGGTAAAACAATTTCGCCACGAATATCAAACAGTGGCGGATAATCTCCCTTCAATTGCAAAGGAATTGAGCGGATGGTTTTTACGTTTGCTGTAACGTCATCACCTTGAAAACCGTCGCCTCGGGTTACTGCTTTTTTCAGTTTACCGTTTTCGTAAGTCAAACTTATTGAAGCCCCGTCGTATTTAAGCTCGCAGGTAAATTCAACCTTTCCATCCACCATTTTTTCGATACGCTTTTCCCAGTCTTCCAGGTCTTCTTTTGAATAGGAATTATCCAAAGAGAACATTCTATAGGTATGTGGAACGGTTTCAAAATTTTTGGTGATTTCGCCACCAACCCGCAAAGTAGGCGAATTGGCATCATATAACTCGGGATAGGCCTTTTCCAAATCTTGAAGTTGCTTTAGTTTTTGGTCAAATTCAAAGTCGGAAATGGTTGGGGTATCCAGTACGTAATAGTTATAGTTATGCTCGCGGAGCTCGTTGCGAAGGGTTGTAATTTGTTGTTCGATGTTCATAAAAGCAAATATAAAATTTTAAACCTCACAGCTTTTTAAAAACTGTGAGGTTTATCAGTGAAATTTTCAACAAAATTTTAAAAATCAATCATCCAAAAAGATATTGCGAACCAAGGCGGCACAAAGTCCTCCTGCAATTGGAGCAACTATGAAAAGCCAAAGCTGCTGAAGTGCCATTCCACCAGCAAAAAGTGCTGGACCCAAACTACGTGCTGGATTAACGGAGGTTCCTGTAATAGGAATGACAACCATATGAATCAATGCCAAGGAAATACCGATGGCAAGTCCTGCCATCATTGGCGAGGTGTGCTTGGAAGCAGTTGCTCCAAATATTACCATCAAGAAAAGAAATGTGAATGCAAATTCAGCGATAAGAGCTGAAGTCATATTGTATTCGCCGAGATAGCCAGTGCCCCAACCGTTGGCGCCTAAGCCCCACTCGGGCATTGAAAAACCTGCACTTCCAGTTGCCAAAACATACAATAAACCAGCCGCAGCAATGGCTCCAATGCATTGTGAAATGATATAGCCAACAGTATCTTTGGCCGAGAGTTTGCCCGCAGCCAACATTGCTATTGAGATTGCCGGATTAATGTGGCAACCTGAAATGGGGCCTATGGTATAAACCATTACCAAAACAGCGAACCCAAAGGCCAGGGAAATACCCAAAAGACCAATTCCAGCTGGTCCAGCTTCAGTTACACTTGCAATTGTTGCGGCTCCACAGCCAAATAAAACTAATGCGAAGGTGCCGAGTGCTTCGGCAAAGTACTTTTTTGAGGAATTCATAATTTACATTTTTAAAGGGTTAGATATGTAAATTTAAGAAAATCGGACTATCAAAAAAGTATTGTTAACAAATCAGTTAATTTGTTGATAATCTGCTATGTCCTGTCAGGATTTAACCATTTTGGACGTAGGGGTATTTTGAACTCCTCCATCTTTTTAAGAAGTTGAACAGGATTGGAATCCACCAAAAGCAGGTTGTAATTATCCATTGAAAGAAAACCCTTGCGGACCATGGTCTCGAGCATTTTAATAAGATCGTTGTAAAAACCGTTTATATTCAACAGCCCGATTGGTTTTTGATGCAGACCCAACTGAAGCCAAGTTATTATTTCAAAAAGTTCTTCTAATGTTCCCATACCGCCAGGAAGGGCGATGAAGCCATCACTCTCTTCTTGCATTTTCATTTTGCGCTCGTGCATGTTTTGGGTAGTGATTAGTTCGGTGAGACCTAAATGAACTACTTCTTTCTTCTTTAAAAAATTGGGAATGATGCCGATTACCTTTCCATTATTGTCCAAAACACTTTTGGCGATGGTGCCCATTACCCCTATTTTAGCAGCGCCATAGACTAAAGTTATGTTCCGCTCGGCAAAGATTTCTCCTAGTTTTATGGCTGCATCTGTTATGGCGAGGTCGTTACCGTCACTACTGCCGCAGAAGATGCATATTTTATCAAGTTTGTTCATAAATGCTACATTTTATCATTCGTTTTTTTCCGAAGATGTCTTTTTTCACTTCAACATCTTTGAAATCTTCACTTTTTAAAAGCGCAGTTAATTCTTCACTAAGGTACTCATTAATCTCGAAAAAGAGTTTTCCGTTGGCTTTCAAATGGTTTTTTGCCAAGTGGGAAATTAGTCGGTAAAACAGCAACGGATCTTCATTGCTAACATATAATGCCGAGTCTGGTTCATATTTTAAAACGTTTTGTTGCATCTGTTTTTTTTCCAGATCGCGAACGTAAGGTGGGTTTGAAACTATTATATCGTATTGTTTTGGAAGTGTTTTGGCATTTAAAATATCTGTTTGAAAAAAATCAATTTCTACTTCGTTTATTTCGGAATTTTTTCGTGCAACCCTTAAAGCTTCTTCTGAAATATCCAAAGCAGAAACCTGTGCATTTGGAAGGTTCTTTGCAAGTGAAATAGCAATACAACCAGAGCCGGTACCGATGTCCAAAATAGTATTGAGTATTTTTTCGGAAAGAATCCATTCCACAAGTTCCTCTGTTTCGGGGCGTGGAATTAGGGTGCTGTTGTTTACTTTAAAAGGAAGTCCGTAAAACTCGGTTTCTCCTATTATATATTGAATGGGCTCGTGATTTTGAAGGCGAAGGATTGCTTTTTGAAATTTTTCAGCGGCCTCATCTGAAATTTCATTTTCAGGATTTAAAGCGATTTCTATTCTGGAAAGACTTAAATATGCTTCTGAAAGAATATTGAAAAACGATTGTATTTCTTCCGAAGGGTATAATTCTGAAAGTGAATTTTTGAAATGATTTTTTAGCTCTGAAAGTTTCATTGGAAAAACATCCCCCTAGTCCCCTTCAAAGGGGTGGTTTATTTATAATTTTTTTATCATATGCACAGGGCAAGAATAATGACCAGTGTCGCCCAGGGCGCAATCAATATATTCAAAACCTGACTGTTTGTATAATTTTTGGGCGTGGGTCATATACTCCATAGTTTCAAGGTATATTTTTTCATAACCAAACTCGGTTGCTTTTGCTAGGCAAAACTCCATCATCTGCGCGCCAACTCCCTTGCCTCGTGCTTCGGGGAGAAAATACATTTTTTGAAGCTCACAGACATTGCCTTCATAATTGTCCAATTTCGCAACACCTGCGCCACCTATTATTTTATTGTTTTCTTCTACCACAAAATAAACCGCATTCGGTTTTTGGTAGGTTTCAAACATACAATCCAAAGCAGCGTCGGCATATGCTGTACCTACTTTTGGCACATTGAAATCCTCCAAAACACTGCGTATTACTTTGGCAATTTGAGGATTGTCCTTCTTTTCTATAAGACGGATAATTGGTGCGTTCATTCTAATTAAATCCTTGTATTTTTACGCGGTGAAGATACACGAAAAATATATGTCGCGCTGCATCCAATTGGCCAAAAACGGGCTGGGGACCACTTATCCAAATCCATTGGTGGGTAGCGTAATTGTTCACAATGATAAAATTATTGGTGAAGGTTGGCATTACAAAGCTGGAATGCCACATGCAGAAGTGAATGCGATAAAAAGTGTTAAAAACTGGGAATTGCTAAAAGCCGCAACCATTTATGTTAGTTTGGAACCGTGCAGCCATTTCGGGAAAACACCTCCCTGTGCCGATTTGATTATTGAAAGTGGTATAAAAAAAGTAGTCGTTGGCAGTCTGGATCCAAACCCAAGAGTATCGGGACGTGGTATTGAAAAATTGATGGAGGCTGGTTGTGAGGTAATTGTAGGCATTTTAGAAAGTGAAAGTGATAAATTGAACAAACGTTTTTTTACTTTTCACCAGAAAAAAAGACCTTACATATTTTTGAAATGGGCACAGACCGCAGATGGCTTTATCGCCCCGAAAGCTGAAACACGAGATGGTGTAAAACCTGTTTGGATCACTAATGAATTTTCGAGACAATCGGTTCATAAAATGCGAGCTGAGGAACAGTCGATTTTAGTAGGAACGAACACGGTTTTACATGATAATCCATCGCTTACAGTTCGGGATTGGGCAGGGAAAAATCCATTGCGGATTGTAATTGACAGAGAATTAAAAATTCCACAAGATTTTTCGGTGTTTGACGATAATTCAAAAACGATTGTTTTCAATGAAAAGGAAACAAAAACTTCAGAAAATTTAGATTTTGAAATGATTAATTTTTCAGAAGCAATTCCACAGCAAATCTGTGAAGTGCTTTTCCAAAGAAACATTCAGTCGCTTATAATTGAAGGTGGCTCGAAAACACTTCAAACTTTTATTGACGCAAATCTTTGGGATGAAGCTTTCGTGTTTAATGGAACTACCAATTTTATGGAGGGAGTTAAAGGCCCTAATTTTAAAGGAGTTTTAATCTCTGAAGAAAAAATAAAAAAAGATAGATTGCGAATCTTTAAAAACTTGAAAAGTTGATCACACTCTTACTCAGCATTTTCTCGTCCACAATGATATTTGTGGTTTTTAAGCTTTTTTCAAGGTTTAAAATCAATACAATGCATGCTATTGTTATGAATTATATAACCGCTTGTTTTTGCGGCATTATATTTCAGGAAAATGCGGTAAATTTTACCGCAATACCACAATATGCATGGTTTCCTTTTGCCTTAGGTTTAGGAGTGCTATTTATAACCGTTTTTAACTTGATGGCAATAACAACACAACGCAGTGGACTTTCTGTAGTTTCCGTAGCTACAAAAATGAGCGTGGTAATTCCTATTGTTTTTGGGTTGTTATATTATAAGGAGAGCTTAGGGATTTATAAACTTATTGGTATTATTTTAGCACTCATTGCCGTTTATCTCGCATCAATAAAAACAAAGGACGGACTTAAAATTAGCCCTACAAATTTTATCTTTCCTGTTTTGGTTTTTTTGGGAAGTGGAATTATTGATACGACCATTAAATATCTGGAAGGTGAATTTATAGCGAAAAATGATATCCCTATTTTTTCGGCAACCATATATGCAATGGCGGCTGTGATTGGGTTTTTCATTTTAATTTTTCAAGCCAGTAAAGGGAAGTTTAAATTTCATTTTAAAAACGTGCTTGGCGGAATCGCTTTGGGAATCCCAAATTATTTTTCAGTTTATTTTTTGGTACAAGCGCTTCGCAGCAATATTTTTGACAGTTCAGGTATTTTCACCGTCAATAACGTAGCGATTGTAATGGTTTCAACCTTATTAGGAATTTTACTCTTTAAGGAGAAATTACTTTTGAAGAATTGGATTGGGATTGGTCTTGCCATAATCGGAATTTTATTGATAACCATAGCAAAATAGGTATGGAGAAAGACACCTATAAAACTATTTTGAAGCCATCGGAAGAAATTCTTTTTAAGGAGAAAGGGAGTAAATTTTTTGGTTATGTATTTCCGGCCTTTTCGGAAGAAGAAGTAAAGGAGCATATTGAAAATCTTAAAAAACAACATCACACAGCAAGACATTTTTGCTACGCTTGGCAGCTTGGCAAAAACTACGAACATTATCGCGCAAATGATGATGGCGAACCTTCAAATAGTGCGGGAATGCCAATATATGGCCAACTGCAATCTTTTGACGTAACTAATGTTTTGGCAGTGGTTGTTCGCTATTTCGGCGGCACGAAGCTGGGCGTGGGCGGTTTGATACAAGCGTACAAAACCACTGCCCAAATGGCTTTGGAAAACTGTAAGATTGTAGAAAAAACCATTGATGAAACCTTTCTACTAAAATTTGAATATCCCGAAATGAATACCGTGATGCGAATCATAAAAGATGAGGACATCAACCTAATAGATCAAAAAATGGAATTGGATTGTGAATTTAAAATTGCTGTTCGGAAAAAGGAAGCTGAACGGATTTATGATGTGTTTGAAAACACTTATAAAGTAACCATCAAGCAAATAGAAGACTAATTATTCTTCTTTTAGCTTTTCAATTAAATAATCCGGTGCCTTCATCAACTTTTTTGTAGTACTATTTACAAAAACCAAAATAGTGGTCGCTGTGACCAAAAGTTGTTTGGACTCATTATAAATTTCATAATAAAACTCAATTTTTACATTGGGAATTTGCTTCAAAGTTGTCTTTACAGTGAGTAAATCGTCATAAAAAGCAGGCCGTTTATAATCAATATTAAAATGAACCACTGGAAGGTGTACATTATTGGCTTCCATCCATTTATACGAAAAACCTAGCTCTCTGAGCCATTCAGTCCTACCCTGCTCTAAGTATTGTGCATAATTACCGTAATAGACAACTCCCATTTGGTCTGTCTCACCATAACGCACTCTAATATGTGTAAGTGTATTCTTCAAAGTTTTTTGTTTATTAAAGAAAGTTTTTTTGTAGTTTTATCGAAAGGGAAGTATGGCGAAAAAAAACTAATAATTCAACCCCAATCTGGTTTTTTTTATAACTTTTTTGTTCACATATTTGCACTGTTAAGAAATAGCTCGGAAATACTCCATCCCCTATTTTTTGACCACACCTTTTAAAAAAACAAAATACAGAATTTTAACTATGAGCAAAACTGCGGAATCGGTTTGGAACAATTGTTTGGCTTTTATCGAAGATAACATCACTTCGCAGGCATACAAAACTTGGTTCGAGCCAATTAAAGCGGTAAAGCTAACTGATAATGCTTTGAGCATTCAAGTTCCTAGTAAGTTTTTTTACGAATGGCTTGAGGAACATTACGTTAAAATTTTGAAAGTTGCACTTACCAAGGAATTGGGAACATCCGCCAAATTGGTGTACATCATTAGGATGGAAAACACTTACGGCAACAAACAACCATTTACCGAAAAAATTCCAAGTGCCAACCGAAGCAACCTACAATCTCAGGATGTTGACGTGCCTCTGAAAAATAAAAGCCCGGAACTTAAAAATCCGTTTGTTATTCCAGGAATTCGCAACGTAAAGATTGAATCGCAACTCAACCCAAATTATAATTTCGAAAGTTTTCTTGAAGGCGAATCAAATAGATTGGCTCGTTCGGCGGGTTTAGCTGTTGCTAACAAACCTGGTGGAACTTCCTTCAACCCACTGCTTATTTTTGGCGGTGTGGGTCTAGGAAAAACCCATTTGGGGCACGCAATTGGCGTTGATATAAAAGATAAATACCCCGAAAAAACCGTTCTGTATATTTCTGCGGAAAAGTTTACACAGCAATACATTGAATCAGTAAAAAAGAACAATAGAAACGACTTTATACATTTCTATCAAATAATAGATGTGCTTATTGTGGACGATATTCAGTTGCTTTCCGGCAAGGCTGGCACACAGGACGTTTTCTTCCATATTTTCAATCATTTACACCAAAACGGCAAGCAGGTTATTTTAACCAGCGACAAGGCGCCTGTGGATATGATTGATATTGAACAACGCTTGCTATCACGTTTTAAATGGGGGCTTTCTGCTGAATTAAACCACCCAGATTACGACACACGTGTTGCTATCATAAAAAACAAACTCTATCGCGATGGTGTGGAAATGCCGGATGATATTGTAGAGTTTTTGGCTAACAATATAAAAACGAATATTCGTGAGCTGGAAGGTGCTATCATTTCATTGATTGCACATTCCTCTTTCAACAAAAAAGAAATCACGATAGAACTTGCCCGCAAGATTGTTGACAACTACGTGAAACACACCAAACGTGAAGTTTCCATAGACTACATCCAAAAAGTGGTTAGTGATTATTTTCAAATGGATGTGGACACACTTCAGTCTAAAACACGAAAAAGACATATTGTTCAGGCGCGACAATTGGCTATGTTTTTTGCGAAGAAGTTTACCAAAGCATCTCTTGCGTCCATCGGGTCACAAATTGGTCAACGCGACCATGCAACCGTGCTCCACGCTTGCAAAACTGTTGATAACCTTTCTAGCACAGATAAGCAGTTCCGCAAATATGTGGAAGACCTTAGCAAAAAGTTAACTCTCTAAAAAAAAAACAAAGTTTCAGGTTCAAAGTTGTAGGTTTTTAATAACCCTACTAACTTTGTAGTTTAATATTTAACCCCAAACATTTTGCAACAGTACAAAATTCTTATGGTCTGCCTTGGCAATATTTGTCGTTCGCCCTTGGCGGAAGGCATCTTGAAGTCTAAGGTTGACACTTCAAAAATATTTGTTGATTCCGCTGGGACTGGCCATTGGCACGTTGGTAATGAACCCGACAAAAGAAGCATTGCCGTTGGAAAAAAATACAATATTGACATTACAAATCAACGCGGAAGACAGTTCAACGTTACGGATTTTGAAAATTTCGATTTGATCTATGTAATGGATAACAGCAATAAGGAAAACGTTTTGGCTATGGCCGAAAATGATTTTCAAAGAGAAAAAGTAAAACTGATCCTCGATGAAATTTTCCCTGGTGAAAACGTGGATGTGCCCGACCCTTATTTAGGTGGAACTGCTGGTTTTGAAAATGTTTTTAAAATGCTGGATGAAGCCTGTGAACAAATTGCGCACCGACTTTAACTAAGAAATCCCGCTGATTTATTTACTTTAGTACTTTACAAAAAAAATCAGCTATGAAAAAAATACTCCCTTCACTATTATTTCTATTTTTATCAGTACTTGTTTTTGCACAAGACATTGATATTGAACTTTTCAAAAGTGGTTTTTCAGACCCTATAAATATACAACACGCCAATGATGACCGTCTTTTTGTGGTTGAACAAGGAGGTAGAATAAAGATAATTCAGAGTGACGGAACGGTTAACACAACTCCCTTCTTAAATATTTCTGGTCAAATTTCAAGTGGTGGTGAAAGAGGCTTACTTGGCTTGGCATTTCACCCAGATTATACGAACAATGGTTATTTCTTTGTTTACTACACAAAACCGAATGGAGATTCACAAGTTTCACGGTTTTCAGTGGATTCTGGTAATCCAGATATAGCAGATGAAAATTCTGAATTTCCAATTATAGATTATTCCCAGCCTTTTTCAAACCACAACGGTGGGTGCTTGGCCTTTGGTCCAGATGGTTATTTGTACATTGCTTCTGGTGATGGTGGCAGCAGCGGTGATCCCGGAAACCGCGCCCAAAATATAAATTTATTACTTGGGAAATTATTGCGTATAGACGTTGACAATCCTTCTGGAGGAAATAATTATGGAATTCCAGCAGACAATCCATTTGTTGGAAACCCAAATGCGCGGGGAGAAATCTGGGCTTATGGTTTGAGAAACCCTTGGCGCTTTTCATTTGATTTTACAGAAAATAAGCTATGGATTGGTGATGTGGGTCAAGGTAGTAGAGAAGAAATAAACAGAGCAAATGTTGGTGAAGCTGGGTTAAATTATGGATGGAGATGCTACGAGGGCACACAACCTTTTAATACACAGAATTGCCCGCCTCAGTCAGAATTAACTTTTCCTTTGGCTGAATATACACATGCCGGCGGCAATTGCTCCATTACAGGTGGTTATGTTTATAGAGGTTCAATGTATCCAGCTATAAATAATCTCTACTTTTATGGAGATTATTGCAGTGGAATTATTGGAACAGTGGACAGTTCGGGAAATTTGGTAAATCACGGCCAATTTTCAGGTAACTGGGTTTCTTTTGGGGAAGACGTTAACAATGAACTTTACATAGTTGACATAGGTGGTTCTATTTACAAAATAACCGGAGATCCAATAATAGGCACCGAAGATTTTTCATTTGAAAGCACACTTAGTATGCTTCCAAATCCTACTTCGGAAAAAGTTACTTTCAGTTTACAAAAAGATATGCTTCAAACAATTCAGCTTTTTGATGTAAGAGGCAGTTTGGTTACTTCTGAAGAAAACATTTCCAACAATGAAAAAACAATATCAGTCCAAACATTGAATCCCGGGATTTATTTTGCCAAAATTACTTCTGTTAAAGGGCAAACGACTGTGAAAAAAATAATTGTTCAATAATTATTGATGAATTCAAAAAAAGGAGATTTATACCTAATTCCATGTCCATTGGGTGATGTTTCTCCGTTGGCAGTACTTCCTATTTCTGTAAAGAATTCCATTGAAAGAATTGACCATTACATTGTAGAACACGAGAAAAATGCGCGACGGTTTATAAAAAGTATTGTCCCTGAAAAAGAGCAACCCACGCTGAAAATTCAAGAAATAAACAAATTCACCAAACCTGAAGAGATATCGCCCATGCTCAATCCTTGTTTAGAAGGTTTTGACGTTGGTGTTATTAGTGATGCAGGTTGCCCCGGAATTGCTGATCCTGGTGCTAGAGCAGTACAGTATGCACACGAAAAAGGTATTAGGGTAATTCCTTTGGTTGGCCCCTCTTCAATTTTATTGGCTATGATGGCTAGTGGCTTTAACGGGCAAAATTTTGCTTTCAATGGCTATTTGCCTATTGATAAAGGCGAAAGAAAAGCAGAGTTGAAGCGATTGGAGAAAATTTCAAAAGATTTTGACCAATCACAACTCTTCATTGAAACGCCTTACCGCAACAACCAAATGCTACAAAGCCTGATTGAAAACCTCAACCCACAAACAAAAATTTGTGTGGCCTGCGACATCACTTTGCCGTCTGAATACATAAAAACTGCTCCTGCGAGTCTGTGGAAAAAAATAAAGGTGGACCTTCATAAAAGACCCACCTTATTTATCATTCAGGGATAAAATTTACATTACCCTTGGTTTCTTGTTTGGCACAATGTGCGAGGTATCATAACCTTGAAACTTGCGCAAATAATAACGGATTGAAGCGCCGTTGGCATCCTCAAAACGATTTTCACCAGCGCTTCTGAGGAATTTTTTTACATTTCCTGCACCAGCTAAATGCGCAGCGGCTAAAATACCCGATTCGGTAACTTTCACACCACCGATTGTTTTTCCTGCATAACGCTTAATGTCATTGCGAAGCACCCACTTGTTTAGTGAAGTATATGCCAAGAAAGCGGCTTCTTGCTGACGGGTATCGTATAGAAAATTATCTGTGTTCTTGAACCCCATCATTCTTAGGGTTGCACGTGAAAACTGATACTTCCCCATATAACCATAGTCATTTACGACTTGGTAATCTCCTCTTGATTCTTTAAAACCAAGGGCTTCTTTAAATCCTACATAAGATTTACCCAAAAATAAATAAAACTTTGGGGTCACGGGAGCCATTAATGGCATAATGTCTGCTTCCGTGGGAACGTTATAGTCTAACTCTAATCCTTCTGTACTAAAAGTAGAAAAATCGTAGCTATCTTTTGAAATGAAACCTGTCCCTACTAGTACGGTAACAACAAGTAATACTGCAATTAGATATATTCTTTTTTTCATTTATTTTAAAATTCGGACATATAATTACATCCTCGTTTCAGCGCGCAAAGATACAGCTTTTTTTAAAAATCTGATTTATAGGACGTTAAATTAATGTGAAAAGAAAAAGCCTCCCCTATTTAGGCGAATTTTGGGATGTACAGAAAAATCAACGATTCAACCCCTGGCTATTAACCCAACGAACATATTCCACTTTGTTAGCGTTATGTTGGGCCAAGCTTTTTGCGAATTTATGATACCCAAAGTTGGTAACATCAGCTACGAAGTAATAATAATCATGCTTTTCAGGATTCAGGACTGCATCAATAGAAGAAATATCTGGCATGGTGATAGGTCCCGGTGGCACCCCTGCATATTTATAGGTATTGTAAGGCGAATCCAATTCCAAATCTTTATAAAGCACTCTTTTGATAATCTGGTTGTAATCCCCGCTTTCCCGTTTCAAAGCATAGATAACCGTTGGGTCTGCCTGAAGCAACATCCCTACTTTCAATCTATTTACATAAACTCCCGCCACTCTTGGACGCTCATCTACTTTTGCTGTTTCCTTCTGAACAATTGCAGCCAACGCCATTACTTGTTCTTTAGATAGGTTTATTTTTTTTGCCTTTTGGATTCTCGATTCATTCCAAAACCTTTCGTATTCAGTTTTCATTCGGTCTCGGAAAGTTTCCGCAGAACTGTTCCAATAAAACTCATAGGTATTGGGAATGTAAAGCGATAGCGCAGTTTCTTCATCTAAGCCAACTTCTTTCAAAAATTGTGGGTCGCGCATTGCGTTCAATAGCGAAACGCTATCGGCTTCAATTTGATTTGAAATATGCCCGGCCAAATCTTCCAGGCGTTCTTGGTTGTTGAATTTTATGTTGATTGGAATATTTCGGCTACGTAGCGTGTTTACAATATCGTTATTGGTCATTCCTTTAGTGATAATGAAATGTCCCGGTTTAATATTTGAGGAATATTTTTTTTGATTCGCTATTGTGTAAAACGATTCACTGTCCTTTAAAAGTGGCTCCAATTCTTCAACAACATCATCAATGGTCGCATTGCTGGGAATATAAACATGTGCTTCCTTATTATTGAAAGCAGTATTGCCCGTAAAAGCAGTATTGTAAACATACCAAGCAAAAGCACCCATTCCAACGGCGCCAAGCAAAACAATAATCACTAATATCTTTTTTATATACATTTTGAATTGGGGATTAGGTATTAGGGATTAATTGATAAAAGTATTCACTCTTGAATTTTCCTTCTGAAAAAACCCAGTCTTTTTTTAAACCGACTTTTTCGAATCCAGCCTTTTCAAAAAGCTGGATGCTTCCCTCATTATCTTCAGTGATTCCAGCAAAAATTTGATGCACATCCAAATGCGCAAATGCATATTCGCAGATAAGTTTTAATGCTTCAGAAGCAAAACCTTTCCGTTTATATTCTGCGGAAAAAATAACGATGCCAACTCCTACCCTGCGGTGTTTGGGATCAAAATCGAAAAGATCGATAAAGCCAAGCTGTACTTCGTTTTCGTTATTACAAATTACAAGTCGAAGTTGTTTCACCTCATAAATATCGCGATGGCTGTTTTCAAGATATTGTTGTAGAATATATTTTGAATAGGGCGTTGTAGTGTTGCTCACTTCCCAAAGCGATTCATCATTTTCCAGATTGTAGAGAAAATCCAAATCTGAAAGTTCCAAAGCGCGTAAAAATATGTTTTCTCCCTTTAAAGTTTTCATTTCCAAACTCCTTTAAATACCTGTTTTGCAGGTCCTTCCAAATATACATTTTTATAACTCGAACCAACTTTTTCAAAACGCACTTGCAATTGGCCGCCCTCAGTTTTTAATGTTACTTTATTTTTAGAAGTCTTCTTGGTTTCGAACATTGCAATTGCAACAGCAGTAACACCGGTGCCACAGGAAAGTGTTTCATCTTCTACGCCACGTTCGTAAGTTCTGACTGAAAATATGGCAGCATCATTTTGCTCAACGAAATTCACGTTTGAGCCATCTTTTCCGTAGGTCTTATTACGAATAGCTCTTCCGTTTGTAAAAACATCAAAATCCTGAAGATTTGTGACCATTTCAACGTGATGTGGTGAACCAGTATTTAAAAAAGTATAGTTTTCTGAAACGTTTACACTTTCAACATTGTTCATTTTTAGGGAAACCCAATCATTTTCAACCGTCGCTTCGTGCATACCGTCCACGGCTTCAAAAGTTGTCTTTTCAGAAATGATTCCCAGAAATTTTGCGAAATGTGAAATACATCTTCCACCATTGCCGCACATAGAACTTAAGTTTCCATCACTATTATAATAAACCATTTTGAAATCTGCCGAAGGATGGTTTTCCAATAACAGCAATCCATCTGCCCCCACACCAAAGCGGCGATCGCAGATTTTGGCTACTAATTCTGTATCCTTTTTCGGAAAAAAATCTTCCCGATTGTCGATAATCACGAAATCGTTGCCCGTGCCCTGATATTTATAAAAAGTGAATTCCATAACTGCGCAAAGATATAAAAAGCCGTCACAGGTTTCAGGAAAGTTTTTACGTTAAATAGAAGTTAAATGCCGATTTATGGCATACTTTTTTCTATTTATCATTATTAAATTTGTTGAAGTATTTAAAAAATGTTTCTTCAAAAAAAGATTTTTTTCTGTCCTTCTCAGGATAAAAAAACTAAAAAGATTTTAAAATGAAAATCTTGAAAAAGAAAATTTTGAACACAAATTTTTTATTAATCATAAAATATAATCAATAATGAAACAGACATTCCGTTTATTTTTGGTTGCGCTCTTCGCAGGCGCCATTACACTTGGAGGTTACAAATTTTTTGAAGAAAAGGATACCATTTCCTTCGAACCTCAACAAAACTCAAACTTTATTCCCACCAATTTTTCCACCACAGCTGCGGAAATGAATACCGATTTTACTGAGGCTGCTGAAAAAACAGTACACGCAGTAGTTCACGTAAAAAATATGACTGTGAGCACGCAGCCCACGAATATATATGAGTACTTTCAAGGTGGCGGTCAGCCTCGGGCCCGTGTTGGTAGCGGGAGCGGTGTTATTATTTCACCCGACGGTTTTATTGTAACCAACAATCACGTAATAGCCAATGCTACTAACCTTGAAGTTACCCTAAACAATAATAAAACATATACCGCAAAGTTAATTGGGACCGATCCAAATACAGATATTGCCCTTGTAAAAATTGACGGTGACGAGGAATTTCCTTTTGTACCGTTTGGTGATTCAAACAATATAAAAATTGGGGAATGGGTTTTGGCCGTTGGAAATCCCTTCAACCTTACCTCAACGGTTACCGCTGGTATTATCAGCGCCAAAGCCCGCGATTTGAACCAATTTGACGGCAACCCACAATCCTTCATCCAGACCGATGCAGCGGTAAATAGAGGAAACAGTGGTGGTGCTTTGGTAAACACCCGCGGCGAATTAGTTGGTATTAATACTGCAATTACTTCAGAAACTGGAAGTTATGTGGGCTACTCTTTTGCCGTACCTTCAAACAACGCACGAAAAGTGATTGAAGATATCCTTGAATACGGAAACGTGCAACGAGGCATATTGGGTATTCAAGTGGGGAACATTAATTCACAAATAGTTGAAAAATACGGCATCAAAGATACCGAAGGCGTATTTGTGGGCGGAATTGAAAAAGGAAGTGGCGCAGATAAGGCGGGAATTAAAGAAGGCGATATCATTAAACAACTTGACGGTTATAAGGTTTCAAAATTTGCGGACCTTTCGGGTTATTTGGGCTCCAAAAGACCCGATGATGTAGTTGAAGTAACAATTCTTCGCAATGGCAAAGAAAAAAGGGTTCCCGTAACTCTAGTAAAACTAGAAACTTTCTCTATTGACGATCTTGGATTGGAAGTGAAAAACACAACAAAAGCCGAATTAAAACAACGCGGTTTGGAAAATGGAGTAACCGTAACACGAGCTTTGACTCCAGAAGTTGCACAATATAAACTGGAAGGGATTATCATCACCAAAATTAACGATGAACCCGTGAATGATATTGAAGACGTAAAACGAATTATGACACAACGCAATTATCGTTCACCCATAAAAATGACTTTTATGGATACTGCCGGAAATATCAACTCCTTTATATTTAGATAAAAATCGATTAAATAATATAAAAACACCACTGAAAATCAAAACCTTCAGTGGTGTTTTTATTTTCAGTTTTTATTTCCACACAACGATTGAAATAAGTATTTTTGCACCAAATTTTAAACCCTTTAAAAATCCTTCCTTATGAGTTTTGATGACGTTTACGAAAAAGAACTTTCTTTTCAAACTGACCGCCGAAAAGCTTCAGTAGAATTTATTAAAATCATTAGTGACCTTTGGTACGACAAGTCCATTGAATTGGTACTTTTCCGCAACCAACTTATAGACCGCAATGTGAGTGAAATTTTGAACCTTCACGAATATGCTGGCGAATTCGTAAATAAGCCAATATCAATTTTCGACTCTGTTGAAATTGCACAGGCCATCAAAACTTTGGATCTTCCACCTGCAAAATTGGATATCGGTAAACTTACCTATGAATTCCACTTGGAAGACGATAAATATTCAAATGCATTGGCGTTCGTTTCAGACAAATTGAAAGATGCCAAGGAAACAAAAAACATCGTTCCTAAGGATGTAGTCCTTTACGGTTTTGGACGTATTGGGCGTTTATTGGCTCGTGAACTTATGACCAGAACTGGCCAAGGTAACCAGCTTAGACTTCGCGCCATTGTGGTTCGTGGAAAAATGGATCAAACGGTTTTGGACAAAAGAGCTACCTTGCTTCAATATGATTCCGTTCACGGCGATTTTTCTGGAACTGTGCGTACCGATCTTGAAAACAGTGCATTGATCATTAATGGCACTACCGTTCATATCATTTCAGCAAACAACCCAGAAGATATTGATTATACACAATACGGAATTGAAGATGCGTTGGTTATTGACAACACAGGTGCTTTCCGTGATGATAAAGAATTGAGCAGGCACTTAAAGTCCAAAGGTGCTTCAAAAGTATTACTTACCGCTCCAGGAAAAGGTGTGCCAAACATTGTTCACGGTGTAAACCAAAAGGAATATGACCCGAACAAGGTTGATATCTTTTCAGCAGCTTCTTGTACCACCAATGCCATCACCCCTATTTTGAAAGCCATTGAGGATTCTTTCGGAGTAGTTCGTGGACATTTGGAGACCATTCACGCATATACAAACGACCAGAACTTGGTTGACAATATGCACAGTAAATACCGTCGTGGCCGTGCTGCTGCATTGAATATGGTAATTACCGAGACTGGCGCTGGAAGTGCTGTTGCTAAAGCCCTTCCTGCTTTGGCTGGCAAACTTACTAGCAACGCAATACGTGTTCCTGTTCCGAATGGTTCTTTAGTAGTTTTAAGCTTAGAGTTAGCTACTCCTTCTTCTATAGACGGAATTAATGCTACAATGAAGAAATACGCTTTGGAAGGCGATTTGGTTGAGCAAATAAAATACTCTTTAAGCAACGAGCTTGTTTCTAGTGATATTGTTGGTTCTTCAGCTCCCGCTATTTATGACAGCAACGCAACCATTGTTACCGAAGACGGAAAAAATGTAGTGCTTTATATTTGGTATGACAACGAATATGGATATAGCCATCAAGTAATTCGTTTGGCTAAGTATATCGCTCAGGTTAGAAGATATACCTACTATTAGTAGATTTTAAATATTTGAATTCTAGAATCCTGTTGCTGTGGTAACAGGATTTTTTTATATTTGAAACCCACTCTTTAACATTTCTTTAATAATGCGATTCTCACCAAATTTTCGGTTTTTAATACTTTTTCTTTTTTCAGTTTTTACGTTCATTTCCTGCTCCAAAGATAGCGATGATCCAAACCCATCCGAAACCCCCATAACGGTTTCCACAGTTGACTTTTCAAAAACGATGGATGAAAACCCAAACAGCGGTCAAGGTATTGGTACTGTTATGGGAAGCACCAGTGAAGGAAGTGTTACTTTTTCAATCACAGAACAAAACCCTGCCGGAGCCTTCTCTATTGATTCCGCTTCTGGCGAATTGAAAGTTGCCGATGAAACACTTTTTGATTTTGAAACCAATCCAACAATTTCTGGAACTGTGAAAGTGGCTAATGGAACTGTATCTAAAAATGCCTCAATTACTATTACTTTAAATGATGTTAATGAGGAAAATATATTTACTGGTAGCATTCAATTATTTACACAAACGGAAGTAGAAACCTTTGGAAGCAATAATTATACTGCAATAACAGGAACTTTACTTATAGGAAGCTTAGATAATTTAAATAGCCAAATTACAGATTTAAGCTCTTTGAATACGCTTAAAAGTATTGGTGGCCAATTAAATATTATTCAGAATGAAAGGCTCGCAGTGCTTACAGGATTACAAAATATTCATACAGTAGCTAATGACGTAAATATTGCTTACAATAGAGGTATCCATAACTTGGAATCATTGAGTGGTCTTACAACACTTCATCGCCAATTAACAATAAACGAAAATGAATTATTGGAAAATTTTAATGGATTGCAAAATCTTATAGAAATAGATAAAGATTTACGTATTTGGGACAATCCGGCATTAAAAAATATTGATGCACTTACTAATTTAATTTCAGTAGGCGACAAGATAACTATTAGCGGTAATGATCTATTGCAAAATATCAATGGGCTTCAAGGTTTAACTTCCATTGAAGGAGATCTCGAAATTACTTCCAATAATGCAATGTTAAATATTGAAGGGCTTCAAAATATTGTAACCATAAATGGCTTTTCCGTTACAATTTCAAATAATGATGCGCTTATAAATTTAAATGGCTTAAATAATATTACCACTCTTTTGGTATTAACAATTTCTAATAATAGTTCCTTGGAAAATGTTGATGGGCTTTTAGGACTTCAAAATTTACACGGTTTATCTATTAGTGACAATCCTTTAATCACAAATATTGAGGCGTTCAGTAATATCACTTCCTTTGAGTCAGGGGTGACAATTAGCCACAACGAGTTACTGTCTAGTTTAAGTGGATTACGAAATGTTCTCTCAGTAGGAGGAAGTAGATTGGAAATTTCCTCCAATAATTCATTAGAAAATTTAGATGGATTACAATCCCTTCAAAATGTTGGCGGTACTTTATATATAATTAAAAACCCATTATTGAGCAATATGGATAGTTTGGAAAATCTACAAACAGTAGGATACAAATTGTATATTTGGAGCAATGATGCCCTAACAAACCTTTGTGGGTTACGCCCTTTACTTCTAAACAATGGGTTGGGAGATGAATACCAGGTTTTTGCAAACGCCTACAACCCATCAAAACAAGACATTATAGACGGCAATTGCAGTTTGTGAAAACTCAAAAATAATTTTATAGTAAAGAAAAATCCTGCCAGTGCAGGATTTTTTTTATGACTTCATTAACTGAAAATCTCCACACTTTCAATCAAATTTGTTAAAATCATTTATTTCAAAAAATGTCGGAAACAAAAAAGAAAAGAGGCTTTAAAAAAAAGCGTTATACTGTTCCAATTATTATCTTAATTCTGCTAATAGCCTTTCGCCTTTATCTTCCCACCTTGGTGAAAAATTACGTAAACAAAGTATTGGCAGACATTCCGGGCTATTATGGGCAGGTAGATGATATAGACATTGCCCTTATTCGCGGCGCATACGTAATTAATGGCATGTACTTAAATAAAGGTACCGCAGAATCACAAGTTCCGTTTTTAAACTTTCCGAAAAGCGATATTTCCATTGAGTGGAAATCTCTTTTCAAAGGCAAGATTGTTAGCGAGATAATAATGACCAGCCCCGAGGTTATCTATGCTTTTGAAGACCAAAAAGAAGAAAGCGGTGATGCCGACGTGGATGACTGGACCAAAGCGCTTACCGATATCGTGCCCATAGACATAAACCATTTTGAAGTTCACGACGGTAAATTGGCCTTTGTGCAACTTGCAGCAGACCCAAACATCGATCTGCAAATAGACAAACTGGAACTCACTGCAGACAACCTTCGCAACGTTGTTGAAAAAGAGCGCATTCTCCCCTCGCCCATCCGCGCCAGCGGTGTTTCAATTGGCAAAGGAAAAGTTTCATTGGAAGGAAATATGAATCTTGTAAAGGAAATTCCAGATATGGATCTTTCCTTTTCTTTGGAAGATGCAGATGTTACTGCCCTAAACGATTTTACTAACTATTATGCGGGTCTCGATTTCAACAAAGGTACATTTGGGATTTACAGTGAAATCGCCATTGCCGATGCCCATTTGGTGGGTTACGTAAAACCGCTATTGACCGATACTTCATTGATAGGAAAAGAAGATGGCTTCCTTGAAGTTATATGGGAGGGTTTTGTTGGTTTCTTCAAATTTATTCTAAAAAACCAGGGAACCGATACCTTGGCCACAAAAGTTCCTTTTGAAGGCGATCTGAACAATGTGGAAGCCGGCGTGTGGCCTACGGTTTTTAATATTTTTGAAAATGCCTGGATTCAAGCTTTTAAAGGCGAAGTGGATAATGATATTAATTTTAAGGATGCCTTCAAAGAAGGTGAGATTACCCGGGAACAAAAACGTGAGCTTCGCAAAAAAGAAAGGGAAAAACGAAGAGAGGAACGCGAAGCTAAGAAAGGCTAAACACCACATAAAAAATTATGATGAAAGTTATAACAGCCTCCATTTTAAATATTAAACAACTCATTCCCTTATTTGATAGTTATCGGGTTTTTTACGGACAAACTTCAAATCCTGAAGCTGCTTATAATTTCCTGAAAGAAAGGCTTACAAATCATGATTCTGTAATCTTACTTTGTTTGGATGATTCGGAAAAAGGAATCGGATTCACCCAATTATATCCAAGCTTTTCTTCCGTTTCCATGCAACGGACCTATATCTTGAACGACCTTTTTGTCGCCCCCGAAGTGAGAAAAAAAGGTGTGGGCGAAGCACTTATGGAACACGCCAAACAATTCGCAATAAAAAGCGGCAGTAAAGGCCTTACATTGGAAACCGCTATAGATAATCCTGCTCAGAAACTTTATATAAAATTGGGTTGGAAAAAAGATGTGCAAGTAAATCATTATACCTGGGAAGTGTAAGTTTGTGGCAATAAGCTTATTTTTACATTTTAAACTTATATTCCATGGATCATCTTACCAAACTCGAAGAACTTCTTAACGGAGCAAACACAGATATTAAAAATGGTGCTTTTGACGAAGCTACTAACAAACTCGAAAAAATAATTGACTTGGACCCCAACTTCGGGAAAGCTTATAATCACTTGGGATATCTTTACGAAGTGAAGTTTAAGGAATTTGAAAAAGGCGAAACCCTTTACAAACTTTGTCTTGAAAAGACCCCCATGTATCCTCCAGTTTATTACAACTATTCCGTACTCCTTTCCACCCTTGGAAAATATGACGAATTAAAGGAATTGCTAGACACTGCCATTAACATTCCCGGAATCACCAAATCAACGATTTATAACGAATACGCCATTATGTACGAACAACAGGGGAAACTGGACGAAGCCATTGAACACTACAAAAAATGTGCTTTAGACACCTTGGACAAAGGCGTTTTGGAACGTGCAAAAGGTTCTATTGACCGTTGCAAAATGAAAAAAGAACTACTATAATGCGAATTGACATAATCACCGTGCTCCCCGAATTACTTCAAAGTCCGTTTGAAGTTTCCATCCTAAAACGCGCCATTGAAAAAGGCCACGTGGAAGTACACACCCACAACCTTCGCGATTATTCCACCAATGCATACAAACAAATAGACGATTACCAATTTGGTGGCGGTGCGGGAATGGTTATGATGATTGAACCCATCGATAAATGTATTTCAGAATTAAAGGCTGAACGCGATTATGACGAAATAATATACATGACTCCGGACGGTAAAACCTTTAACCAACACACGGCCAACGAACTCTCCCTTAAAGAAAATATTATTATTCTCTGTGGGCATTATAAAGGCGTGGACCAGCGTGTGCGTGACCATTTTATAACCCGTGAGATCTCGGTTGGCGATTTTGTTTTAAGCGGTGGCGAACTTGCAGCCGCTTTAGTCTGTGATGCAATAATCCGTTTGATTCCCGGAGTTTTGGGAAATGAAACCAGCGCGCTTACAGATTCTTTTCAAGATAATTTATTGGCACCACCTATCTATACCCGCCCCGCGGAATACAAAGGCTGGACGGTTCCCGAAATCCTAACAAGTGGGAACACAGGAAAAATTGAGGAATGGCGCGAAGATCAAGCTTACAAGCGCACAAAAGAGCGTAGGCCAGATTTGCTAGAGTAATTTCGAGGAATACATATCTTCAATAATATTAAAAACAGCAAGACTTGAGCAATGCAAAAAAAAGGAATAAACCTTGCTTCATAAGATTAATTGCTTAATTTTGCACCCACTTAATTCAACCTCTGGCGAAAACCGCGAACGTTGTTTTATTTTAAACCCTATCAAATTAACAAAATGGAAGAGTTAATTAAATTTGTACAAGACGAATTTGTTACAAAAAAAGAATTTCCTGAATTCGGAGCTGGTGATACTATTACTGTTTACTACGAAATCCGTGAAGGTGAAAAAACAAGAACCCAGTTCTTTAGAGGAGTTGTAATCCAAGTGAAAGGAACGGGTATTACCAAAACTTTTACAATCCGTAAAATGAGCGGTACTGTTGGTGTTGAGCGTATTTTTCCGTTGAACATGCCAGCGCTTCAAAAAATTGAGATCAACAAGAAAGGTAGCGTGCGCAGAGCTCGTATCTATTACTTTAGAGGTCTAACCGGTAAGAAAGCCCGTATCAAAGAAAAACGTTCATAGTTCATTCTTTGTTGAAAACTCTTAAAAGCCCTGTTTTTACAGGGCTTTTTTTATGAACAATTGTTTATAAGCGCTGTTCGTAAGCTGTGGATTTTTAAAGGGTTATGATTACTTGCATATTCAATTTTACGTTTTATATTAGCAATATCAAAATGGCCTAACAGTCAAATTGATAACCTAAAGTAACGTTCTTTTACACTATTTTTTCTTAATTGTTGATGAAGCTAACGCTCGCAAGAATGTTAGTCTCTAGATTTGAAAAAATAAAAAGAAAACACTTTATAAGCTTTTTTTGATTGCTTGAGGTACTCACGATCTTTAGATTATTAGTATTGAGATTAAAAAAAGTTTTTGGGTCAGTTCTTGAAAATGGCATTAACCTCACGGAAGATGCAAATTACAAAAACGAAACCCGTGTAAGTAAAACACGACCGCAAGTCTATAATAACCTTGCCTTGAATTCACTTCGGTGGATTGGTTGCTAAAAGTTTACTTTACAAGGAGCCATATCACAATGTATTTATACAGTGATATGGCTTTTCTTGTTTTAAGCCAGATTTTTTCCACCATGAATTCGCTAATATTTTATAGAAACATTTATGAATTCAATTTTAAAATATTGAATAATTAAGCAATCACTTCCCTTTCAAAAACCCCTCCAAATCGCTATATTTGCGTTCCTTAAAATTTTAAAAAAACATCAACCATAATTTTCCAAAAACATTTCAATGGCAAAATCTTCCAAAATTATATATACCAAAACCGATGAAGCACCAGCTTTGGCAACCCATTCTTTTTTACCCATTGTAGAGGCTTTTACTTCACCAGCAAACATCAAGCTTGAAAGTCGTGATATATCTCTTGCTGCAAGAATTTTGGCTGTTTTCCCTGAGTTTCTTAGAGAAGAACAACGCGTAAAAGATGATTTGGCAGAACTTGGTGAACTTGCAAAAACACCGGAAGCAAACATTATTAAACTTCCAAATATTAGTGCCTCTGTACCGCAATTGAACGAAGCTATTGAAGAACTTCAAAAGAAAGGTTTTAACATACCCGATTATCCAGAATCCGCTACCACTTCCGGGGAAAAAGAAATTAAAGCGAAATACGACAAAGTAAAAGGAAGTGCTGTAAATCCTGTGCTTCGTGAAGGAAACAGTGACCGTCGCGCCCCCAAGGCCGTAAAAAATTACGCAAAAAAGCATCCGCATAGCATGGGCGCTTGGAGCAGCGATAGCAAAAGCCATGTGGTCACAATGCAACACGGTGATTTCTTTCACAATGAAAAATCACTTACGTTGGCTTCTGATGATACTTTAAATATCGTTTTAGTTGAAAAAAACGGTAACAAAACTGTTTTAAAAGAGAGTTTGAAAGTATTGAAAGGTGAAATCATCGATGCTACGGTTTTGAGTAAAAAAGCTTTGGTTTCGTTTTTGGAAGCACAGGTGAAAGACGCCAAAGAGAAGAAAGTTCTATTTTCTGTGCATTTGAAAGCTACCATGATGAAGGTGAGCGATCCGATTATTTTTGGATATGTAGTAAAAGTTTATTTTGACGATTTGTTCAAAAAATATGCGGATACATTTAAAAAACTGGGGGTTGATGCCAACAACGGACTTGGCGATTTGGAAAATAAACTTTCTGAATTGAACGAGTATGAAAGAGATGCGATTCTTCAGGATATTAAAAAAATAATGGCCGAAAATCCAGATTTAGCTATGGTAAATAGCGACAAAGGCATTACAAACCTTCACGTTCCGAGTGATGTGATTGTGGATGCTTCTATGCCCGCAATGATCCGTAATTCAGGCCAAATGTGGGGGCCAGATGGAAAAAGCCACGATACTAAAGCAGTCATTCCCGATAGTAGTTACGCAGGTATTTACGAAACCACTATTGATTTCTGCAAAAAAAATGGAGCCTTTGATCCTACTACCATGGGAACAGTTCCAAATGTAGGTTTGATGGCCCAAAAAGCTGAAGAATATGGAAGCCACGATAAAACTTTTGAAATCTCAATGGAGGGAAAAGTTCAGGTTTTGGATGCTTCCGGAAAAGTAATAATCGAGCATGCTGTTGAAATAGGAGATATATGGAGAATGTGCCAAGTGAAGGATTTGCCCGTACAAGATTGGGTTAAATTGGCAGTAGAACGTGCTCGTGCAACTGGAAATCCTGCAGTTTTTTGGTTAGATGAAAACCGTGCACACGATGCAGAACTCATTAAAAAAGTAAACAAATACCTTCCTAACCATAACACAGAAGGTTTGGACATAAAAATCCTTTCCCCAGAAAAAGCGACCGAATATACCTTGGAGCGCGTTAAAGCTGGAAAGGACACCATTTCGGTTACAGGAAATGTATTGCGCGACTATTTAACCGACCTCTTCCCTATTTTGGAATTGGGTACAAGTGCGAAAATGCTTTCCATTGTTCCATTGATGAACGGTGGTGGACTTTTTGAAACAGGAGCTGGCGGGTCTGCACCAAAACACGTTGAACAATTTTTAGAGGAAAATCATCTTCGGTGGGACTCGTTAGGCGAATTTTTGGCTTTGGCTGTTTCTCTGGAACATTTAGGGACTAAATACAACAACCCAAAAGCAATCGTTTTAGCAGATGCTTTGGACGAAGCTACTGAAAAATACCTCGACAACAGTAAATCGCCTTCTCGAAAAGTGAATGAAATTGACAATCGCGGAAGCCATTTTTATTTGGCTATGTATTGGGCAGAAGCCCTTTCAAAGCAGACCAATGACCCGGATTTGAAAAAAATCTTCACACCCATTGCAAAAGAATTGAAAGATAACGAAGCGAAAATAAATGATGAATTGATAGCAGCTCAAGGTCGTTCAGTAAATATTGGTGGTTATTATGAGCCAATTGAAAAGCTGGTCTTTGAAATGATGCGGCCGAGCAAAACTTTTAATAACATACTTTCCGAAATAAATTAAAAACCAAAACGTTTTAAAACCTTCAATCTTATTGAAGGTTTTTTTATAAATAAGCACAAAACATTTGAAAAAAATATTCATTTTCCTACTTTTCTTTGGAAGCATAGTAAGTTTTGCTCAAGAAAAATTTACAATAAGTGGAACCATTTCAGAAGCGGATACAGGGGAAACCCTTTTTGGGGTAAACGTAATTATTCCTTTACTGCAAATGGGTACCGTAACAAATCAATACGGTTATTATGCTATCACACTTCCAAAAGGAGATTACGAGGTTTACTATAGCAGTATTGGTTTTGCAACCCAAAAATTTGAAATTTCCCTTTCCGAAAATATAAAAAAGGATTTGGCCCTTGCTACTGATACCGAAAGTCTGGATGAGGTGGTCATTGAAGCCAATGGCGAAAAACTTAATATTCGCAGTTCACAGATGAGCACCAATACACTTTCCACAAGCACCATTAAAAAAATTCCGGTGGTTTTGGGTGAAGTGGATGTTATAAAAGCCATAACGCTACTTCCAGGAGTTACGAGTGCTGGAGAAGGTGCAAGTGGCTTCAACGTTCGTGGTGGTGCAGCTGACCAAAACCTCATTTTATTGGATGAAGCAACATTGTATAACTCTTCGCATTTATTTGGATTCTTTTCGGTTTTCAATCCAGATGCCATAAAAGATTTAACGCTTTACAAAGGAGGAATTCCAGCCCGTTATGGCGGACGTATTTCTTCAGTTTTAGATATATACCAGAAAGATGGAAACAAGCGTGAATATCATGCCACCGGAGGCATTGGTTTAGTGGCGAGCCGTCTCCTTTTGGAAGGTCCAATTAAAAAAGATACCGCATCATTTCTTGTTGGTGGAAGAAGCAGTTACGCACATTTATTTCTTCCTTTATTTGACAATGATAACGTTGCCTACTTTTATGACTTGAACGCAAAAGTGAGCTACAATCTTAATAGAAACAACCGTCTTTTCCTGTCAGGTTACTTCGGAAGGGATGTTTTTGAAATATCTGACACCTTCGCAAATAGCTTCGGAAACACAACCTTAAACCTACGTTGGAACCATCTTTTTTCAGATAAATTATTTTCAAATCTTTCACTTATTTATTCAGATTACTACTACGGTTTGGAGCTGAAATTTGTTGAATTTGATTTTGATAGCGGAATCCGCAATTTTAATCTCAAATATGATTTCACACATTATATTTCAAACAACGTAGATCTACGCTACGGAATAAACAGTATTTATTACAAATTCAATCCTGGAGATGTAACGCCAACAACGGAAGATTCTGGAATCAATCCTTTTAAACTAACCGATAAATACGCATGGGAAAACGCAGTTTATTTAGATGCAGAAATAGATATTTCTGATAAAATCTCCGTTCAAGGTGGATTACGATTGTCAACCTTTAATCGTTTGGGGCAGGATGAATTATTTTTATATGAAAATGACAATCCAATAATTTACAATCCTAGCTTAGACATTTATCAAAAAGCAAAGCCAATTGACACCGTTTCTTTCAGCCGAAGTGAAACCATAAAATCCTTTGCCAATTTAGAGCCGCGTTTTTCGGTTTCCTATTTGCTGAACGATGATTCTTCCATAAAAGCCAGTTACAATAGGATGGCGCAGTACATTCACTTAATAAGTAATACAACTTCGCCCACGCCATTTGACATTTATGCGCCCAGCGGAAAATATATTGATCCACAAATGGCTGATCAAGTAGCTTTGGGTTATTTCAGAAATTTTAAAAATTATTCTCTAGAAGTAGAAACATTTTATAAAGAGGTTAAAAATCGTTTGGATTATGTAGATGACGCAGATTTGATTGCTAATGATGCCGTGGAACAAATTCTATTGAACGGCGAAGCAAGAGCCTACGGACTGGAAGTTTTATTCAGAAAAAACACAGGAAAACTTCAAGGCTGGGTGGCTTATACGCTTTCAAAGAGTGAGCAACGCACGCCGGGAAGAACGCCAATTGAAACTGGAATAAATAATGGAGATTGGTATAATTCAGCATGGGATAAAACGCATGACATTTCAATTACAGGACAATACGAGCTTTCAAAAAAATGGTCGTTTGGAGCAAATTTCATTTTTCAAACAGGAATACCAACCACCTATCCAGAAGGGCAATATGAATACAACGGCGTTGTAGTTCCTGTTTATGAAGCCCGTAATAGCAGCCGTCTCTCATCATTCAACCGTCTGGATTTTTCCGCTACCTGGACTCCAAAACCCGAAAGTACCAAGCGTTGGAAAGGGGAATGGGTTTTCAGTATTTACAACGCTTACAATCGTAAAAATGCTGCTTCAATTAGTTTTAGTGAAAATACTGATACTGGCCAAAACGAAGCAGTTCGACTTTCTATTTTTGGGATAATCCCTTCAGTAACCTATAACTTTAAATTTTAAGAATATGAAATGCCCTTACCAATTTATAATCCAACCGAAGACGAATAATTTGGGCATTCCATCTTCCGCTTTATCAAATATATAATACAGATGAAAAAGTTATTTTTAATCGTGATTTTCTTTGGAATTTTTATTTCTTGTGAAGATGTAATTGATGTTGACCTTAATGACGCCCCTCCAAGCCTAGTGGTAGAGGCTAATCTTAACATTTGGGAGGACGGCACTACAAGCGCAGCAGTTAGGTTAACCACTACTGCACCTTTTTTTGACAATGATGTGCCTTTCGTAACCGATGCAGTTATAACCGTCACAGACGAAAATGGCGGCGTTTATCCTTTCAATTATACCCAAGACGGAGTTTACGTTTCAAACATAAATCTTGAATTAAATGTTGATTATACATTGTCCATTATTTATAAAGAAGAAACATACACCGCCACGGAAACACTTTACACAGTTTCTCCTTTAGAATATGTTGAACAACGAGATGATGGAGGTTTTACAGGAGAGGATATTGAACTAAAGGTATTTTTTACAGACCCAGCTGGCCAGAAAAACTTTTACTTTTTTGAAGGACTATCAGAAAGAGGAGACGAATTGGATGTTTATAATGATGAATTTTTTGACGGGAATACCATTTTTGCATATTACTTAGTGGAGGATATAGCTCCTGGGGACGAAGTTCAGTTTAATATATACGGTGTTAGTGAAGCGTATTACAACTTCATGTTTATTCTTTTACAGCAAACCGGTGGCGGTGGCGGTCCTTTTGAAACACAACCCGCGACGGTACGTGGAAATATTATCAACGAAACAACTCCTGATAATTATCCCTTGGGATATTTTAGGGTTTCCGAAGTTTCTACCTTTAATTACGTTGTACAGTAATCTTGATTTTTCTTTTATATGCGAATTAATTCCCACTTCAAAGGGGGCTAGGGATGTTTTTCATAAATTTACACCATGACTTTTCATAAAACCACCGAAGCCGATTCAAAATACAATCATTTGGAAAAGATGAGCGTTTCGGAATTGCTTCAAAATATTAATAGAGAGGACCAAACCGTTGCATATTCTGTTGAAAAATCTCTTCCACAGATTCAAAAACTTACTGAAAAGGTTATTGAAAAATTAAAAGCAGGCGGAAGGTTGTTCTATCTCGGTGCTGGAACCAGCGGCCGGTTGGGAATTGTTGATGCAAGTGAGTGTCCACCTACATTTGGCGTACCACATGATTTGGTCGTTGGACTAATAGCTGGCGGTGATACTGCAATACGAAAAGCCGTAGAATTTGCAGAAGATTCTGAAAACCAAGGTTGGGAAGACCTTCAGAAAGAAAACATTTCAGATAAGGATATTGTTATTGGCATTGCAGCTTCAGGAACTACTCCCTACGTAATTGGCGCGTTAAAAAAATGTAATGAAATCAACATTCCTACTGGTTGCATAACTTGTAACGACGGAAGCCCTTTGGCCAATACCGCGAAATTTCCTGTAGTTGTTATTGTTGGATCAGAATTTGTAACAGGAAGCTCACGTATGAAAGCTGGTACGGCCCAAAAATTGGTTTTAAATATGATTTCTACCACAGCAATGATCCAACTAGGAAGAGTAAAAGGAAACAAAATGGTAGATATGCAATTGAGCAACAATAAGCTCGTTGACCGCGGCGTACGAATGATTATGGCCGAGTTGAATATTTCAGAAAAAGAAGCACAAACACTTTTAGAACAACATAAAAACGTTCGGAACGCAATAAACAATTTTCAAAATGGGTAGAGAGCACACAGATTTTGATTTATTAAAAAAAGGTTTAAAATACATGGCCTTTGCTTTACCATTACTCTTTTTAAGTCCATATTTGCTTACCTTATCTTTTCTAAATAAAGAAACATTTATGTTCTTCGTGTTTCTTTTCTTCGGAATAATTGCCGGCACTGGCGCTATTTATCTTTGTTTTAAAGGAATAAATACTATTATGAAGTCTATTTTCTGATTCCATTTACTTCAGGAAAATAATTTAGGAAATACTATACAGGCCCTGTTGATTTTACCCATAAAAAAGGCCCCATCGACTGAATGACGGGGGCCTTAAAGGAATGCGGCTTTGGTCAACGGGAACGGCGATCGCGTCCAGGTGTGTGCGCAATGCCCAACACAAGGTATTTTATTGATAGTTCTCTTTACCCAAAAAAAAAGCCCTCATCATTTAAGATGAGGGCTTTAAAGGAAGGCGGCGACCTACTCTCCCACAGGATGCAGTACCATCGGCGCAAACGGGCTTAACTTCTCT
>Ga0209344_10000928_pt1 | contig 43548 bp, 34 predicted proteins | sample Cruoilmetagenom6_FD_187293 | JGI IMG/M metagenome (GOLD analysis project Ga0209344, IMG submission 187293) | Oil polluted marine microbial communities from Coal Oil Point, Santa Barbara, California, USA - Santa Barbara Oil Seep Sample 6 (SPAdes)... | ecosystem: Environmental > Aquatic > Marine... | reverse complement strand
GAGCGGCAAAAAGCCGGCAAGGTCGGGGCGCGGCCCGATGGGGGTGCGCACGACCGTGTCGAACAGCACATGCAGCGCGAACCAGACCGAAAGATTGAGGATCACGCCGGTTACCGCCGCCGATATACCCGAAAGCGCGCCCTTGAGGCGCGGACGCGCCAGCAGAGCCTCGACATAGGGCGCACCGGCGAAGATCCAGAGAAAGCACGGTGTGAAGGTGACCCAGAGCGTCAGCGCCCCCGCAAGGAGCGCCAACGGTATGCCGCCCTGTGCGAATCCCGCCAGCAGGCCGACGAACTGGGTCACGAGGATGAGCGGCCCCGGCGTGGTTTCCGCAAGTCCCAGCGCATCTATCATCTGCGGTGTGGTCAGCCAGCCGTGGGTTTCGACAACGGCCTGGGTCATGTAGGCGAGGACGGCATAGGCGCCGCCGAAGGTAACTACGGCAAGTTGCGAAAAGAACAGCGCGATTTCCGTCAGAAAACTCGCGCCCACCGCCCAGGCCAGCAGGATCGGCGCCGCCCAGAGCGCGCCCCAGAGAGCCACGGTGCCAAATGTCTGCGTGATGGGAACCCGTGCGGGTGGGACAGTGGGGGCCGTGGCCGCGGAGGCATCGGCGCGGGCAAGGCCCCATAGCGCCGCGCCAAGGATGATGATCGGGAAGGGCACCGACAGAAAGAACATCGCCGCGAAGGCCATGAGCGCAAGACACCAGTCATCCCATCCCGACAGCGCGCGGCGCGCGAGCGAGAGGAGCGCCTGAAGCACGATCACGACCACCGCCGCCTTGATCCCGGCGAAAACCGCCTGGATCACCGGCATCTGGCCGTAGCTGGCGTATCCCAGCGCAAGGCCGAGGATGACGAGCGCCCCCGGCAACACGAAGAGCAGCCCTGCGATCAAGCCGCCGCGCACCCCGCGCAGCCGCCAGCCCGCGTAAGTGGCAAGCTGCATGGCCTCGGGGCCGGGCAGCAGCATGCAGAAGGACAGGGCGCCGAGAAACTGTTTTTCTTCCAGCCACTTGTGGCGGAGGACCAGTTCATTGTGCATCAGGGAAATCTGCGCCGCAGGGCCGCCGAAAGAGAGCAAGCCGATGCGGCCGAAGACGCGCACGAGATTGACGAGGCCTGGTCCCATGCAAGCGTCATACCGTGCTGCAAGGTAAATTCAAGAGCTTTCACGGATGTCGTAAAAACATCATGAAAACATGAACTTGCATTGTGTTGTGAAGGTAAGGTGCAGGCTTCTGTTGCCAGGTGCCTGCGAACCCCGCCAGACCTTGCTAGAGGACTGGGCTTAAGATTTCGGTCTTGTTACTGCTTACGCAGCAACGGCGACCGGAGCACGATTGTCGTTGGCAATTATGCTTTAGCGAACCGATAACGGTGGTATCTCACCGGGACAAAGCTAACCCCTTTAGACGTTCGTCGATCCTGTTTCGGCCCCAAAACCACCTCCAACGAAAGGTTTATTGGTGGAGCCGCCGGGTACCGCCCCCGGGTCCGATCCGCTTATTACGAGCGCGTTTATGTCCATAGTCCCCGAAGGGACACTGTGAATATAGGTGGGGTCGTGCGATTTGCAAAGGGGAGAGTTGCAGGGTCGGCGCGGCCCGCGAAGGCCGCGCCGTAATCGGGCGAGATTACATCGCCGGCATGATGGTGATGTCGCGGATCGTGCCTTCGACGCCTTCGATCATGCCCTTGCCGGTGGCCGCGCCGGTTTCGAGATCGACCGAATAGAGCATGTTGCCATTGACGAGCCAGGGCATGTTGTTGCCCTCGCTGTCGGTGGCGACGTCAAAGGCGTATTCGGCGGCGGGATCGTCGATGCCGAGCTTCCCGATCGCGCTCAGCGTGCCGTCATTGGGCGAGACCTGCTGGATCACCGCGACAATAGTCGAGTCGATGTCGAACATGCTGGTGGAGTCAGGCTTGCCATAGCTGTTGATGTAGGCGGCGGCGACGATGGCGGTCTTTTCGCCGACATGCATGTCGCCCTCCTGCCAATTGAGGCTGCCATCGACGGTCACGGCGCCGCTATCCACGTCTACCCGGTGGTTGGTGGTGCCGGTCATGAAGCGAAGCTTGTCGGCGGCCGGGTTGAAATCGACGATCACCGGCGTGTCGCCGAGGGGCAGCGGTTTGTCCATGCTCGACATCTTCGTCGCGGCGCCGGTGCGCGGGTCGATGCTGACGACGGTCATGTCGGGGGTGACGCCCACGAGCGTCTGGTTCGAGGGGCGCAGGTCGATACCAAGAAGGCTGTCGACGCCCGTGACCTCCATCGTGCCGCTGACCTCGCGGCTGTCGGTGTCGAACATGACCAGTGTCTTGTCGCCGACCAGCCCGATGGCGGGTGCGCCGATGGCGGCGGACATCGAAAGCGTCAAGGCGGTGGTGGTCATTGCTGCAATGCGAAACATGGTGAAAATCCTCTCTCGTGGTTCAAGCCGGGCACGACGCGAGCCGCCGTCCCTGAACCCGAAGACACGCCGGGGCGGGAATTGGATGCAGGAAAGTGAAATTTATTCTGCATCCAGTGCGGCGCGGCGCGTGTCTGTCATTGGAATGGAGAAAAAAATGCCGGCGCACGCTATCAGGAGGGCCTCGGGTTGCGTAATGTCGGATCACGCGACGCGAGGGCAGGACATGACGAAGAAGGACGACGCGCCCGGCCCGGCAAGGGCGGGCCAGGAGCACGGCGCGCAACTGAGCGCTGCGCTTGGGGCCTGTGCGGCGGGCAGGTCGGAGGGGATCGACGTGATCCTGACGCTTGAGGGGCGCCAGCTTCTGGGGGTGGCGATGCGCATTCTGGGGCGCCACGACCTGGCCGAAGAGGCGTTGCAGGACGCGATGATCCGGGTTTGGAGCAAGGCAGCGCAATACCGTGCGCAAAGCGGTTCGGCGCGGGGCTGGATCTATGCGGTGCTGCGCAACCGCTGTCTCAATATCCTGCGCGACGGGCGCAGGCTGAGCGTGCTGTCGCCGGGCGATCTGGCGCATGTGCAGGAAGCGCGCCAGCAGATCGTGCCGCCCGAGGGCTGGGAAATCCTGTCGGGGCCGGGAAAGCTGAGCGACTGTCTTGGGAGGCTTGATCCCCAGAGCCGTCACAGCATCCTGCTGGCCCATGTGGCGGGGTTCAGCCACGGTGAGATCGCGGCGCGTCAGAACATGCCGCTTGGCACGATCAAGTCGCTGATCCGCAGGGGCCTCGTGGCGTTGAAGGAGTGTCTGTCATGACCAAGCTGTCTGACGAGATGATCGCGCTCTCGGATGAATATGTGCTGGGACTGATGTCGCAGGGCGAGGCCGAGCTGTTCGAGGAGATCATGGCGCGCGACGAAGAGGTCGCCCGCCGCGTCGGGGCGCTGCGCGACCGGCTGCTGCCGCTGGACCTGTCGGCGTCGCCGTGCGATCTGCCCGAAGATTTCACGGCGCGGGTTCACAGCGCGATCGCGGCGCAAGGCCAACAGGAGGCGGACCCGGCCGCGATGGCGGCGAATATGACCCGTCCCCCGGCGCGGTCGTTCCGGCGGGTGATCGCGGCGGCGCTGGTCGGTCTGGCCGTGGGATTCGGTTTCGGTTTTGGCGGCGGCTGGTTGCGTCCGATGCCCGAGCCGGTCGTCGTTGCGGTGCTGCTTGATGCGCAGGGTGTGCCGCAGGCCGTTGTCGAGGATTTCGGCAATGATACCGCGACCGTGCGTTTCGTGACGGATATCGACGTGCCTGCCGACCGCTCGCTTCAGGTCTGGACCCTGCCGTCAGAGGATATGGGGCCGGTGTCGCTCGGTGTGCTGGAGGGAACGCGCGCGGCGCGGCTGGCCTTTGGGGATCTGCCGGATCCGGGCGCGGAGCAGCTCTACGAGGTGACGCTGGAGCCGCAGGGCGGCTCACCCACGGGGCGTCCGACCGGGCCGATCATCGGCAAGGGACTTGCTGCACCGCAGCTTTGACATCGCCCGAAAGGGTCGCGCGCAAAGCGTAAGTCAGGTCGCAATCAGCCAAAAAATGGGCGCAATTGCTTGCCATCGGGTGAATCCGGTTGTTACCCTTGGGATAAGGAGAGCGAACAGGGTGTGCGGAAACGTCACCTTCTCTGAGAAAAACTGAGGGAAACGCGGGCACTTGTTTGCGGTGCCTCGCCATGTCGCAAGCAACGGGCGGCGTTTGGATCGACCCATGAAGGGCTGCGTGCGCGCGACCTTCCTATCCGGCGCGACTGACCTGGATTGCCAAGAAAAAGGGGGCCTTCTTGCATGGCCGACGACGAAACAGACATGCAGGGGATACCCGCGCCCGAGGGGCACGCGGATCTCATTGAAACCGATTACGAGATCGGTCAGGACAATATCGTAGCCAAGGTCGGTCCGTTCGGCCTTGATATCCACAACCCGGTCTTCTTCATCTCGGGCCTCGCGGTGGTGCTGTTCGTATTCTACTCGCTGGCCTTGCCGGAACAGGCAAGCGCGGTGTTCAGCTGGCTGTTCTCGGCCGTGACCAAGGGGTTTGACTGGTTCTTCCTGGGAGCGGCGAATATCTTCGTGATATTCTGCCTTCTCCTGATCGTGACGCCATATGGCAGCGTCAGGCTGGGCGGAGCTGAAGCGACGCCCGACTACAGCTATATCGGCTGGTTCGCGATGCTGTTCGCGGCCGGCATGGGCATTGGCCTGCTGTTTTTCGGGGTTTCGGAGCCGATGAGCCATTTCGGATCCTCGATGGGCGGCGTGTCTGTCGGCGAGGACGGGTTGCGCACAGACTGGGCGCCGATCGGCGCGGCGGAAGGCAATCAGGCGGCGGCGCAGCGACTTGGCATGGCGGCGACGATCTTTCACTGGGGCCTGCACCCTTGGGCGATCTACGCGGTTGTTGCGCTGGCGCTGGCACTGTTTTCCTATAACAAGGGCCTGCCGCTCACGCTGCGTTCGGCGTTCTATCCGATTTTCGGTGAGCGCGTCTGGGGCTGGACCGGCCATATCATCGATACGCTGGCAGTGTTTGCCACGCTGTTCGGCCTTGCCACATCGCTGGGCTTTGGCGCGGAACAGACGGCATCGGGCCTGACATTCCTGTTCGGTTCGGGCGATGCCGCCGAGGGCACGCGTTCGTTCATGGGGATCACCTATGGCAACAGCGAGGAAAGCGGCGTGGCCAACAACCCGCTGCTGCTGGTGCTGTTGATCACGGCGATCACCTCGATCGCGCTGGTTTCGGTGGTGCGCGGCCTTGATGGCGGCGTGAAGGTCCTGTCGGAGATCAACATGGGGCTGGCGGCGATCCTGTTGCTGTTCGTGTTCCTGGTCGGGGGGCCGATCTTCCTGATCACGCTGTTCTTCGACAGCCTGTGGGCTTATTTCCAGAATCTCTTTGCGCTCAGCAATCCGTTCGGGCGTGAGGATGTAAACTTCAGCCAGGGCTGGACCTCGTTCTATTGGGCGTGGTGGATCAGCTGGTCACCCTTCGTCGGCATGTTCATCGCCCGTGTCAGCCGGGGACGGACCGTGCGCGAGTTCATCACCTGCGTGCTGTTGATCCCGACGCTGGTCTGCGTGCTGTGGATGACCGTCTTTGGCGGCACCGCGATCGACCAGGTGGTCAGCGATGGCTATACCGGGGCGCAGGATGCGGCGCTGGAGCTCAAGCTGTTCTACATGCTCGAGCAGCTTCCGCTGTCGACGATCACCTCGGTGATCGGGATCGTCCTGGTGGTGGTGTTCTTCGTCACCTCCTCGGACTCGGGTTCGCTGGTGATCGACACGATCACCGCGGGCGGCAAGGTGGATGCGCCGGTCTCGCAGCGCGTGTTCTGGTGCATCTTCGAGGGCGCCGTCGCGATCGTGCTGCTGATCGGCGGCGGTTTGGCGTCGTTGCAATCGGCGGTCATCTCGACGGGGCTGCCATTCACGCTGGTATTGCTGGTCATGTGCTATGCGATCTGGAAAGGCCTTTCGAACGAGAAACGCGGCTGACAATCACCCGCGCTTTCGCGAAATGCACGCAGGAGGCCCCGGTATTGTCCGGGGCCTTTTTGCGTTCGATCCGGGGGCAGGGCGCGCATCGCGCTTGACGCAAGGCGCGGCGCGGGCTTTGGTGGCGCCATGCAGATGGACATAGATTTCGTGCGGGCGCAGTTCCCCGCCTTTTCAGAACCTTCGCTTGAGGGCCAGGCGTTTTTCGAGAATGCCGGGGGCTCCTATACCTGTGCGCCGGTGATTGCCCGGCTTGAGCGTTATTATCGCCAGCGCAAGGTGCAGCCCTATGCCCCCTATGAGGCCAGCAGGTTGGCCGGCGAGGAAATGGACGAGGCGCGCGCGCGGCTTGCGGAAATGCTGGGCGTGGCCACGGATGAGCTGAGTTTCGGGCCATCGACGACGCAGAACACCTATGTTCTGGCGCAGGCCTTTCGCCAATGGATGAAGCCGGGCGAGGCGATCATCGTCACCGATCAGGATCACGAGGCGAATTCGGGGCCGTGGCGGCGGCTGGCCGATGAAGGAATCGAGATCCGCGAGTGGCGGATCCACCCCGAGACGGGATTGCTCCGGCTGGAGGACCTTGAAAGCCTTCTGGACGAGTCCGTCCGGCTGGTCTGTTTCCCGCATTGTTCGAACGTGGTGGGGGCGGTGAACCCGGTGGTCGCGATCACCGCAGCGGCCCATGCCGCGGGCGCCTTCGTCTGCGTCGACGGGGTCAGCTATGCGCCCCATGGCTTGCCGGATGTGGGCAATATGGGGCCGGATATCTATCTTTTCTCGGCTTACAAGACCTATGGGCCGCATCAGGGGATCATGGTGATGCGGCGCGAGCTGGGAAATCTGCTGCCCAACCAGGCACATTTCTTCAACGGTGACGTTCTTTACAAGCGGTTCACCCCGGCGGGGCCGGATCATGCGCAGGTCGCGGCCAGCGCCGGCATGGCGGATTATATCGACGCACTGGCCGCGCATCACGGGATCGAAGGCGATGCCGGTGCACGGATGCGGGGCGTGCATGACCTGATGCGGGCGCATGAAACGGCGCTGCTGCAGCCGCTGCTGGATCATTTGCGGGATCGCAACAAGGTGCGGCTGATCGGTCCGGCGGATGCGGCTGAGCGTGCGCCGACGGTGGCGCTGGCGCTGGAACAGCCGGGGGCCGAGGCCGCTCGCTCATTGGCGAAGCGCGGGATTATGGCGGGGGGCGGCGATTTCTACGCGGTGCGACCGCTCAAGGCACTTGGTGTCGATCCCGAAAAAGGCGTTCTGCGGCTCAGTTTTGTCCACTACACCAGCCGCGATGAGATCGACCGGCTGATCGCGGCGCTGGACGAGGTTCTTTGATCCGCTGCGGTGCGGCCGCCGTAAGACAGGGACAAGGAACGAGAGGCGAGGCATGCAGCAGGCACATCCCACATTGCTGTGGTTCAGGCGCGACCTGCGACTGAGCGATCATCCTGCATTGCTGGCGGCGCTGGCGCGGGGCGGGCCGGTGATCCCGGTTTTCATTCACGACCCGCTGGTCGAGGGGCTTGGCGCGGCGCCGAAATGGCGCCTCGGGCTGTCGCTGGATGATCTGGCGTTGCGACTTGAGGGGATGGGTAGCCGCCTGATCCTGCGCCGGGGCGAGGCGCTGGGGGTGCTGCGTGAATTGGTGCGCGAAACCGGGGCGGGCGCGGTGTTCTGGTCGCGTGCCTATGATCCCGAGAGCGTGACGCGCGACAAGGCCGTCAAGGCGGCCCTGACCGGCGACGGGCTGGAGGCGGGCAGCCATGCGGGGCATCTGCTGTTCGAGCCCTGGAGCGTCGAGACCGGCAGCGGGAGTTTCTATAAGGTCTACACGCCGTTCTGGAACGCGGTCAGGGATCGCAGCGTGGATGCGCCCGCGGCTGCGCCCGAAAGCATCCCGGCGCCCGTATCATGGCCGCAGAGCGATGCGCTGTCGGATTGGCGCATGGGAGCGGCGATGAATCGCGGCGCCGATATCTGCGGCCCATGGCAGCGTGTGGGCGAGGCGGCGGCGCTTGGGCGTCTGGGCGGCTTTGTGAGCGGGGCGATAGGCGATTACCGGGAGCGACGTGATCTGCCGGGCGAGGATGGCACATCGGGTCTTTCCGAGAACCTGGCGCTTGGTGAAATCTCGCCCAGGCGTTGCTGGTACGCCGGACAGCGCGCGCTACACGAGGGCAGGGCGGGGGCGGAAACCTGGCTCAAGGAACTGGTCTGGCGCGAATTCGCCTATCACCTCCTGTGGCACACACCCCGTATCGTCGATGCGAACTGGCGCAGCGAATGGGATGTCTTTCCCTGGAACAGCGACGAGACTCGCCCCGAAGTTATCGCCTGGAAACAGGGGCGCACCGGCGTGCCCTTTGTCGATGCAGCGATGCGCGAAATGTATGTGACCGGCCGGATGCACAACCGGGCGCGAATGATTGTGGCGAGCTACCTGACCAAGCACCTGATGAGCCATTGGCGGATCGGGCAGGCCTGGTTCGAGAGCTGCCTGACGGATTGGGATCCGGCCAGCAATGCAATGGGCTGGCAATGGAGTGCCGGGTCCGGCCCAGATGCCACGCCCTATTTCAGGGTGTTCAACCCCGAGACGCAGGCCGCGAAATTCGACCCGGAAAGCGTCTATCTGGATCGCTGGATCGCCGAAGGCCGACGCGAACCCGCGCCCGAGGCGCTGTCCTATTTCAAGGCGATTCCGCGCAGCTGGGGCCTGAGCCCAGGCGACCTCTATCCCGCGCCCATCGTCGGGCTGAAGGAGGGACGGGCGCGGGCGCTGGCGGCCTATGAGGCGGCAAAAGCCTGATTATGGGCGAAAATCCTTGCCCGATCCGACCTGCCCGCAATAGCCTTGAGGGCAACACAATCAGCAGGGATGCGCACATGATCCTGACGCAAACCACCGGGCAGGCCGAACTGCCACGCTATTTCGCCCGATGTTTCGCCGCGGCGCGCACGCTTGAGTGCGGGCGGCTTGACCTGCGCCTGCCAGACGGGCGGGTGTTTCGCGCACAAGGCCGCAAGCCCGGCCCGGTCGCCGAAGTCGAGGTGCATGACCCGGAGCTTTTTACCCGCATGGTGCGTGAGGGCTATCTGGGGTTCTGCGAGGCCTACCTCGATGGCGGATGGTCGACGCCGGACCTTCAGGCCTTCATGGATCTGGTCAACGCGGGCAATGACGAGATGTATAACAGCTATCCAGGCCAGAACATCGTGCAGCTTTACGAGAAGCTGCGCTTCTGGTTGCAGCGCAATACCCGCCAACAGGCGCGGCGCAATATCAGCCATCACTACGATCTGGGCAACGCGTTCTACCGGCTCTGGCTGGATGACACGATGACCTATTCCAGTGCGTATTTCGAGACCGGTCAGGAAAGTCTCGAAGCCGCGCAAAGGGCGAAATATGCCCGGCTGGTTGATCGGATGGGCGTGCGGCCGGGCGATCATGTGCTGGAGATCGGCTGTGGCTGGGGCGGGTTTGCCGAATACGCGGCGCGCGAGCGCGGCCTAAGGGTGACGGGATTGACCATCAGCCGCGCGCAATATGATTACGCCCGTGAGCGGATCGAGAGTGCGGGACTTGCGGGCCGGGTGCAGTTCAAGTTGCAGGATTATCGCGACGAGCGCGGCACCTATGACGGGATCGCCAGCATCGAGATGTTCGAGGCGGTGGGACGGCGTTATTGGCCGGTGTATTTCCGCAGCCTGCACGGGCGTCTGCGCCCCGGAGCGCAGGCGGTGTTGCAGATCATCACCGTGGCCGACGCCCGTTGGGACGCCTATCGCAAGGGCGTCGATTTCATCCAGAAATACATCTTTCCGGGAGGGATGCTGCCCAGCCCGCGCATCCTGAGCGAGGAGGTCCGGCGCAGCGGGCTGGAGATCCGTGGCTCGGACGAGTTCGGCCAGAGCTACAGCCAGACATTGCGGCGTTGGCACGAGAGTTTCAACGCGCAATGGGATGACGTGGCGCGGCTTGGCTTTGACGAGAGGTTCCGGCGGATGTGGAATTTCTATCTGACCTCTTGTGCAGGGGCCTTTCGAGGGGGTAATTGCGATGTGACACAAATCACGATTGCAAGGCCCGGCTGAATGCCTGTCACCGACACCATGCCCACCGCGGCCCGCGCCATCGCCGCCCTGCTGCTGGCGGGGCTTGGCTGGGTGGCGTCGGACATGATCCGCCCGCTGATGCCCGAGGGCACCAATTTCGGCTATTTCAACGAGGTCAATGCGGCGCTTGGCCTGATCTGCGGCTGGCGTGTCATCGGTAAGCGGCTTGGTTTTGGCTGGTCGAACGGCTTGAGCGCGGGGCTGACCGGGGTCGCGTCGCTGGTGGTCCTCTCTCTCTTCCTGCTGAGTCTCTACAAGATGCTGGAACTGGCGCTTGATCGCCGGGTGACGGGGCTGATGGAAGGTTTGGTTACGATTTTCGATATCGCCACCGAATATGCGCTGGTGCTGCTTCACGTGCCGTTGATCGGTCTGCTGGTCGGGGGCGGTGTCGTTATTGGTCTTTTCGGGGAGTGGGTGTCTCATCGCTGGTCGTGATCGGACAGAGGCAGTGTTTGTCGCCGGCCCCATGACATGGGCGCCGCTTTTGACGGAGATCACGGGGTGCGCCGAGCTTGACGCGATGCCCGCGACCTTGGCGGATCACGCGTTGAGCGCCGCCGAATTCAACTGTTTTCCCGCGCTTGTCGCCGAAAAAGGCACCCGGACCGAAGGCCTGCTGTTGCGCTCGCCCCCGCAATCGGCAGCGGACCGGTTGGCGTTCTTCGCCGAAGGGCAGGGGCATGAGGCGCGTCCTGTGACCCTGGCGGATGGCAGCGCGGCGCTGGCGTTTGTCGCAAGCGAAACCGAAGCATCGCAAACCGATGACATGCCCTGGCCTGCTGCCGCATGGGAAGCGCGATGGGGCGCGTTGGCGCTCGATGCCTGTGCGGAAGCGATGTGTTATTTCGGGCGGATCGATGCCGCCGGACTGGCATGGCGGATGCCCATGATACTGTCGCGCGCCGGGTCGCGCCAATTGGCGGCAGAGGGCGCCCCGGCAACCTTGCGCAGCGCAACCCCTGCAAGCGAAGTGACCTGTCTTGCGCGCCATACGCCGCATGAAGGCTATTTCCTGACGCGTGAATATACCCTGCGCTATCCGGGTTTCGACGGCAGCATGAGCCCGCCACTACGCCGCGAAGTGTTTGTTGCCGCCGATGCCGCGCTGGTGTTGCCCTATGATCCGCGGACCGACCGGCTGCTTCTGGTGGAACAGTTCCGCATGGGGCTTTATGCGCGCGGCGATCCGCGCCCCTGGATGCTGGAGCCGGTGGCCGGGCGCATTGATGCGGGTGAAACCCCCGAAGCCGCCGCGCGGCGCGAATGCGAGGAAGAAGCCGGGCTGGCGCTCGATCGGCTGGAACTGATCGCGGGCCACTATTGTTCGCCGGGCTGTTCGACCGAGTATTTCTACCTTTATCTGGGTCTGTGCGATCTGCCGGAGGAAGGCGAAGGCCGGGGCGGGCTGGAATGCGAGAACGAGGATATCCGCACGCATGTGATATCCTTTGAGCGCGCCATGGAATTGCTGAACTCGGGCGAGGCGGAAAACGGGCCGTTGGTCCTGTCGCTGGTCTGGCTGTCGCGCGAACGTGAACGGCTGCGCGGGTCTGCTTGAGTTCCAGCGCACCGGGCACTAAGTCTGGGGAAGAGCTGCGAAGAGAGGAGCACCGGCAATGCGCATTGCGAAGGATCTGGCCGAAGCGGTCGGGAATACGCCACTGATCCGGCTTCGCCGGGCCAGCGAGGAAACCGGCTGCGAGATCCTCGGCAAGGCCGAGTTCATGAATCCCGGCCAGTCGGTCAAGGATCGCGCTGCTCTGTTCATCATCCGCGATGCGGTGGCACGCGGCGAACTGGCGCCCGGCGGCACCATCGTCGAGGGCACGGCCGGGAATACCGGGATCGGGCTGGCGCTGGTGGGCGCGTCGCTGGGGTTCAAGACGGTGATCGTGATTCCCGAGACGCAGAGCCAGGAAAAGAAGGATATGCTGCGCCTCGCAGGGGCCGATCTGGTGCAGGTGCCTGCCGCGCCCTATTCAAATCCGAACAATTTTGTTCGATATTCTGATAGGTTAGCCAAGGAACTTGCGAAAACCGAACCAAATGGCGTGATCTGGGCCAATCAGTTCGACAATGTCGCGAACCGACAGGCGCATGTGGAAACGACCGGCCCCGAAATCTGGGAGCAGACCGGCGGCAAGGTCGACGGGTTCTGCTGCGCGGTCGGGTCGGGCGGCACGCTGGCCGGTGTTGCCGCGGCCCTGCAGCCCAAGGGCGTGAAGGTAGCCATTGCCGACCCGATGGGCGCGAAGCTCTATTCCTATTACAAGACCGGCGAATTGGAGGGCGATGGCAGTTCCATCGCCGAAGGGATCGGGCAGGTGCGCATCACCCGCAACCTCGAAGGATTCACCCCCGATTTCGCCTATCAGGTGCCCGACGAAGAAGGGCTGCCGCAGGTGTTCGACCTTCTGGAGCACGAAGGGCTGTGCCTTGGCGCATCCTCGGGGATCAACGTGGCGGGGGCAATCCGCCTTGCGCGCGACATGGGGCCGGGCCACACCATCGTGACGGTGCTGTGCGATTATGGCACGCGCTATCAGTCGAAATTGTTCAATCCCGAATTCCTGCGCGAAAAGGGCCTGCCCACGCCGGGTTGGCTGAGTGAGGCGCCTCGCAGCATTCCCGGAGTCTTTGCCGAGTGACACGTATTTTCCGTCAGGTTCTGCTGGCGCTGGCGCTGGCCCTGTTCGCCGGAAGTGGCGGCGGTATTTTTTTGCCGCCCGTCCATGCGCAGGAGGCGGCCAGCACACCGGATTTCGATCAATGGGACCGGTTCGCCGCGTCGGTGGAAAGCGCCGTCGAAGCAGGTGATACCGAGAACCAGACGCTCGAACAGCTGCGCGAGGACCTGACGGAGTGGCGTGAGACCTTTCTTGGGGCGCAGAATGCCAACTCGGGCAGCATCGCCACGGTGCAGCGCCAGCTTGACGCGCTTGGGCCGGCACCCGAAGATGGGGGTGAATCCCCCGAAATCGCGCTGGAGCGCGAGCAGCTGAATGCCCGTCTGACCGAGCTTCAGGCACCGGGCAGACGGGCCGAGCTAGCATATAGCCGGGCCGACGGGTTGATCCGCAGCATCGATCAGACGATCCGGGACCGCCAGACCGAGGCCTTGCTGCAGGTCGGACCGTCACCGGTGAACCCCGTGCATTGGCCGGGTGCGCTGAGTGCGCTTTTCTCGGTCGGGACATCGCTGGTGAGCGAGGCGCGAAGTTCCTTTTCGGAAGCGATGCAGCGGGGCACCATCGGAGATAACCTGCCGGTGACGCTGCCGCTTTTCGTGCTTGGACTTGTGCTGATGGCGCGCGGGCGGCGCTGGAGCCGGGGGCTGAGCCGCCGGATCCTGCGGGACCGTGAAAGCGCCGGGCGCTGGATCGCCGGGTTCCTGGTGTCGCTTGGCAGTTTCGCGCTGCCCTATCTTGGGCTTGTGGCCCTCAGCGTCGTGCTCGTGATTTCGGGACTGGCGGGAGAACAAGGCCAGCAGCTCTTGCAGGAATTCGTGCGCGCCGCGCTGATTTTCCTGGTGGCAAGATGGCTTGCGACGCGCGTGTTTCCGGCTGAAGACACGCGCAGCCCGATTCTGGACCTCGGGGTGGACGAGCGGCTGCGGGGGCGCTGGTATGGCGCGGCGCTTGGCTTGGTGATCGCGGCCCTGAACCTGGGCAACGGGATGCGCGAGATATTCAAATGGTCCGAGGCGGCGGGCAATGTGATCCTGTTCCCGGTCATGGTGATCGCGTCGCTCTTGCTGTGGCGGTTGGGTCGCCTGCTGGCGACGCATGCACAGAACGAAGATGATACGGCGGCTGGCGAAGAGGCACCCAATTCGCGACTGGCCGGGATCATGACGCGGGCAATCACGATCCTGGCGGTCGTGGTGCCGGTCCTCGCTGCGGCGGGCTATTTCACGCTGGCGAAGTTCCTGCTGTTCCCGTCGCTGCTGTCGCTGATGCTGATCGCGGGGCTTATGGTTCTTCAGCGCGTTGTGGTTGAGCTATACGCGCTGTTGACCGGGAATGTCGCTGGGGCGGCGGAATCCCTGATCCCGGTCATGGTGGGTTTCGTTCTGGTGCTGCTGTCCCTGCCGCTGTTCGCGCTGATCTGGGGCGCGCGGGTGGCCGATCTGACCGAGCTCTGGACACGCTTCGTGGAGGGGGTGTCGATCGGGGGTACGCGGATTTCCCCGACGATCTTTCTGACCCTTGCGGTGGTGTTCGCGCTTGGCTACCTGGTGACGCGCCTGACCCAGGGGGCGCTGAAGAACTCGATCCTGCCCAAGACCCGGATCGATCCGGGCGGGCGCAATGCGATCGTGGCCGGGGTGGGATATGTGGGCATATTCCTGGCAGCCATCATCGCCATCACCAGCGCCGGGATCGATCTGAGCAGCCTTGCCATTGTGGCTGGTGCGTTGTCGGTCGGGATCGGTTTCGGTTTGCAGAACATCGTGTCGAATTTCGTCTCGGGGATCATCCTGTTGATCGAGCGGCCGATTTCGGAAGGCGACTGGATTGAGGTGGGCGGTCAGCATGGCTATGTGCGCGACATCTCGGTGCGTTCCACCCGGATCGAGACCTTCGATCGCACTGACGTTATTGTGCCCAACGCGGATTTCGTCAGCGGCACCGTCACCAACTACACGCGTGGCAACACCGTGGGGCGCGCCATTGTGCCGGTTGGCGTCTCCTATGGGACCGACACCCGCAAGGTTGAGGCCATTCTGCAGGAGATCGCCGAGGCGCATCCGATGGTCCTGGCCAATCCCAAGCCCTATGTGGTGTTCCAGGGGTTTGGCGACAGTTCGATGGATTTCGAGATCCGGGCGATCCTGCGGGACGTGAATTTCGTTCTGAACGTGCGTTCGGACATGAACCACGAGATCGCCCGCCGCTTCGCCGAGGAAGGCATCGAGATTCCGTTCCCGCAACAGGATCTGTGGCTGCGCAACCCCGAGACGCTGACGGGTGCGGGATCGGCAACGCAGGAGCCGCGCAAGGCATCGACCGCCGACACCACGCCGCATCTGAGCGCGCGCGACGTCGAGGCGACGGTACGCGACGATGATGGTGCCTCCGGCGAAGACGGAGCGGATGGCGGTGGCGGGGACGGACGCTGAGCGCGCCCCGCGAGGCGATTGCACCGGGCCGACAGAAACCCCTTGAACTGCCCGTTTGTGGACGTTTAAAGAGAGCCGCACGGAGAGGTGGCCGAGTGGTCGAAGGCGCACGCCTGGAACGCGTGTAGGCGGGTAACCGTCTCCAGGGTTCGAATCCCTGTCTCTCCGCCATTTTCCCTTTAGCGAGCTTGTTGGCGCGCGAACCAGGCGTTCAGCGTCTAGGATTGTGATTGCGGGTAACGATAGGGCTCCGGGGTGTCGGGCCGGACGGAACGTTCGCGCGCATGGCGGTCGCGCAGGATGCAGGCGGTCGCAACGGGCAGGGTGGCTGTCGCCAAGAACATCGTCGCCGGGTCGAAGGTATCGGATAGCGAGCCTGCCGTGGCCGGGCCAAGGATGCTTCCGGCGGCGCTGGCGAGCAGGGCGGCGGTGAAGCTCAGCGATGGGATGTCCGGGAAAAGCCTTTCGGACCAGAAGGCCAGAACGGCGCTTGTCATCATCACGTGAACGCCTTGCAGACCCGCTGAAACGAGCAGCGCGCTATCAGATGCGGGAAGGATGCCGACCAGGATCAGCGACAGCGCGCTTGCCGACATGAGCAGGCGCAACAGCCACGACATGCCGATGGCCTGTTTCACATCACCGGCAAGCAGACCGGTCAGGCCGAAGACCCCGTAGCAGAGAAAGACGAGGGCGGGCGTTGCCGCCTTCGGAATGCCCGCGATGCCGCCATGCGCAAAGAACGCGTCGGGTGCGAAGGAGATGTAGATCGCGGAGTTCGCACCATAGACGAAGGCAATCGCGAAAAGCGGGGATGCGGCGAAAGAGCAAAGCTCGCGCCAGGGCATCGCGGTGGCGTTTGGCTGCGGCTTGTCGATCCGGCGCAGGACCGACCAGTTGAGGATGAACGCGGCCAAAGCGGCGATCGCAAAGAACGCCCAGCAATAGCGCCAGGGCAGGTCAGCAAAGACCAGCGCCAGGGCGGCAAGACCGGCCGCAACCACGCCGATGCTCGTTCCCGTGCTGATCCGCGCCAGCGCGGTCGGGCGGTCCCAATCGCGGATCTTGCGATGCACCGGATCGTTGAATGGGGTCCAGGCGAAACCGGCGCTTGAGGCCGCCAGAAAGACGCCGGTCGCGAGCATGACCGTATCTTGCGCAAGCGCGATCATTCCCATGCCGGTCAGCGCCGAGAAGAGGCCGGTCAGAACAGGTATCTTGGGCCCCATGCGGTTGAGCAGGGCCTGTGCGGCGAGCAGGCCGACGAAGAAGCCGCAGAAACCAAGGCTGGCGATGAAACCCACGGTCGAACTGGAGAGCGAGAATACGGATTTGAACTGGGGAACGAACAGCCCGAAACCCATGCGGCCTGGGCCATAGCTGATCGCGGTGGCGGCAAAGCCCGCGGCTGAGAGGCTCTGGAAGTAGGTGATAGCGCCTCCTTTCTCTGGGCGAATTCGTAGCGAAAGGATGAGTTCCGGGGCGGACCGGACATTTTTAAGTTGCGCTTCGGGAAGGTGGTTCTGGCCTGCGGGCAGATCGTGAATGCGGCGCGACGGACAAGGGGGATGTCACGGATCGAGCGCGAAGAGATCGAGAAAATCCTGCGCCGCCGACAGATCGCCCGTCGCGCTGACGACACCGCCAGATACAAGTTCCGAGAGAGGCGCGGGGCCATAGACGGCCATCGCCATCCTGTTGCCATCCCCCGATAGGACAAAGTTTGCGTCGGGGCGGGGTGTGGCGACGGTATGCAGGCGCCCATCGGACAGCCGCATCTCGAAGGCTTCGTTGCCGAAGTCGAAACCGGCCAGCGTATTGCGTCCCTGTGCATGGTTCTGCCGGAGATTGACCCCCATCGAGATCATCAGGGCCGTCGGGCTGATGAACCGCGAGGGATCATGGCCGGGGATGCGCAGCGCCCAGCGGCAAAGCGCTTCGAGCACAGGAAGGAGATCGCGTCCGGCACCTGTCAGCGTATAGATCCCGAGTTGTTGATCGTGATTGACGACGCCGGCCTCTTCGAGCTGTGAAAGTCGCCCGGTGAGCACGCTGGCGGTAATGCCGGGCAGACCGGCACGCAGCATCTGGAAACGTTTGGGCGTGAATATCAGTTCACGCACCACCAGAAGGGCCCAGCGATCACCCACAAGATTTAGAGCATGGGCCGCGAGGCAGCCTTCGTCATAGCGGATGCGTCGGATTTTTGCCTGATCGGTCATGAATTCATACTAACAGTTGGTTTTTAATACTGCAACTGGCAGGCTTTAGTGGCCGGCAGGATTCGCCGGCAACCAACCAAGCATATAAGGAAACGCATAATGACATACTTTACGGGCTCCGTCGGTACCGTGCCCGATGAAAACCGACAGGCTTTTCTGGACCATGTCGCCGCGGTCTGGCGGGTGTTGAAAACCTATGGTGCAAACCGGATGATCGAAACGTGGGGCGTCGATGTGCCCAAGGGCAAGGTGACCGATTTCTATGGCGCGGTCGACGCCAAGGAGGGGGAAACCATCGTCTTTTCCTGGATCGAATGGCCCGATCGGGAAACCGCCAACGCATGTTGGGAGAAAATGGCCGATGATCCGGCAATGAAGGACATTCCCGAGATGCCGTTCGATGGCCGGCGTATGATCATCGGGGGATTTGAGCCTGTCTTTACGCAGGGGAAACCCCACGGCGCGCCCTTTTACCAGGGGTTTGTGCTGGCGGTTCCGGAAGAGAGCAAGAAGGCATACGTGTCGCTTGCCGGTGAGGGCTGGAAGATATTCTCGAAGCATGGCGCCCTTGGAATGGTCGAAACCTGCGGTCGGGACGTGCCGCATGGCAAGCAGACTGATTTCTACCGTGCGACCAAGGCCGAAGAAGGGGAGGTCCCGTATTTCAGCTGGGCGGCGTGGCCGGATCGCGAAACCTGCGATGCCGCCGCGAAGGCAATGGAAGCCGAGATGGGCGACATGGACATGTCCGCAATGCCGTTTGACGGAATGCGCATGATGTGGGCGGGTTTCGAGACGATCTTCGACTCGGCGGCGGCGTCATGACTGTCACGCTTGTCACCTATGACTGGGTGCCCGAGTTTCCACGCACTCTCGTGCGCGATTTGCGGGTGCGTTGGGTGCTGGAGGAGCTTGAGCAGCCCTACAACATCGAGACGGTCCCGCTGAACCCCAAGAGCGATGCGCATTGCGCGATCCAGCCTTTCGGGCAGGTGCCTGTCATCCGGGACGGCGACCGGAGCGTCTTCGAGAGCGGCGCGATCCTGATCCATCTGGGCGAAGGCAGCGCGCTGATGCCGGACGCGCAACGCGCCGAGGTGATCCAGTGGATGTTCGCTGCGTTGAACACGCTCGAGATGGTTTCCGGCTCATGGATGCAGATGGTTCTGGCGCAGAAATTCCCTGACTTCTTCGGTCCTGCCCCGGAGGATGCAGTCATCGCCTGTGCAAGAAAGGCGATGAACCACAAGCTGCGGGTCATGCAAGAGGTGCTTGATGGGCGCGATTGGCTCGTCGGAGATTTCAGTGTCGCCGATATCGCGATGAGCGATGTTCTGCGCGCGGTCGAAGGGCTGGGGGCGCTCGCTGACTGGCCGGGGCTGAGCGACTATGTCGCGCGCGCCAAGGCACGGCCTGCCTTTCAGAAGGCGATGAACGACCAGATGGCGCATTGGCAGGCAGCGGATGAGGAACGCCAAAAGCGCGACGCGGGGTAGCGCGCGCGGCAATCAGCGGTTCTGGCCTCGTGCCGCGGGGGTGCGCCCGGCGCGGCACGGGGATCAGAGGCAGCGCGCCATCAGGCGGTAAACGATCTGGGCGGCGGTGAAATCCCATGCCGCATTGCCATCGGGGGCCAGTTCCACCACGTCGAAACCGACGCAGCGCCGCCCTTTGAGCGCATGTTCCACGAGGTGCAGCGACTGGTAGTAATCGAGCCCGCCGGGTACCGGTGTGCCGGTCGCGGGCATCTGCGAAGGATCAAGCCCGTCCACGTCGAAAGAGACATAGACGAGTTCGGGAAAATCCGCAGGCAGGTCCACCTGATGAATGCGGTTGGTGACAAGATCCTCGGCATCGCGCCAGAACACCTTGTTCGCCTCGCGGCTGTCGGCCTCTTGCTGGCAGATCGCGCGCACGCCGAACTGGGCGAGGGGCATCCCCTGTTGGGTCAGCAGGTGCATGACCGAGGCATGGGAGTGTTCTTCGCCTTCATAGGCGACACGCAAGTCGGCATGGGCGTCGATCTGCAGGATTCCGACCGGCTGCCCGAGTGCACGGGCAACGCCCATCACAGCACCATAGCTGAGCGAATGTTCCCCCCCCAGAGTCACCGGAATGCGGCCTGCCCGCGCCGCCGCTTCGGTGCGGGTGGCCAGACGTTCCATAACCTCGGGCAGGGGGCCGTCGCAGTCGACGGGCGTTTCGGTCAGGATGCCGGCGCAGCAGGGTTCCTGCCCGACGCAGAGCCGCTCGAGTTCATTTGAGGCCGCGATGATCGCCGCCGGTCCACGCGCTGTGCCCGCGCCATAAGACACCGTGCGTTCAAGCGGCATCGGGATCACACGGAAGCGGGCGGCGTCGCTTGTCTCGTCTGCGCTGAGTTCACTGGCAAGAAAGCTGCTCATGACAGGCGCTCCTTGAAATCCTGGTAGCCGAACGCGCGCTGGATCCGCAGATCGTCGGTGCGACTGTTCCAGATGGCGATGGCGGGCAGGGGCACGCCGTTGAAGGTGTTCGTCTTGACCATCGAGTAATGCGCCTGATCGAGAAAGGCGAAACGTTGGCCGATCTCAAGTGGCGCGGCCCAAGTGTAGTCGCCGATAATGTCCCCCGCGAGACAGGACGGCCCGCCCAGCCGGTAGGTATGTCCGGCCTCTGCCTCGTCCATCAGGGCAGGGCGATAGGGGGCCTCGATCACATCGGGCATGTGGCAGGTGGCCGATATATCGGTGATCGCTACGGGCATCGTGTTTTCGAACGTGTCGAGAATCTCGCCCACAAGAATACCGGCATCGAGCGCCACCGCCTCTCCGGGTTCGAGGTAGACCTCGACGCCGTGGCGCGCGCGAAGCTGCTTGATGAACTCGATCAGCCCGGCGCGGTCGTAATCGTCGCGGGTGATGTGGTGCCCGCCGCCCAGGTTGATCCATTGAAGCCGTGCCATATGCGGCGCCAGCAGAGGCTCCACCGCCTCCCAGGTGCGCCGGAGCGGCGCGAAGCCCTGTTCGCAAAGCGTGTGCATATGCAGCCCTGCGACCCCGTCCAGCGCGGCGGAATTCAGGTGGGAGACCGGCACGCCAAGGCGAGAGCATGGCTGGCAGGGGTCGTATTTCTCGACTTCGCCTTCGGAGTGCTGCGGGTTGATGCGCAGCCCGACCGAGACGCCAGCCGCCTGCGCTCGCGCGCCAAAACGGTCCTTCTGGCCCAGACTATTAAAGATCAGGTGATCGCTGAGGCTCAGGATCTCGTCGATCTCGGACTCCTTGTAGCCGGTCGAGAAGGTCGTGACCTCGCCGCCATATTCCTCGCGACCGAGGCGCGCTTCGTGCAATCCGCTGGCACAGGTGCCCAAGAGGTAGGAGCGCACCAGCGGGGCCAGAGCGAACATGGAAAACGCCTTGAGCGCGCTGAGCATCCGCGCGCCCGAGGCCGCGCCGACATCCGCAAGCACCTTGAGATTGGCCTCGAGCGCGACCTCGTCCACCACGAAACAGGGCGAGGGCACGCGGCCAAGGTCGAACTGGCGAAAGGCACCTGCATCGCCGGCCTGGGTTTGCATGGGCTGGGTCATGGCGTAGCTGTTCCCTGCGCCCGTTTCAGAACGAGACCGGCGCGTCCAACTCATGGACCTGCCAGGGCAGGCCATGCTGGTTGAGCATGTCCATGAAGTCGTCGGGGTCGAGCTGCTCCATGTTCCACACGCCCGGCGCGGTCCAGTTGCCCTTGAGCACCTGTGCTGCGCCGATCATCGCCGGAACGCCGGTGGTATAGGATACCGCCTGGCTGCCGACCTCAGCAAAGCACTCCTCGTGGTCGCAGATATTGTAGATGTAATAGGTCTTCTCGCCCGACCCGTCCTTGGCCTCGCCGGTGGCGATGTCGCCGATGCAGGCCTTGCCCTTGGTCTGTTCTCCCAGCTCGCCGGGGTCGGGCAGGAGGGTCTTGAGGAACTGGATCGGGATGATCTCGACCCCGTTATGCATCACCGGGTCGATCCGGGTCATGCCGACATTCTGCAAGACCTTGGCATGGGTGATATAGGCATCCCCGAAGGTCATCCAGAACCGCGCGCGCTCGATCTCGGGGAAATGGGTGCTCAGGCTTTCCAGTTCCTCGTGATACATGAGATACATGTTCTTGGGGCCGATGCCGGGGAAATCGAACTCGACCTTGTGGGTCATGGCCGGTGTTACCTTCCAGTCGCCGCGCTCCCAATGCTTGGCGTCCTGCAAGACCTCGCGCAGGTTGATCTCGGGATTGAAATTGGTTGCGAAGGCCTGATCGTTGCTGCCGCCATTGGCATCGAGAACGTCGATCTGGCGGATACTGTCGAGCTTGTGCTTTTTGAGCCAGGTGGCAAAGACGCTGGTAACGCCGGGATCGAACCCAGACCCGAGGATCGCGGTCAGCCCGGCCTTGCGGAACTTGTCCTGATAGGCCCATTGCCACTTATATTCGAACTTGGCCTCGTCTTCGGGTTCGTAATTCGCCGTGTCGAGGTAATGGCAGCCCGCCTCGAGGCAGGCATCCATCAGCTTGAGATCCTGGTAGGGCAGCGCAAGGTTGACGAGTATCTCGGCACCGGTTTTGCGGATCAGGGCGACTGTTGCCGCCACGTCCATCGCGTCGATCTCAGCGGTGTCGATATCGACTCCGACCCGCTCCTTGACCGATTTGGCGATGGCGTCGCATTTGGATTTCGTGCGGCTGGCCAGCGTGATCTTCGTGAAGATGTCGGCATTCATCGCCATCTTGTGGACGGCGGCATGGCTGACGCCGCCGGCGCCGATTACGAGTGTGTTTCCCATGACCTCTGTCTCCCGGGTTTGTTCGCTTATTCGTAGTAGGTGTAGCCGTTGATGCTGTCGCGATAAGCCGCCATCAGCGGGCGGCGTTCCTCGACGCTGATGATGCCTTTGGAGATCGCGCCATCCACCAGCTTGCGGAAGGCGGCCACGCAATCGCTGGGATCATATTCGACGTAAGAGAGAACCTCGGCGATGGTGTCTCCTTCCTGTTCGTGAAGCAGATCAAATCCCGCATCGTCGCGCAAGTCTATCGTGACAACGTTGGTATCGCCGAACAGGTTGTGCAGATCGCCCAGGGTTTCCTGGTAGGCGCCCACGAAGAAGACGCCCATGTGATAGGGCCGGTCCTCGGGCAGGTCATGCACCGGCAGTGACGGCGAGGTGCCGTCAGCGACGATGAAGTGATCGACCTTGCCGTCGCTGTCGCAGGTGATGTCGGACAGCACCGCGCGGCGGGTGGGCGGCTGATCCAGCATCTGAAGGGGCATCAGTGGATGCAGCTGGTCGATGGCCCAGACATCGGGCAGCGACTGGAACAACGAGAAATTGCAGTGATAGATATCGGCGAGCTTGTGCAGTTCGTCCTCGATATCCGCGCCGCGCTCGTCACTGGCGGCCAGCGCCTTGATACGCGCCATCAGGTGGCGGTAGATCGTTTCAGTGCGGGCCATCTGGCGCATCCCGACATGCCCGCGCCGAAAGAGGGCCCGCATTTCATTGCGATAGAAGCTGGCGTCGTTGAGGCATTCGCGCAGGCGGTCGCCCGACAGGTAATCGCCGACCGCCGTGAGGTCGCTGACATAGTGGTGATCGTCGGGCTCCACGGCGGGTGCGTCAGGCGCATCGAACAGCGTCGCCTCGAGCACGTTGAAGATCAGCATAGAGGAGGTTGCGACCGAAGCGCGTCCGCTTTCGGTGACCAGCGTGGGATGCTCTACCCCGGCCTCGTTCATCGCATAGGCGACCGTTTCAACGATGTTGGCGCAGTATTCCTCGACACTGTAATTGATCGAATTGGCGGTGGCTTTCTGTTCGCCGGTATAGTCGAAGCCAAGCCCGCCGCCCAGATCGAGATGCGTGAGCGGCGCCCCTTCGGCCTTCATTTCGCAGAAATAGCGGCAGGCATCGCCAACGGCGCGGCGGACATCGTTCACATCGGGCACCTGACTGCCCAGATGCGAATGCTGAAGCGTCAGGCAGTGCAGCAGACCCGCATCGCGCAGCTTGTCGATCACCTCGACCAGTTGGGCCGTATTCATCCCGAAGGTCGAACGATCCCCCGAACTGGCGGCCCAGTTGCCGCTGATCTGGTTGGTCAGCTTGACGCGCACACCGAGCATCGGTTCGATCCCGAGCGCGCGGCTGGTCTCGATGACGGTATCCACCTCCATCGTGCTTTCCAGAACGATGACCGTATTGAAACCGAGCTTGCGCGACTGGATCGCCAAACCGACGAATTCCGCATCCTTGACGCCATTGCAGACGATCAGCGCGTCATCAGGCAGCTTGTGGGCGAGGGCGATCACCAGTTCGGGTTTCGAGCCCGCCTCGAGCCCGAAATCGTATTTGCGGCCGAACTCGACGATCCGGTCGACGACCTGCGCCTGCTGATTGACCTTGATCGGAAACACCCCGCGATATGTCCCCTGATAGCCGGTACGCTTGATCGCGTCGCGGAAGCTCTCGTTGATCTGACGGATGGCATCTTCGAGATAGGAACTGACGCGCAGGATCATAGGCGTGTGGATACCGCGCTTTTCGAGATCGCGGATGATCCCCGGAAGGCTGACCGGGGGTGCGTCGGGCGAGAGCGGGTTCTTGAGCGCGACGTCGCCATTCTCGAGAACCTCGAAAAACCCGCGTCCCCAGCGCTTCAGGCCGTAGAGATCTTCGTGGGTCTCGCTTGTCGTCATGGGGTTCGCTCCGGAGAAAAGGGTGAAGGGATCCACACCGTGAATGGTATGTCAGGGGCGTCCGAATTAAAACAGGGCCGCGATCTCTTCGCGCCGTAGTCGCCGACAGAAGATTCGTCCAGTCCTATCACAATCCGCAGGGGCGCGGGTTCACTGCGCCGTGTTTCCCGTCTCACGTCGGCGCCGGAGCTGTAGAAGGGCAATCGGCGACCACAGGACCAGCCCTATCGCCATCGTGGTGAGGCCGGGAGCGATGAACAGCAGCGATACGAGTGCCACCGCCCAACGTTCCAACCGCGTCAGCGGGGCAATCAGAAAGCCCGAGAACGCCACCCCAAGCCCGCCGATACCCAGCATGGCTCCGGCAAGCGTGATCGTAAAGGAGGCCCAGGTAAAGCCATCCGTCACCAGCAGAAGGGCGGGAGAATAGACAAAGACGAACGGAACGAGCGCCTTGGCGATCCCCAGCCGGAAGGCGGTGTTGCCGGTCTTGAAGGGGTTCGATCCCGCGATGCCTGCCGCGGCATAGGCCGCGAGCGCCACTGGGGGTGTGATATCCGCGAGCACGCCGTAGTAGAACACGAAGAAATGCGCCACGAGGGGTTCGACGTTCAACACCGCCAGCGCCGGTGCCGCGACCGCGACGAGAATGATATAGGTGGCGGTGGTGGGAATGCCCGCGCCCATGATGATGCAGGCGATGGCGATCAGGATAAGCGAGACGAACAGCGCCCATTGTTCGATGGCGAAATAGCTTAGCGGCCAGAGGGCGCTCAGGAATCCGCCCATGTCGGTCGCGGTCTGGACCACCACATAGCCGAGGCGAAAGCCCACGCCGGTCAGGGTGACGACGCCCACGACGACGCCCACGGTCGCCGCAGCCGCCCCGACCGCCAGCGTGTTGCGCGCGCCATCCGCAAGCGCCTGCCACAGATCCATGAGCGTCAGCCGGTTCACGGGATTGAGAAAGCCCACGACGACACAGGCGATGATCCCGTAGACCGCTGCATAATCCGGCGTCTTGCCGCTCAGGATCAGGTAGACGAGGATGAAAAGCGGGATCACGGACAGCCAGTGTTGGCGCAGCACGAGGCCCGCCTTGGGAAGCTCGGACGCGGCGAGGCCGCGCAGTCCCAGCTTGCGGGCCTCGAGATGGACCATGATGAAGATCCCGAAATAGTGCAGCAGGGCCGGGAACAGGGCCGCCGCCAGGATATCGCGCAGCGGGATCTCCAGATATTCGACCATGATGAACGCCGCGGCGCCGAGGATCGGTGGCGTGATCTGACCGCCGGTCGATGAGGTGGCCTCGACCGCGCCAGAGAAATGCGCCGGATAGCCGACGCGCTTCATCGCCGGAATGGTCAGTGCGCCGGTCGTGACCGTGTTGGCGATCGACGATCCCGAGATCGTCCCCATGAAAGCCGATGAGAAGATCGCCACCTTGGCAGGGCCGCCCGCGTAACGTCCCGCGATCACCATCGCGAGGTCGATGAACAATTGCCCCAATCCGATCCGCGTTGCCAGAACGCCGAACAGGATGAACAGGAAAACATACTGGGCCATGACACCGATGGCGATGCCGTAGATCCCCTGGTTGGTCATGTAGAGATGGTTGATCAGTGCTTCCCAGCTGGCGCCGCCATGCTTGAGCGCGCCCGGCGCCCAGGGTCCGAAGATCGCGAAGGCGACAAAGATCAGCGCGATAATAGGCAGCGTCGGACCTACCGAGCGCCGCGTCGCCTCAAGCGTCAACAGCAAAAGGGCCGTGCCCATGAGCACGTCCATTTCAGACGGGTTGCCGACACGGATGGAAACCACCTGGGGCGGAAGAAGCGGAAGGTACAGCGCCGCCCCGACCGCCATGATGGCGAAGACCATGTCCAGCAGAGGGACGCCACCGGGGCGATACCAGGCAGGGGCCGGCGGCTCCTGGGGTGTGCTGCGCCGCCATGAAAACAATAGGAACACCAGCCCAAGCACAAAGGACAGGTGAATGCCGCGATGCAGAAGCTCGCGCACGAGGCCAAACCCCGACGCGTAGAAATGATAGGCGGACATCGCGACCAGGATGACCGAGACAATGAGCGCGATGCTGCGGCCCGTGGTCCTGAAGGCCAGTTCCGGATCGTATTTGCGCTCGATCTCATGCAGCTCTTCGGCTGTGAGTTCGCGGTCGTTTGTCGGTTCATCGGCCATGGTCTGCACCCGGAAAGTTCAATCAGGACAAAAGAAGCCCGGCCACCGAAATGGCGGCCGGGCCTGACATGCTTGAGCGGGCGATCACTTGATCAGACCGGCCTCTTCGTAGAAGCGTTTCGCGCCATCGTGAAGCGGCACGCCGATCCCGCTGAGTGCGGTTTCAGCGGTGATCGTCTTGCCCTTGGCGTGGCCGACATCGAGAAGCTTGCGCGAATTGTCGTTCCAGAGCGCCTTGGTGATCTCGTAGATCAGTTCTGGGTCTTCCTCGGCCGACGTGAACCACTGGGCACCCACGGCGACGGTTTCGGTCGCGGGGACGCCTTCATAGGTGCCTTCGGGGATCGAGCTTTGGGCAAAGAATCCGAATTCGCTGGTCAGTTGGTCCGCGCCTTCGCCGGAGATAGGCACGAGCTTGATGTCTTCTGCCGAGGCCAGTTCCACCAGCGAACCGGTGGGATAGCCCGCGACCACGAAGAAGGCGTCGATCTTGCCGTTGCGAAGTGCCTCGGACGCGGCGTTGCCCTTGAGCGCCTCGGCGGTCACATCGTCGACCGACAGGCCATTGGCCTCGAGGATGAGTCCGGCATCGACATAGGTGCCCGAACCCGGCTCGTCGAGGGAGACGCGCTTGCCCGCGAGATCCTTGACCGAGTCGATCCCGCTATCGGCCAGCGCGACAAGGTGGATATGCTCTTCGAACAGGGCCGCGATGGTGCGCAGGTTTTCGGCGGGCGGTTGTCCGTCCATCGTGCCGGTGCCGGTATAGGCCCAATAGGCCACGTCCGACTGGGCGAAGCCCGAGTTGCGCAGGCCCGAGACGATCGCATTGATATTGTCCACGGAGCCGCGGGAGGAGACCGCCGATGCGATCAGACCTTCGACGCCGCAGCTGCCGCCTTCTTCGCAGGGGCGCGATCCGGGAGGCTTGGAGATCGCGTTCGCGATCACGCCGCCAACTGGGTAATAGGTATAGGCCGTGCCACCCGTCCCGATCGTGAAGAACTTGAGGTCCTGCGCGGTGGCGGAGGCCGCCAGTCCGGTGACGAGCACCGCCCCGACGACGAGATTGCGTGCGCTGCGAATGAATTGCATGAGTGTCTCCCTGTACATGTGTTTGCTCGCCTTGCTTCGAGTGCGGTCTGGACTGCCTGGCAACGGGCGGGCATGAGGAACGTTAGGCCAAGCGAAGGGGCGCCGCAACCGCAAGTGGGCGTCGAGATGGCGCGCTATCGGCGCGGCTGGTCCAGGCCATGGCACCGCCTTGGAGTCAAGTCGGGGAAGGGCGGTCATGTGCGCTCCAGGACGAAATCGGGAAAGATGCCGGAGTCAGCGCATGCGCGCGCGCAATCCATCCCCTTGAGCATGCCGTGTCCCAGAACCAGAGCGGTCTTGAACCCAAGCGCCTGCGCACCGAGCACATCGGTTTGCAACGTGTCGCCAACCATCAGCACCCGCGCCGGATCGGGCGGCGAGCCGAGGCGCGAAACGGCGATGTCGAATATCTCGGGGAAGGGCTTGCCGAAGAAGCGCGGCTCGCAGCCGGTCTTGTCGGCAAGGCGATGCGCGAAATGTCCGGGTTCGAGCGACAATCCGTCTTCGCGTGGCGCCACAAGGTCGGGATTGCCGACCAGCACCGGGCGGGGATCGCGCAAGACGGCGGACTCGAGCAGCGCCTGACGCTTGGCGGTCCAACCAGCGGAACCGATCATCAGAAACCCGTCCACCGCGGCATAATCCTTGGGATCGTCGCCAAGGAAACGCAGGCTGAGCCCGCCGAGATCCTCATCGCCATGTTCCGGGGAAAGCATCACGCCCCAGTGGCGCCTGTCGCCTGAGAGATGTGCAAGCAGGGCTTCCCGGCTCGAGGCAACTTCGTGCGGGGCGAAGTCGAAGCCGAGCCGCGCATGACGTTCCATCATCAGGCGCTTGGGATAGCCGGCCGAATTGGTAACGACGCAAAGCCGCTTGCCGGCGCGACGCAGCGCCAACATGCGCTCTACCGCGCCCTGTACCGGGCGTTCTCCGACATTGAGCACGCCGTAAGCGTCCAGCAGGATCAGGTCGAAGGGGTCCGCCACGGCCTTGAGATCGGGTGCGCGCGTGGAGGCACCGGGCTGCCCCGGCGCAGGCAGGCGGGCGCGGATCGCCTGATAGGCCGCAAAAGCCCAGGGACCGTCACGCGTCGCGACCTGCATCACAGGATCCGCTTGCGCAGCCATGCCGCGACAATCTCGCCCAGAACCACGAGGCCGAGGATGCACAGGAGGACCATTGCGGCCTCGGGCCAGTTGAACGTGTCGATCGCGCCCTGAAGGATGATACCGATCCCGCCCGCACCTACCAGACCGAGCACCGTGGATTCGCGCAGGTTGATATCCCAACGCAGGATTGCCACGGCCCAGAAGGTCGGCATGACCTGCGGCACGATGGCATAGGCGATCACCTTCATGCGCGAGGCTCCCGTGGCTTCGAGCGCCTCGACGGGGCGGCGGTCGATCTCTTCGATGGCTTCGCCCAGAAGTTTGCCGACGAAACCGATCGAGCGCAGCATGATCGCTACGATCCCGGCAACGATGCCTGGCCCGAAAATTGCGACGAAAAGAAGCGCCCATATGATCGTGTTGATCGAGCGCGACGAAACCAGGATGAAGCGCCCGATCCACAGCGTCACGCGATTTGGCGTTGTGTTCTGCGCGGCAAGATAAGCCACCGGCAGCGACACCAGCACCGCAAAGGCGGTGGCGATGGTTGCGATGTTCACGGTTTCCCAGAGCACCTTGAGAATCGTCGCAAGGTTGGTTGGGTCGGGCGGCACCATGCGCCCGAGAAGATCGCCCATCTGTTGCGGCGCATCCCAGACCCAGGCCCAGATCACGTCGATACTGGTGATCGACCAGCCAATCGCGAGTGCTGCGGCCAGAAGGCCCAGATAGCGCGCAAGCCGCTGTTGCGGGGTGAACCGCGTCCAGTCCTCGGCCAGAGTGGAGGAACGTTCGTGGTGGTCCTTCGCTCCGGTCATAGCATTTTCCTGATGCGCCCGCTGATTGCCTCGCTGACGAGGATCGCGCCGACGATGACGATGGTGATCGCCAATGCGAAATCATAGTCGTAGCGCCCAAAGGCGTTGGCGAGCGTCGCGCCAATCCCGCCCGCGCCGACGATGCCGATCATGGCCGAGGCGCGCAGATTGCTGTCGAGCTGATAGATCGACAGTCCGATCTGGCGCGGCAGGATCTGCGGGAAGATGGCGTAGAACAGCATCGACAGATATGGAGCGCCCGCCGCGCGCATCGCCTCGACCTGACCGAAATCGATCTCTTCGATACGTTCGGCCAGCATCTTGGCGACGAAACCGATGGAATAGACGATCAGCGTCAGCACCCCGGCGAGCGGACCAAAACCTACGGCCTTTACGAAGATGATCGCCACGATCACCGGGTGAAAACTCCGCGCGAGGATGATGATCGCGCGGCCCAGCAGAAAGATCGGTTTCGGGGCAATGTTTCTGGCGGCCATGAAGGCAATTGGGATCGAAAGGAGAACGCCGCCGAATGTGGCGAGGATCGCTATCTTCAGGCTTTCGAGGAAGCCGTCTATCAGCAAGCCGCTGCGCGCGAAGCTCGGAGGAAAGGCGCCGCCAAAGATGCGTCCGGCGCGGGTCAGGCCCTGGCTGACGCGTTCCCAGTCGATCGGAAGCGCATAGATCGTCGTGACGACATAGGCCGCAACGCCCAGCCATACGCCCCAGCGCAGCAGCGGGTTGGCGATGAAGGGCGGCTTTTGCCAATGGTCGGGATAGGATTTGTCGCTCATGTCGCGGCCTTCAACGCAGCGCTCGGGGCGGTGCCTTGCTGACGGTCCTGAGACGGGACGCCGGCATAGATCTCCTCCATCGCCTCGGGCACGAGTTCGCCGGGCAGACCATCAAAGATGATCCGCCCATAGCGCATACCGACGATACGGTCGGTATATTCGCGCGCCTCGGCGACGTTATGAATGTTGATGAGCACCGGCAGTTTGAGTTCCTTCGAGAGGTCACGCAGAAGCTGCATGATCTGCTCCGATGTCTTGGGATCGAGCGAAGCCGTGGGTTCGTCCGCCAGAAGGATTTCAGGCCTCTGCATCAGCGCACGCACGACGCCGACGCGCTGGCGTTCGCCGCCCGAAAGCTCATCGGCGCGCTTGTTGGCGTAATGGGCGATGCCAACCCGCTCCATCAACTCATAGGCATGGCGGATGTCGTCCTTGGGATAGCGACGCATGATCGCGGCCCAGGACGAGATATAGCCAAGCCGCCCCGATTGCACGTTTTCCATGACAGTCAGCCGATCGACCAGGTTGAAGCTCTGAAAGACCATACCGATCTTGCGGCGCGCCTCGCGCAGGGCATGACCTTTGAGCGCGGTCAGTTCGGTGCCGTTCAGGACAATGCTGCCGGATGTTGGTTCGACCAGCTTGTTGATGCAGCGCAGCAAGGTGCTTTTGCCCGCACCGGACGAACCGATGATCGAAACGATGCTTTCGCCTTCGATCTTCAGGTCGAGGTTCTTGAGCACGGGCTCACCCGCGCCATAGCGTTTCACCAGATCGGTTATCTGAAGCATGGATTTCTCCGGCAGGGGTGCGGCGGGCCCGCGCTGTGGCAGGCCCGCGGCAGGTTCACTTGGACGAGGCCAAACCTTCGGGCGTATATTGCACGCCGTTGGCCTGGTGAATCTCGCGGATCACCGCCCAGTCGTCCTTGTAGGTGATCGGAACGAACTTGCTGACGCCCGAGAATTCCTCGCCGAGAACGGTGCCCTCGAAGCTGAAATCGAAGAATGCCTGCTTGATCTTGTCCACCAGTTCGGGGTCGAGGTCATGAGCATAGGTATAGGATGTGGTCGGGAAGGGCTTGGATTCCCAGACGATCTTCACCTCCTCAGGGTCATAGAGCCCACGTTCCGCCATCCGGTCGACAACTTCCGAGGCGACAGGCGCGGCGTCGTAATCGCCCGCGACGACACCCAGCATCGACTGGTCATGTGAACCCGAATAGGTCACCTCGTAATCCTCATCCGGAGTCACGCCCAGATTTGGAAACAGCGCGCGCGGGGCAAGGTTGCCGGAATTCGACGTGGGCGAGGTATGCGCGACGCGCTTGCCTGCAAGGTCTTCCATCGTGTCGATGCCCGAGTCCTTGCGGGTGTAGACCTGCAGCTTGTAGCCGAACTCGCCCGCGTCCGATCCCATGATGGCAAAAGGCACAGCGCCCGCCAGGTTGACGGCGAAGGGTGTCGGCCCGGTCGAGAAACCGGCGATATGCAGGCGGCCCGAGCGCATCGCCTCGACCTCGGCAGCGTTGGACTGAACGGCGAAGAACTGAACGTCTTTGCCGGTGACATCTTCAAGATGTTGGATGAAGGGCGCCCAGATGTCTTCGTAGATGGCCGGATCTTCGACGGGCGTATATGCGAAGACGAGGGTGTCGGGATTCTTCAACCCCTCGTCCGGCGCGTCGGCGACCATGTCTCCGTTGGTATCGCAGAACATCTTGTCCAGAGCGCCGCGCTCGCAATCCTGAGCCTGTGCCGTGCTGGCCATGAGCATGGCGACGGCGCCCGCGGCCATGCCGCGGATCAATGTTGTGGGTGTCATATCTTCCTCCTCCTAGCGCCCCGATTTAACCGATTTTTCAAAGCAAAAATGTGGGACTTCCAATATTTCAAGCATTATAGATTGCGTCATGCAATAGAATTGTCATGAAGCCGTGCCAAACTGCGTGCCGGAGACCGCGATGAACAACCCGGACCTCAAGCTGAACAAGAAGACCCGCCGCGAGCGGATTCTGTTGGAATTGCGGCTCAGGCCGCATCTTCGGACCAGCGATCTTGCCGAACGCTTCGGCGTAACCAGCGAGACGATTCGCCGGGATGTGACCGCATTGGAAGGGGCAGGGCAGGTCAGCCGGGATTTCGGCGGGGTCACGGCCACGACGCCCGGCATGCGCCCGGATGTCGAAACCCGCAACCGCTCGCATCTGGGCGAGCGCGAAAGGATCGGCCGGCTTGCCGCTGCAATGGTGCGTCCCGACGATCTGGTGATGATCGACGCGGGATCGACCACGATCCAGTTTGCGCGCGCACTGGCCTTTTCCGAAACCCCTGTCAGGGTCATCACCAACAGCGTCAACGCCGCGATCATCCTTGGCCAGAGCCGGGCCGCTCATGTGTTGCTGTGTCCCGGCGATTTCATGCCCGCCGAGGCTGCGGTCGTGGGGCCGGAGACCATCGATTTCCTGCGCAGGTTTCATGCCACGCAAGCATTTGTCGGCATGTCGGGGATCAGCGAGCGCGGCTTCAGCGAGGCGGTGCCGGGTTTCGCCGGGGTCAGGCGAGCGATGCTGGCGCAAAGCGAACATCTGGTCGTCATGGCAGACAGCCACAAGTTCGGGCGAACCGATTCCGATCTGGTGGCCCGCTTCGGCCCGGATATGACCCTGGTTTCGGACTGCGCGCCTGAACCGGACCTGGCCCGTGCCATGGCGGCAGAGGGCTGTCGGCTGCAAACCGCCTGAGACGGATTCAGGAATCGGCCTGGGCGCTGTCCGAGAGGCTTTGATCAAGGGTGATGCCGCGTTTTTCGGCGCTTTTGCGGACGGTCTCGCGCAGAATCGGGCTGCGCTTCACAAGGCGGCGGAACCTGGTCTCGTCCAGCACAAGGAGCGTCGAGGGGACGATGGCGCGCGCTTCCGTGCGGCGTGGTTTTTGCATCAGCACCCCAAGCTGGCCGAACATCTCGCCGCGCCCCAGCCGCCATGTCTGGCCGGCGGCCTGGAGTTCAACCGCTCCCGAGGCGATAAAGAACACCCGTCGCGAAGGGCTGTCTTTGCGCAGGATATGATCGCCCGCGTTGACGTAACGGGTTCTGAGCGCGCGGACGAGGCGTTTGCGCACCGGCGCATCGAGATCGGCGAAGAGTGGGAATCTCTTGACCAGTTCGATCCGTTGCAGTGCCAGATCGAGTGGCGGGCGGTCTTCGGCAGCGGCACGGCGGCGCGCGATCCCCTGCATCAGGGCGGTATAGATTTCGGACCCGATCAAACCATCTTCGCGAATGGCGGCGTATTCGCGCTCTTCAAGGCGCAGAGCGGTGCGGCGGATGAAGCGGCGTTCCAGTTCTTCGGCATAGCCCGGATATTGCAGGCGCAACCCCTCGAGCGCGGTCTCGACCATCTCGACGCGGCGCGCCAGCAACTCGTTGAGCAGTTCCGCCACGCGACGCCCGTGGATGCGCCGGATACGACTGTCGATGAAACCGCCAAGGTCCCTCAAAATCAGGCGTTGCGACAGCAGAAGCTCGAACCGGTCGGCCATCAAGCGGGCCAGCGGGAAAGAGATGCCCAACCGGTTGTGAAGAAAGACCGCCCAACGAAAGCCGCGCCCGAAGCTGACAACGCGCCGCGCGGCCTGCTGATAGCCGCTGCGCCCGGACGAGCGAGCGGATTCAATGAGGCGCCCGGCATCCGACAGGACCTGTTCGGCCAGACGGGCCGAAAGGGTGCGTTCGCGGACCCGCGCGAGGATGGTATCGCGCTCGGCTCCCGCCAGCGCGATCAGGCCAAGGGTGATGCGGTCGCGGTCGGCCACTTCCGGATTGTCCTCGGCGGTTTTCACCGCTGCTTCCAGGCGTTCGCCGAAACGTACTGCCTCGGCGCGCACGATATCGTGGTTCAATTCGTAATTCTCGGTCGTCTTGGCGACATCCTCGCGCACGGTCTGCAGGGCGACGGCGATGACCTGGCGCGACAACGCCTTGTCGAGGGGCGAAAGCTGATCCAGCCGAAGACGGCTGATCAGCCAGCGCAGCGTCGTGCCCTGAACTATCAGGGTGAACAGTGTGAAACCGGTGGCGAGGATGCCTACGACGCGCTTGATCTCGAGAGGAACCCGGAAGCTCTCGGTGACGGCCAGTGCCAGCGCCAGCGTGACCGCGCCACGCAAACCGCCCCAAAGGATCGCGGTGCGGTAGCTGCGCTCGACAGCGGGTGAAAGGCGTAGCACGGTCAGTGTCGGCAAGAGGCCGAACAGAATGACCGCGCGCGCCGCGATCGCGGCCAGAACGACCACACCGATCAACAGGAAATCATCAGCCCGCACATCCTCGAGCAGGCGCGGAATGAGCAAAGCGGCCAGGATAAAGATCAGCGCCCCCGCCCAATGCGCCAGAAGCCCCCAGACTTCACGCATATTCGCCCAGGTCTGCGGCGGCAGGCGTCCGGGCGCGGTCAGGTTCAGTGTCATGCCCGCCACGACCACCGCGATCACACCCGAGGCACCGATGCTTTGTTCCGCGCCGATGAAGGCAAGATAGGGGAGCGCGACTGAAATCGATATCTGCGCCAGCTCGTATTCAGAGAACATCGCCATGAGCCAGACCGCGATCCGTGCAGCGAACCAGCCGACCAGCGCGCCGCCTGCGATCAGGATAGGAAAGCGCGTGAATGTATCCCCAAGTGCCGGGTCGGGAACGCCCAGCATCACGAAGCCCATGAAGAGACCGAACAGCGCGATGGCTGCGGCGTCATTGAGCAGGCTTTCGCCCTCGATGATGCGTGCCAGTCGGCGCGGCGCCGAGATCGAGCGGAAGATGCCCACGACGGCGGAGGGATCTGTTGTCGACACGATCGCGCCGACCAGAAGGCACGCCGCGAGGGGCAGTGCGCTGACCCAGTGCAGGGCGTATCCAACGCTCAGTGTCGCGACGATCACAGCCACCACCGCCAGGACGATGATCGGCACCCAGTCATCGAGCATCCGGCGCAGGTTCATACCCAGCGTCACCTGGAACAGCAGCGTCGGCAGAAAGACGTAGATGAACACGTTCGAGCGGATCGGCAGTTGCATGATCGCTTCGGCAACCGGATCGAGCGCGTCGGTAAGGTCGGTGCGCAGAAAGAAGATCGCCGACACCCCGATCAGGATACCAATCACCGCAAGGATCACCCCGAAGGGCACCCGCAAACGCGCGGCCAGCGGCTCGGCCATGCCGATCACCACGAAAAGCGCCGCGAGGATGGTAAGGATCAGAACAATATCCATGAAACCGGAATAAGCGAAATGACGGGAAAAGAGAACGGTAAGCAAACCTGCACCGAGGTCGCGGGACATGGCGTGCGATAGTTCGCCCCGGATTGGGCGGCGTGCATGACTTTACTTCGTTCTTGAAGAAGAGCGTTTCTGCCGAAAGGTCAAAATCGCGCGCGTGGACAGGTGATTCAGTGGTGGGAAAGGTCAGGCGGTGGTCGGAACGGTTTCGCCGATCAGCTCGCCCGCATCAAGCAGGATATCCTCGCGGAACTGGTTGGCGACAAGCTGCACGCCTACGGGCAGGCCATTGGCAGCGCCGTTGGTCACGGTGAGACCCGGCAGACCAAGGAAGGGCAGGCCGATCTGAAGCATCTGCGCTGCGATGATTGCCTCGAAATCCGCCTGGCTTGCAACATCGCGCAGATCGGCGAAGGGCAGCTCACCTGAGACCGGACAGAGCATCACGGGATAGTCGGACAGAAAGCCGCGCCATGCCCGCATCAGGCGAGAGCGCGATTGCAGCGTGTCCATGAGCATGTTGAGGTCGGCATCGGGGGTGATCGCCTGAAGATAGTCATAGATCCGCTCGGCATCGGGGTCGGCCTCGTCGCGCACCGCCTGTCCGGCGCCGCGGCGCATTTCCGAAAGCCACATGATCAGTTGCAGCTCCATCGCTTCGCGCAAAGGCGGAGTGTCGCACTCGACAACCTCCCAGCCTGCAACCGACAGTCTTTGCGCAGCGGCACGCAAGGCGTCCTTGATAGGTGCGGCCACCTCCATCCCGTCGGGGGCAAGGCACAGCGCGGCGCGCCGGGGCAGGGGAGAGCCCTGCATGGGTGCGGCGATGAACCAGGGGTCGCGCAGATCGGGTTGCGCCATCGCCGTCAGCGACAGGCGCAGATCCGCGATCGAGCGGGCCAGTGGCCCGGAGACGGCCATGAGCTGCGCGCCGATATGGCGATCGGGTCCGGTGCCATTGAAGGCCGGTACACGGCCTAGCGAAGGGCGCAATCCGTGGATGCCGCAGGCATAGGCGGGGTAACGGATCGAACCTGCGATATCGGTGCCATGCGCCACCGGCCCCATACCTGCGGCAACCGCGGCGCTGGCGCCGCCCGAGGATCCACCGGGGGTGATTCCGGGAACTCGCGGATTGGTGGTGTGGCCGTGAAGCGCGTTGCGGGTAAACCACCGCAGGGAAAAGGCCGGGGTGTTGGTGCGCCCGACGATCACCGCGCCGGCCTTGCGCAGGTTGGACACGACGGGGCTGTCCTCGGCTGCGATCAGGTCGCGCTGGATGCGCAAACCGTTGGTGGTGGCAAAGCCCTTCTGGTCGGTATTGACCTTGATCGTCACTGGCACCCCGGCCATCGGGCCGGGATCGAGGCCAAGCGCCAGCGCCTGGTCGATCGCATCGGCAGAGGCCAGAGCCTCGTCGTCGCAGCGCTCGACGATGGCGTTGCAGCCGGGGTTGACGTGGTCGATCCGGGAAAGCGTGCTTTCGGTGACCTCGCGGGCGGAGACGTCGCGTTGGCGGATCAGGGTGGCCATCTCGGTGGCCGTCAACGCCCAGAGGTCGTTCATGCGGCGCCCTTTCGCCAATCGGTGCCCGGCACGGCAGCCAGCAGGTTTCGCGTATATTCAGCCTTGGGCGACAGGAACACATCCTGCACCGGCCCGATTTCGACCAGCTTGCCGTGCTGCATCACCGCGACACGGTCGCAAAGCTGGGCGGCGACGCGCATGTCATGCGTGATGAACATCAACGAAAGGTGCAGCCGTTCCTGAAGATCGCGCAGAAGCGTCAGCACCTGGGCCTGGATCGAGACATCGAGTGCGGATACCGCCTCGTCGGCGATGATCAGGTCGGGGTCCATCGCAAGCGCGCGGGCTATGCCTATGCGCTGGCGCTGCCCGCCTGAGAATTCGTGCGGATACCGATCCGCCGCCCCGGCATCGAGTTCGACGATCTCCAGCAACTCTCGTGCGCGGGCATGGGCCTTTTCACGCGGCACGCCCTGCACGATGGGTCCCTCCGAAAGCGCGTGGAGGATCTTCTTGCGCGGATTGAGCGAGGCATAGGGGTCTTGAAAGATCATCTGCACGCGACGGCGCGCGCGGCGCAGCTGATCGGCGTTGAGCGCGTTCATGTCCTGACCGTCAAGGATCACCTCGCCGCTATCGGCTTCGACCAGCCGAACGATGGCGCGGCCGACCGTGGACTTGCCCGACCCGGATTCACCGACGATCCCCAGAACCTCGCCGCGCGCGATGGTGAACGAGACCCCGTCGATCGCGGTCACGCTGCGCTTGGGCTTGAAGAATCCGCCCGATGTGACGAAGGTCTTGCGCAGGTCGCGCACTTCAAGCACCGGCTGAGCGATGACGGGTTCAGGTGTCGGCACATGATCCGTCGGAATCGCGCGAAGCAGCGCCTTGGTATAGTCGTGCTGCGGGGACTGGAGCACCTCGGTGGCGCTGCCCTGTTCCACGATTTCGCCATAACGCATGACGATCACCCGGTCTGCGATTTCCGCAACGACGCCGAAATCATGGGTGATGAACATCACCGCCATGCCGTGACGCTGCTGGATCGTCTTGATCAGGTCGAGGATCTGCGCCTGCGTGGTTACGTCCAGTGCGGTTGTCGGTTCGTCCGCGATCAGGATCGCGGGATCGAGCGCCAGCGCCATTGCGATCATCGCCCGTTGACGTTGCCCGCCAGAGAGCTGAAACGGATAGGCACGGATGATCTTTTCGGGATCGGGCAGGCCCACCTCGCCAATCAGGGCCAGCGCCTTTTCGCGCCGCTCGGCCGGGGTGTGGCGGTTATGGGCCTCGAAGACCTCGGCTATCTGGTCGCCAATCCGCATCAGGGGGTTGAGCGCTGTCATCGGCTCCTGAAAGATCATGCCGATCCGGTCGCCACGCAGTTTGCGGCGTTCGGCATCAGGCAGGGCCATGATATCGCGGCCCTCGAACTCGGCTTCGCCGCGCGCCACCTCGACCTGGTCGGGAAGCAGCCCCATGAGCGCATTGGCGGTCATCGACTTGCCCGAGCCGGACTCACCGACCACGCAGAGGATTTCGCCCTGGTTGAGGTCAAAGGAGACATTCTGCACGGCAAAGGCACGGTCTGCTCCCGGCGGTAGCGAGATCGCCAGGTCGCGTATCGAAAGAACGGGTTTCATGCTCAGCGCCCCTTTCTGGCCAGACGCGGGTTCAGCGCGTCATTGAGGCCTTCGCCGATCAGGTTCAGCGCCAGCACCGTCAGGAGGATCGCGACGCCGGGAATGAAACTCAACCACCAGGCGCTGCGGATGACCGTGCGCGCGGCGCCGATCATGTAACCCCAGCTCATGATGTTGGGATCACCGAGCCCGAGGAACGATAGAGAACTTTCCAGCAGGATTGCGGTGGCGACCATCAGCGATGCCATGACGATGATCGGTGACATTGCATTAGGCAGGATATGCCCAAACAGGATGCGGGTGTTCGAAAGCCCCGCCAGTCGCGCCGCATCGACGAACTCGCGTCTGCGCAGTGACAGCACTTCCGCGCGCACCAGTCGGGCGACAGGCGGCCAGCTGACAATCGCGATGGCAAGGGTAATGGTGGGCAGCGTCGGTTCCATGATCGCCACCAGCACGATGGCAAGTGCAAAATTGGGAATGGTCTGGAAGAACTCGGTAAATCGCATCGCGCCATCATCCACCAGCCCGCCGTAGAAACCCGCGAAAGCACCCAAGGGGACTCCGATCAGCAAGGCGACCAGCGTCGAGACCAGCCCGACGATCAGCGAAACACGCGCGCCATGCACGAGCCCGGCGGCCACGTCGCGCCCCAGCGTGTCGGTCCCAAGCGGAAAACCATCGACCGTGAAGGGTGGCAGGAATGGGCGCTGCACCATTTTCCATGGGCTGTCGGGATAGATCAGCGGTGCGAACACCGCGAGCAGAATGACCGTCAGCAAGATGATCAGACCAATCAACCCGCCGCGGTTGCGTGAGAAACGTTTGAGGAAATCAATCATCGGTTTGCGTCCTCATATCCGTGGGTCGATCAGCCGATAAACGATATCGGTGATGATGTTGAAAACGATCACCATCGCCGCTGACACAAGGAAAACACCCAGAAGCGTGTTGTAATCGCGCGCCGTCAGGCTTTCGAACATGAGGCGTCCGATCCCCGGCCAGGCGAAGACCGTTTCCGTCAGCACCGCGCCGCCCACCAGTTGCCCGGCCTGAAGACCCGCCAGCGTCACAACCGGCAACAAGGCATTGCGCAGGATATGGCGACGCCGGATCGTGCCTTCGGCCAGCCCCTTGGCGCGGGCGGTCTTGACGAAATCCATCTGGCTCACTTCCAGCACCGATGAGCGTGTCATGCGCAGATAGACCGCCATGAAGAACAGACCCAGTGTAAGCGCGGGAAGGAATAAGTGTCTGAGCCGGTCAAGGACAAGCTCGAAACCGGTAAAGCCCGCACCCACGGTTCCGTATCCGAAGGCTGGGAACCAGCCAAGGTGAACCGAGAACAGCACCACAGCCATCAGCGCCACCCAGAAAAGGGGCGTCGCATAGAACAGAAGCGCCATCGACGTGATCGCCGAGTCGCTCCATCGTCCCTGTCGAGCAGCGGCAGCGAGGCCGAACACGATGCCCAAAAGCAGCGACATGCCAAATGCAGTCAGAGTCAGGAGCAGCGTGGCGGGCAGCCGGTCGAGGATCAGTTCCAGAACAGGCATCTGTTGGCGATAGGAATAGCCCAGATCCAGTTGCAGCACGCCTGAGACATAGTTCCAGAACTGCACGTAAAGCGGCTGATCGAGACCGAACTGCTCGCGTAGCTGCTGGATGAACTGCTCATCCGCCGCGCCCGCTTCGCCGGCCATCACCATCGCCGGGTCGCCCGGTGCGGCATGGATCAGAAAGAAGTTGAGGATGACGATCAACAACAGCGTGATCGCCGCTTTCGCGGCGCGCGCAAGGATCGCAACGGCAATGGTCATGGTCTGGCCCCGGCCGGTTTGAAAATGTCAGGAAAAGCCCTGTACACCCGGCGGGGAACATGCCCCGCCGGATGCCATCTGTCGGTTCGGCTTATTGTTCGATCCACGCGTCGCGCAGACCGTCATTCACACCGATTGCGGTCGTCACCAAGTCCTTGACCTCGCAGCGATAGATCGTCGGGAACTCGATCTCGAGAAGCCAGGCAACCGGCACGTCGTCCACCAGTTGCTGTTGGATCTTGGTATAGATCTCCTGACGGGCCTCGCTGGTCGGGGCGACAGCCGCCTCTGCGAACATCTCATCCACCTCGGGGTTCTCGTATCCCGCGACGTTATTCCATGGGCTGCCCTTGGCGATGTTGGACGAAAGATAGCTGCGCGCCACGCCGAGAGCCGGGTCGCCATACTGGTAGAGATAGGTGAAGGCGATGTCGAAATCCCATTCGGCCTGTTTCTGATTCCAGCCGGCGACATCGGTCGCGACCACCTCGACGTTGATGCCAACCTCTTCGAGGTTCTGCTTCATCGCTTCGGCCCAGCGTTGCCAGGTCTCGCCGTAGGGCAGGGGCAGGATGCGCACGGTTGTGCCATCATAACCCATCTCCTCGAGCAGTTCCTTGGCCTTCTCCGGATTGGTATCGTACATGATCGTGTCGTCGGTATAGAAATTCGTCTTCGACGAAACCGGGCTGGTGGCGACGGTGCCAAAGCCGTTCCAGATCACGTCCTTCACGAATTCACGGTCCATCGCATACATGACCGCCTTGCGGAACAGCTTGTTCGAGGTCGGACCTTCGCGGTTGTTCATCCATGCCATTGCGTGCGGCGCGAAATACTCCCAGCCCTTGCCGGTCGAGCAGACATTGTCCATCTCGGTCAGTCGCTTCACATCCCAGTTCTCGACCGACCCGCCGGGCAGGACATCGACCTCACCGTTCTCGAAGGCAACAGCACGCGAGGCGGCATCCGGGATCACCCGATAATAGACCTCATCAAGATAGGGCTGCCCGTCGAGGTAATAGTCCTCGTTCTTGACCAGGTGAATGTAATTGCCCTTTTCCCAGGCCTCGAACTTGTAAGGGCCGGTGCCGATCGGGGTGTTGTTGGCAGGGTTGTTCGCGTAGTCGGTACCCTCATAGATATGCTTGGGAACCATCGGCATGGTGCCGGCTTCGAACACGCCGATGAACGGGCCAAAGGGGTTCTTCAGCTTGAAGACCACAGTGTGATCGTCGGGTGCCGTAATTGATTCCACGTGCTCGAGACTGACCCTTAACCGGGCATGTGTCTCACGCAGGAACTTGTCGACGGAAAAAACCACGTCCTCGGCAGTGAAAGGCTCGCCGTCATGCCATGTCACGCCCTCGTGCAGCTTGAAGGTATAGGTCAACGCATCATCCGACACCTCCCAAGATTTCGCGAGCGAAGGTTGCGGATTGAGATCGGTATCGTAGCGCAGCAGGCTTTCATAGATGTCGCCCGCCACCAGCTGTGTCGGCCCGTTCTGCACGAGACCCAGCATCAGGCTGGGCGGTTCGGGCTGAACGACGATATCGAGACGGCCGCCCGTGTCCTGTGCAAAGGCTGGCATGACCAGTCCCACGGACAGGAGTGACGCAGTTAGAATGTTCTTCATCAAGTGGCTCCCTGTTAGCAAATCACGGGGACCACCGCCTAGCCTGCGATACATCGCAAGCCGTGCAGACCCCCGCCGTGATCTTTTAAAGCGCCTTGCCGGTGATCCGGTTCTGCGGCACGCTGTGTTCACGACCCGCTCTTCTTGGAGCAGGCCGCCTGAGTACAGTTCATCGGCAGGCCCGCGCTGAGTCAAGGGAAATTGTCGACAGGCGACAATTCAACAGCTACCGTGCAGGCATGACGATGGATTCCGAGCCACTTTTCAAACCGCTCACCCGCGATGCTCTGACACAGAGGATTGCGCGGATCCTGACGGATGCCATCGTGTCCGGAAAGCTCAAGCCGGGCGACCGCGTCGCGGAATCGGTGATCGCACGCGATCTTGGAGTCAGCCGCGCGCCGGTGCGTGAGGCCGGGCGCCTGCTGGAAAGCGCGGGGTTGCTGGTCTCCAAGGCCAATCGCGGGTTCTTCGTGCGCACAATCGACGCCGATGACCTTGATTCCCTTTATGAACTTCGGCTCTGCATCGAGCGGGAAGCCGCTGCGCGCACCGTGCGCGAGGGGCGGGTTGCGCAGATTCGTGACCGTCTTCTGGATCAGATCAAGGAAATGGTGGTGATGTCCGAGGACAATCAGCTGATCCATCAGATCGGCGGGGATCTTCAGTTTCACCGGTTGATCGTGGAAACCAGCGGCAATCTTCGGTTTCTGGCGGTGTTCGATAAGCTGGCATCGGAGATTCAGGCCTGCACGGCATTGATTGAGCGGGTGTTTGACGAACCGGGGAAAGTCGCGCGCAATCACGCGCTGATTGTCGAGGCGCTGGATTCAGGCGACGAAGACGCGGCCCGCGCCGCGATGGATTATCACATCGGCGTCGCGCGCGAAGCCGTTGTTGGTCATTTCCGCAAGTTGGAAGGCGCGGCCGACAACGCCCTCTGAGCAGCGTGCCTGTGTTCAGACCAGTCGGCAGGCATCCCGGGCAAGGCCTGTTATCCGCTCCCAATCGCGGGCGTCGATGGCGTCATCCGGTGCCACCCAGCTGCCCCCTACGCAAACTGTGTTGGGCAGGCGAAGGTAGTCACCCGCATTCGCCAGTGTCACGCCGCCGGTCGGGCAGAATGACACATTGGGCAAGGGGCCGGCCAGGGCCTTGAGAATAGCGATCCCGCCCGAGGCTTCGGCGGGAAAGAACTTTAGCATGTCGTAACCGCGCTCCAGAAGCAGCATCGCTTCGGTTGCGGTGACGGCGCCCGGCAGGAGTGGCAGATCGAGCGCCTCGCAGGCCTCGAGCAGGCGCGGGGTGCTACCGGGGGATACGGCGAATTGTGCACCCGCCGCACGCGCCGCCAGCGCTTCCTCAGGCGTCAGAACCGTGCCAGCGCCGACAATGGCGCCCTTGACCTTGCTGACCGCTGCAATCGCCTCAAGCGCTGCCGGGGTGCGTAACGTGACCTCG
>Ga0209344_10000927_pt1 | contig 43632 bp, 44 predicted proteins | sample Cruoilmetagenom6_FD_187293 | JGI IMG/M metagenome (GOLD analysis project Ga0209344, IMG submission 187293) | Oil polluted marine microbial communities from Coal Oil Point, Santa Barbara, California, USA - Santa Barbara Oil Seep Sample 6 (SPAdes)... | ecosystem: Environmental > Aquatic > Marine... | reverse complement strand
GTTTGTGACTATTTTATAATATGCAATGGTACCTCAAACACACAGGTGAATGCCATTGTGAATTCCGTTCAAAAATCCGTAAGCAAAGCTTTAAAAGAAAAACCTTGGCACGTTGAAGGTAGCGACAACGCGGAGTGGATACTTATGGATTACGTTCACGTTGTAGTGCACGTTTTTCAAAAACATATTCGCGAGTTTTATGATATTGAAGGGCTTTGGGGCGATGCAAAATCAGTTAAAATAGAAACAACACACTAAAAAGAAAATAGCCATATGGCCGAAGAAAATAAAAATAAGAAGAGCGAATCAAAACGACCGAAGCCCAATTATTATTGGGTCTATGCGGCAATAATCCTTTTGTTTTTTGGGATCCAGATTTTTGGTGGCGGTAGTTGGTCACAGCCCGAAAAAACAAATCAGGCAAAGTTTGAGGAATTTTTGAAAAATGGCGATGTTGAAAAAGTAGACATCATCAACAAAAAACTTGCAAAAGTTTATCTTACTGATGTTGCAAAAGAAAAGGAAATTCATTCCAAGAAAGGAAATACACCTTCTTTCTTAGCACCTGGCCCCAGTGACCCTGATTATCAATTTGAATTTGGTGACCTTCAGCTTTTTCAAAAAGACTTTCAAGAGATAAAAGCAGAAAACAATTTGACCACCCCGTTAAATTTCGAAACAGACAATAATGTATGGGGCGATATTTTAATGGGAATACTACCTTTCGTAATCATCATTGGTATCTGGATTTTTATTATGCGCCGTATGTCATCGGGTGCTGGCGGTGGTGCTGGTGGGCAATTGTTCAACATTGGAAAATCCAAGGCAAAACTTTTTGACGAAAAGACTGATGTAAAAACTACTTTTAAAGACGTTGCGGGTCTAGAAGGTGCCAAAGAAGAAGTCCAAGAGATTGTAGACTTCTTGAAACAACCTGAAAAATATACATCTTTGGGAGGTAAAATCCCGAAAGGAGCATTGTTGGTAGGCCCTCCTGGAACAGGTAAAACACTTTTGGCAAGAGCTGTTGCTGGCGAAGCACAAGTACCTTTCTTCTCACTTTCGGGTTCCGATTTTGTGGAAATGTTTGTGGGTGTTGGTGCTTCCCGTGTTCGCGATCTTTTTAAACAAGCTAAGGACAAATCTCCTGCCATTATATTTATTGATGAAATAGATGCCATTGGCCGTGCCCGTGGTAAAAACAATTTCTCAGGAAGTAATGATGAGCGCGAAAATACACTGAACCAACTTCTTACCGAAATGGACGGTTTTGGGACCAATACAAATGTAATAGTGTTGGCCGCAACAAACAGAGCTGATGTTTTAGATAAAGCTTTGATGCGTGCCGGACGTTTTGACAGACAGATTTATGTGGACCTTCCAGATGTTCGCGAACGCAAGGAGATATTTGAAGTTCACTTGCGCCCCATTAAAAAAGATACCGATCTGGACACAGACTTTCTTTCAAAGCAAACCCCAGGTTTTTCTGGAGCAGACATTGCAAATGTTTGTAACGAAGCTGCTTTAATTGCAGCCCGAAATGGTAAAAAATCTGTTGGCAAGCAGGATTTTCTTGATGCAGTAGATAGAATTGTTGGAGGTCTGGAAAAGAAAAATAAAATTATGACAATGGATGAGAAACGCGCCATTGCCTTTCATGAAGCGGGACATGCTACTGTAAGCTGGATGCTTGAGCACGCTGCTCCTTTAGTAAAGGTAACCATCGTTCCTCGTGGACAATCATTGGGTGCCGCTTGGTATTTACCAGAAGAAAGATTGATTATTCATCCAGAACAAATGCTGGATGAAATGTGCTCTGCCCTAGGTGGCCGTGCCGCAGAAAAAGTTATTTTTAACAGAATTTCCACAGGGGCATTGAGTGATCTTGAAAAAGTAACAAAACAGGCTCGCGCAATGGTTACTATTTACGGCCTAAACGATAAAATAGGGAATCTTACTTATTACGATAGCAGCGGACAGTCTGAATATAATTTCTCCAAGCCTTACAGCGAGAAAACTGCTGAATTGATTGATAAAGAAATTTCTACTTTAATTGAAAGTCAGTACCAACGTGCCGTGAAGCTTTTAGAAGAAAACAAAGATAAATTGACTGAACTGGCGAATGTATTGCTAGAGAAAGAAGTGATTTTTAAGGATAACCTTCAAAAAATATTTGGCGATCGTCCTTTCGAAATACCAGAAGAAGCAACAAGAGGAGCGGCAACAACCTAACTGTTGCCTCTTTTGATTTAATAATAAATTTTTTTGGTAACACAACTTCAATATAGATTTTATATATTTGAAGTATAACGTATATAAAAACTCCTCAATTAATTATTAATGAGTCTGTTCAAAAGACTTTTAAATCCTAACTATAAATCGGAAGAAAAGGCCAAGCGTGCCGAGAAAGCCGATCATAGCACCTATTACCCAGAACAAAAACTTCCCATTGACGAAAAGTTCACTTATAATTTTAAAAATAACGGCGGTAAGTTTATTTATTGTGAAAACTGGGAAGAGGTAACCGAAGCATTTGATAATATAATGATCGAGAACGATTGGTATGAGCAGGATGTGTTTTGTGTAAACGAAATGCTTTCTAAAAAATTCGATGGCTTCAACCTCAACTTTACAAAAAAGTCCGATTCAAAATTCTTTCTTTCAACTTGCGAATCATTGGTCTCAAACAATGGCTCTATTTTGCTTTCCTCAAACCAAATAAAGGAAAAGAAGCTGAATGAACTGCCATCAAACTTCGTTATTTTCGCAACCACCAGCCAGATTGTTGAATCCATCAGCGAGGGTTTACGTATTATAAAAAACCAAAGTTCTGGTCACATTCCTAGTAACATTACTACTATTCAAGACTTTGAAACCGAAAAAGAAAAGGATTTTATGAGTTATGGAAGTAGCACAAAAAACCTATATTTGTTGCTACTGGAAGACTTATAATATGAAGGAAATTCTCGTACGGACCCTCTCGGGCGTATTATACATTTCGATCATCATTTTTGCAATGTTCACTTCGCGTGAATGGTTTATGGGGCTTTTTTTCGTACTTGCAGTTATCACTTTAAGCGAATATTTAAAACTTATTCATCTCACCAGTTACTTAGCATACTTCCTGCTTGCAACCGCTTTCTATTTCTTAAGTTATAATGTTTTTGCTGATAATGCTGTTTATCTTCTTTTGATTTTAAGTGGTTTTGTCAATCTTTTTTTATTGAAAGATGTTTTATGGACAAGCAAAATTCCTATGTTTGAAAAGAAAAAATACATTACCGTTATATTTTACATTATCAGTGGTTTTGTTTTTCTTACACTAATACCAGTAATGAATATTGATGGTAGGTTTATGCCAGAAATTATAGTGGCGGTTTTTGTATTGGTATGGAGCAATGATACTTTCGCATATCTTATAGGGAAAAACTTTGGTAGGCATAAGCTGTTGGAGCGTATTTCACCCAAAAAGACAATTGAAGGTTTTGTGGGTGGTATGTTGGGTGCACTTTTGGCAGGATTTGTTATCTTTAAGGTGTTAGAAAGCTATAGTCCGATAGATGCTGAAAAATATCCCTTGTGGACTTGGATCGCTATGGCAATAATTGTTTCTATATTTGGTACAATAGGTGATTTGATTCAATCAAAATTCAAGAGGCAGGCCGGAGTTAAAGATAGCGGAATCATTATGCCGGGCCACGGTGGATTGTACGATAGGCTGGACAGTATTATTTATGCCAGTCCATTTGTTTATGCATTTTTATTAATTGTTGATAATGTTTCATAAAGAAGGTTTTAAAATAATTTTTATAGCGCTGGTAATTGTTATCGGGTTTAGCCTTTTGGCAAATGTTTTTGTTGAAAATCCAACCATTCGCGGTGGTGTTATTATAGCATTAATACTGCTTTTGCTATTGGTTTTGCAATTTTTCAGAAATCCAAAAAGGAATTTTTTGGTGCATCCTGAAAAGGTGCTTTCTTCTGTAGATGGGAAAGTAGTGGTTATTGAAGAAGTTTTTGAAAAGGAATATTTCAACGATAAAAGATTGCAGGTCTCTGTGTTTATGAGTCCTATAAACGTGCATGTAACGCGCTATCCCGTGGGCGGAAAAGTTCTTTACAGCAAATACCATCCAGGGAAATTTTTAGTGGCTTGGCACCCCAAATCCTCCGAAGAAAATGAACGCACAACAGTTGTTGTAAATAATGAATTTTTTGGAGATGTATTGTTCAGGCAGATTGCCGGAGCTATGGCTAAACGAATTGTAAATTATGCAGAAGTAAACCAAGAAGTGGACCAAGCTTCAGATAGTGGATTTATAAAATTCGGGTCGCGTGTGGATATTTATCTTCCACTTGATGCAAAAATAAAAGTAACCCTCAACGAAAAAGTTAAAGGAGGAATTTCAATAATTGCTGAAAAATAATGACTTCAGAAGAGCTTGACATAGCCTTTAAGAATGCCGTGAAGAGCATTAATGAGCATACGGAGCCTTTTCCCGCAGATATTTTATTGCGGCTTTACGCATATTACAAAAGAGCCACCAATGATGCTGACACCCCTAGTGGCGGCAAACCACATATTTCCGCTTTTAAGACCAATGCCCTTTTCCAGACACGCGGACTTACTGAGGATGAGGCCAAACAACTCTATATTGAAGCTGTAAATCAATACTTTTTATACCGAAAATAATTAGGCCTGTTGTGCCTTGTTGAATTTTATCTCGTAATCCTCAATCGCTTCCCGAATTTTTTCCACATTTTCTGAAGCTTTTTCATGAGCTGCTTCCATCGCCTTTTCTAAATCTTTATCCGGATGCTGAAAAAGGTCGGTAATTACGTGGTTAATTTTGTCAATAATACTTTTCTGACTGTTTTTGATGTCTTCCAATTTATGAAGCATCTTCTCCATTTCATTATACTTTTCTTGATCCATAATTGCTTAATTTTCAAACAAGTTACTGGCAAATAGTCATTTAAAGAAAGAAATTAACCTCGCTTTAAAATAAATTAGGAGTTTTTAACTAACATTTTGATGTTTTCAAATAAAGAAAAGTAGTTGGAAAAAAAACCTAACGTGGTTTTGTAAACACTTTATTTGCAAGGTTTACAAAGCCATAATACACCTGTACTATTTTAATCCTTTTAAACTCAACTTTAAAGTTTCAATTTTAGCCAAAGCATCTGCTTCTTTTTGCTTTTCCAAGGCCACAACTTGTTCGGGAGCGCCACTAACAAAACGTTCGTTTTTCAGTTTGCCTTGCACACTTCTTAGAAAACCTTCGGTGTACTTAAGTTCTTCGGAAAGCTTTGCTATTTCTTCTTCAACGTTTATGGCACCGGCGATTGGAATGAAGTATTCGCTGCTTTTTACGCGAAATGTAAGAGCGCCGTCCAGTTTTTCAGTAATGTAATTCAGTTCTGAAATGTTACCAAGTTTCGATATTACGGCATCAAACTCTTTTGAGGCATTGTCATTATTTAAAACTGAAAACTTAATTGTATCCTTAAATGAAATATTCTTTTCCTTTCGGATGGTTCTAATTCCAGAAATAACTTCGGAAGCAAATTCAAAATCTTTAATAATCTTTTCATCGAAGTTTTCAATTTTAGGCCATTCAGAAATTATCAAAGCTTCGGAAATATCGCGTTGCGTGATATGCTGCCAAATTTCCTCAGAAATAAATGGCACAAAAGGATGAAGCACTTTCAAATTATCTTCCAAAACTGAGATAACCTCTAAATAGGTTTTTTCTGAAATTTTTTTGCCGAAAGCTGGTTTTACCATTTCCAAAAGCCAAGAACAGAAATCGTCCCAAACCAACTTATATGTTGACATCAAAGCGTCACTGATGCGATATTTGCTGTAATGGTCTTCAATTTCAGCCAGCGTTTTTTGGAATTTACTGCGGTACCATTGCAGCGCAATGATATCACTTTGTGATTGTTCTTTTTTGGTATCTACTTCCCAACCATAAATTAAACGGTAGGCGTTCCATATTTTATTTACAAAGGCACTCCCTTGTTTGCAGAGGTCTTCGTCAAACATTAAATCATTACCGGCCGGTGAACTTAAAAGCATCCCAACACGTACACCATCGGCGCCATATTGCTCAATCAAATCTATTGGATCTGGCGAATTGCCTAAAGATTTGCTCATCTTTCTGCGTTGTTTATCACGTACAATTCCCGTTAAATAAACATTTGTGAAAGGCTTCTCGTTTCTGTATTCATAACCTGCAATAATCATTCGCGCTACCCAAAAGAAAAGGATTTCGGGGGCTGTAACAAGGTCATTGGTTGGATAGTAATAATTGATTTCCTTATTGTCTGGCTCCAAGATTCCGTTAAAAACACTGATGGGCCAAAGCCACGAAGAGAACCAAGTATCCAGCGCATCGGGATCTTGTTTAAGGCTGCTGGTTGTTAGTTGTTGGTCTTTGGTTTTTTCTTTTGCAAGCTGAAGTGCTTCTTCAATGTTTTCGGCAACTACGAAATCCTCTTTGCCATCACCATAGAAATAAGCAGGGATTTGCTGTCCCCACCACAGTTGACGGGAGATGTTCCAATCGCGAACATTTTCCATCCAGTGGCGATACGTGTTTACAAATTTTTCAGGAACTAGGTTTACTTCTTTTTCAAGTACGGCATCCAGAGCTGGTTGTGCTAGGTCCTTCATTTTAAGAAACCATTGGTCGCTTAGTTTTGGTTCTATCACAGCGCCGGTACGTTCACTGGTGCCAACTTTGTGCATATGGGTTTCTATTTTTGAAACCACGCCCATTTGTTCAAGTTCCTTTACAATTTCCTTACGAACTACGAAACGGTCTTTGCCTTCATAATGAAGTCCAAAACTGTTTAACGTTCCGTCGTCATTCAGAATATCTATTATTTCAAGATTGTGCCTATCTCCCAACATCTTGTCGTTCTCATCGTGAGCAGGCGTTACTTTTAAACAACCTGTTCCGAATTCAATATCTACATATTCGTCTTCAATGATAGGAATAACGCGGTTACAAACGGGAACGATGGCTTTTTTACCGCGAAGGTGCGCAAAACGTTCGTCATTGGGGTTTATACATATTGCGGTATCGCCCAAAATGGTTTCGGGACGCGTAGTGGCGATAGTTAATATTTCATCACTACCTTCAATATTATAGTTTAGGTAATATAGATTGCCTTGTTTTTCTTCATAAATAACTTCTTCATCGGAAAGTGTGGTTTTTGCCTGAGGATCCCAGTTAACCATACGGTAGCCGCGGTAAATGTTCCCTTTTCGGTATAAATCCACAAATACCTTAATCACTGAGGCTGACATATCTTCATCCATCGTGAATTTGGTTCGGTCCCAATCACAGGAGGCACCTAGTTTTTTTAACTGCTCCAGAATAATCCCACCGTGTTTGTGGGTCCATTCCCAAGCATGCTCTAAAAATTCTTCACGAGAAAGGTTTGCTTTGTCAATTCCTTCAGCTTTTAGCTTTGTAACAACTTTTGCTTCAGTTGCAATAGATGCGTGGTCTGTTCCAGGCACCCAGCAAGCGTTAAAACCCTGCAAACGCGCGCGGCGTATCAAAACATCCTGCAAGGTATTGTTGAGCATATGGCCCATATGCAGTACTCCTGTAACGTTTGGAGGTGGAATGACGATGGTGTATGGCGTTCTTTTGTCAACTTCAGAATGGAAATAACGGTTTTCCATCCAGTAGCTATACCACTTGTTTTCAATCTGTTTTGCATTATATTTTGCTTCTAAAGCCATACTTTGGTCTGGTATTTGTACAATGAGATGCAAAAGTAATTATATCTATAGGATAATAAAAGTGAATAAGTTATTTTGCTTGTTGTTCAAAAGTTATATACTTTAGCAATCATTAAAAAACTCAAAATCATGAAAAAATTAGCTCTTATCGCTCTTGTTGCCTTAATTGGCTTTGCAGCTCAAGCGCAACAAGCAAAAATTAGTTTTAAAGAAGATACCATAGACTACGGCAATATTGCAAAAGGTAGTGACGGTCTTCGCATATTTGAATTCACAAACACTGGCGATGCCCCACTTATTATTAGTGACGTAAAGTCCAGCTGTGGCTGTACAGTGCCCAAAAAACCAAATGGCCCTATAGCACCCGGCGCTAGTAGCACCATTGAAGTTAAGTATGATACCAACCGTGTTGGTCCGATTAGAAAAACCGTAACGGTTTATTCAAACGCCAGCGAACCAATGCTAGCATTAAAAATAAAAGGTGAAGTGATGAGCGACTCCAGCAGTGTTTTGGAAAAAAGCTAAATAACTTTACTTTAAAGTTAAATCGGCTGGAGCAAATGCTCCAGCCGATTTTTTTTAGAATACACTTTTAAGATAGAATTTCACCCTGTTTGTGTATAGGCCTCTTTTAAACTCTATATATATCCTTTTGCCTTCATCGCTTGAAAACATTTCGATCAATTGGTAGAGTTCATATTGATAACTGGGTTTTCCATTAATACTTACTATTTCATCGTCTTTCTCGATACCAGCAAAAGCAGCTGGGGAACCTTCACGAACATCAGCCACTACATATTTTGGAACCAATGAGAAATGAACTTCGGTGGTAATTGATACACTACTTCTTGTGAAATTATCATTTTGGTTTGTTCTGTCAGAAAAAACTGGAGCTCCGCGTTTCTCTTTCACCAATTCCATTCCCTTATGCTCAAGCGTTATACCGCTCATATTATAATTGAAAGGATCATTAAATTTACTATTCTTCTTAAACCGAACCAGTTTGTTTTTGTAATCGAAAGTAACTGTAAATCTACTTAATAGACCCCCGCCAACACTGCCGTCCCGATCCTCATAATAACGCGCTTTGATTATTGCATCTTCTTCAGGAAATGAGGTATTCACATCCTTCAAATGATAATTGCCCACTATAAGTTCCGGAATTTGGGCACGTTTACCAAAAATATTTCCACTGAGGCCTAAGCCCAAAAAGTCTCTGAAATAATTTTTTGGATTTTCATTAATAAAATAGTCATGATCAAAAAGCCATATTACATCACTAGAACCGGAATCCACAAGCAACTTTACACTTTCCTGCTTTTCTTCAGAAGCAACCTCTAAAGAAATATAAGGTTTACTTCCTACAAAATTCAATGGTAAATCTTCACATTTTGAACACGGTTTTAAAGAATACTTTTTAGGGTCATAAACAGTTATTACCTTAGATATATAGTTAATTTCAACAATAAAGTTTTGAAAAAAATCATTTCCCAAAATGCCGTGAATTGGAATGCCCATTCTTGGAGAAAAATTGAGGGAACTATCAAAAATGATGTAGAGGGAATGATTCCAATCTATAGCATTGCCAACTTTCACTTTATTGTTTAAACTTTTCAAAGCTTCAACCGCACCTCCGGGGCCCAAGCCTTGCAACTGAATTGGCGAAGTATTTCGAAGCTGAATACTATCAGCAGCTTCCAAACTAAAAAGAATTGTAGATTTAACACCAGTGTCGAGAATAAATGACAGAAAGGTGCCGTTAATATCCACTTCAACAATAGGAAGATTGTTCACCAATCGAAAAGGGATTCTGGTCTTCTTTTTACCATTTTGTAAAAAAAAGCCAGATTGTGCTGAGATTGAAGCGCAAAGGCACACCATTACAAGAAAAAACCAAGATTTGCGCAAAATATTAAGAATTATACTGTAAACAGTTGAAGGTATAAAAAAAAGGTGAATGTTACTATGGGTACAATGGAATTATAAAATATATTTTGCAACTTTGCCACAAACAAATTCACTATGCCTTCAGTTTCAAATAAAGGGAAAAACATGCCGGAATCACCCATCCGTAAACTGGTTCCCTACGCAGAAAAAGCTTACAAAGCAAATAAAACCGTTTATCACTTAAACATTGGTCAACCCGATATTAAATCGCCAGAAATTGCGATGGATGCAGTAGCAAATCACAATTTGGAGATTCTTGCATATACCCGTTCTGAAGGTTCACAAGAGTATCGCGAAAAAATTGCAGATTACTATAAAAAAAATAACATTCCCGTTGAAGCAAGTGACATAATTGTAACTACTGGTGGAAGCGAAGCGCTTCTTTTTGCAATGGGAAGTATTGCAGATGTTGACGATGAAATAATTATTCCAGAACCATTTTATGCTAACTATAATGGTTTTGCAACGGCTTCCGGAGTAAAGATAGTTCCCGTTATTTCAAAAATTGAAGACAATTTTGCCTTGCCTCCTATTTCTGAGTTTGAAAAGCTAATTACCCCGAAAACGAAGGCAATTCTTATCTGTAACCCAGGAAATCCAACAGGCTATCTTTATTCAAAAGAAGAAATCCAAACATTGGCGAAAATTGTAAAAAAACACGATTTATTTTTGGTTGCAGATGAAGTGTATCGTGAATTTACTTATGATGGCTACAAACATTACTCTATTCTTGAAGAAGAAAGTATCGCTGAAAACGGAATCATCATTGATTCAGTTTCAAAAAGATACAGTATGTGTGGCGCGCGCATTGGCTGTTTGGTGTCAAAAAACAAACAAGTAATCGCTACTGCTTTAAAATTTGCACAGGCCCGTTTGAGTCCTCCAACGTTTGCTCAGATTGCGAGTGAAGCGGCATTGCAAACCCCTCAAAGTTATTTTGACGAAGTAATTACAGAATATCAGGACAGAAGAAACACATTGGTCGCTGCATTAAAAGCCATCCCCGGCGTGCAGGTGGGCGAACCAAAAGGTGCTTTTTATTGCATAGTGCAACTTCCAGTTAAAAACAGTGACGTTTTCGCTCAGTGGCTTTTAGAGGAATTTGATGACAAGGGCGAAACCATTATGGTAGCTCCTGCAGCAGGTTTTTATTCCAGCCCAGGTGTTGGTTTGAACCAAGTGCGCATTGCTTACGTTTTGAAAAAAGAAAGCCTTATTCGCGCAGTTGAAATTTTAAAAATTGCGCTTCAAAAATATAAGGATTGATGCAAATTGAGGAGAACAAATCGCTCAAAAACTACAATACTTTTGGTATAGATTGCAACGCCCGCTATTTTGTTTCGGTTGAAACAATTAAAGATCTAAAACAGACGCTTTCAGGAAAACCCTCCGTAGCACTTTTCATTCTTGGCGGCGGCAGTAATATGTTGTTGACGGGTGATTTAAATATGTTTGTTCTTCACATAAATTTAAAGGGAATTGAAATTCTGAAAGAGACAGAAACCGAAGTTTTTGTAAAAGCAATGGCCGGTGAAAACTGGCACGAATTTGTTCAATATTGTATTGCAAAAGATTTTGGCGGTTTGGAGAACCTTTCACTTATCCCCGGAAACGTTGGTACGGCGCCTATTCAAAATATTGGTGCTTATGGTGTAGAGCTTAAAGACACTTTTGAATGTTGCAATACGCTTGAGATTGAAACCTTAAAGGAAAAAGAATTCACAAAAGCCGAATGTGATTTTGAATACCGAAACTCAATCTTCAAAAATGAAGCAAAGGGAAAGTATATTATTACCAGCGTAACCTTCAAACTGACTAAGAAAAATCACAAAACTAGCATTTCATACGGTGATATCCAGAAGAATTTGGCTGAAAAGAATATTGAAAATCCAACTATAAAAGACATTTCGGAAGCGGTGATTTCCATTCGCCAATCCAAACTTCCAGACCCGAAAGTATTGGGAAATAGCGGTAGTTTTTTTAAAAATCCTGTGGTTGATTCAGAAACATTTCAGAATTTCCGAAGAAATTTTCCAGAAGCTCCGTTTTACGAAGTTTCGCCCACGGAATTCAAAATCCCAGCAGGTTGGTTAATTGAAAAAGCAGGATTTAAAGGCCAACGCTTTGGTGACGCGGGAGTACATAATAATCAAGCTTTAGTTTTGGTAAATCACGGAAATGCAACAGGCAAAGAAATTTGGAACCTCGCAATGGAAATCCAAAAAAAGGTAAAGGAAATGAGCGGAATCTTTATTGAACCGGAAGTAAATGTTTTTTAGTCGTCGTTCAGCAAACCATCCACAACGTAAACAACTCCGTTTGAGCCTTCAATACTACCTTTTACCACTTTAACTTTCACACCTTTTCTATCAGAAATAATAATATCTTCACCAGATTTTGTAGCTGTTAAAGTAACTCCAGCAAGAGTTTTTAACTTTGCCTTTCCACTTTTACTGATTGTTTGCAGTAAAGTTTCTTTATCCATTTTCCCCTGAACTATATATGATTTCAACATTTCTTCTAACTTCGTTTTATTGTCGGGCGTAGCATAAAACTTCTTTTTCTCAGCTGTAAAGAACTCAAAAGCAGTTGTTGAAGGTGCAAAAACAGTATATGGCCCTTTATCTTCTGATAGCATCGTTCCCATATCAGCAGTTACCAAATAGCTTGCATATTTTTTTAACTGAGGTTCGTTCATTATTCGGGCCATTACACTTTTTATTACAGCAATATCTTCGGGCGTCAAGTCTTTTTTAGGGGCCCGTTTTACTGGTGGTTTTTGTACAGTATCAACAACAGCACTTTCAATTTCCACTTTTTGAGCATTGTTTGTTTCATTTTTGCAAGAAAAAGCCAACAAGGCGAACATAGAAATCAATAAAAAAGAGAATGGTTTTGGCATCATTAAAATATTTAAAATGGAGGCTAAAAATACTTAAATTCCGAGCAAAACAATAAGAAAGATTGTATTTTTGCACTCTAAATACTTGAGATGAAACTTCTACTTATCACATTAGCATTACTTTTACTTGCAGTTGCTGGTATCGCAATAAAATTATGGGCCAAAAAGGACGGAAAATTTGCTGGAACCTGCGCCAGTCAGAGCCCATTTTTGAACAAAGAGGGTCAATCTTGTGGTTATTGCGGAAAAACGCCAGACCAGTTTGAAAACTGTGCGGAGGATAGCCATAAACTGGAAGCCTCTAATTCCAAATAAATACCAAATCCAAACACAAGTCAACAATCTAAAATCGTAGATCTTTATGGTATTACTTTACGTTTTTGGCGCGGTCGCGTTGATTAACTGTGTTTATTATCTCTTTTTTTCAAAACTTGCTTTTTTAAAGACTTCTGAAAAAAATATTTCGGAAAAATATCCTGTTTCCCTTATTATCTGTGCCAAAAATGAAGCTGAAAACCTAAAAAAAAATATTCCGCTTTGGCAGCAACAACAATATCCAAACTTTGAAATTATACTTATAAACGATGCTTCCGTTGACGAAACTTTGGAAGTAATGGAAAGTTTTGCCGAAAATGATAATCGTATCCAAATTGTTGATGTAAAGAACAACGAAGCTTTTTGGGCCAATAAAAAATACGCTTTAACCCTTGGCATTAAACGCGCAAAAAACACCCGGCTTGTTTTCACAGATGCAGATTGTTATCCCGCATCAACGGAGTGGTTAGCGATAATGGCTGATAAATTTTCGGATGAAAAGCAGTTGGTTTTGGGTTACGGTGCTTATGAAAAACGTCCCGGATTTTTGAACAAATTAATCCGCTTTGAAACCTTGATGACGGCTGTTCAATATTTTTCATACGCAAAAGCTGGGAATCCCTACATGGGTGTTGGCCGTAATTTAGCCTACACCAGTAATCTTTATTATGACAATAAAGGCTTTATGAGCCATATAAAAATACCCTCGGGTGATGACGACCTTTTTGTGAATGAAGCGGCAACTTCTAAAAACGTTGCTATTTGTATAGAACCAGAAGCTTTTACGTACTCATTTCCGAAGAAAAAGAAGAAAAAATGGCTTATCCAGAAAAAAAGACATTATTCCACCGCAAAACTTTACAAACCAAAACATCGTTTTCTTTTAGGTGTTTTTTTTGGCTTTAATTTATTGTTTTGGTTATTGGCACCCATAAATTTATTCACCAATTTTTGGGCTTTTGCACTGGGTATTATCATAATAAGAATTATTTTTCAGTATATAGTTATTGGCAACGCAGCCAAAAAACTGAGGGAACAGGATTTGGTCCCTTTTATTCCTTTTTATGAATTGTTTTTAATCTTCAATCAATTAAGTATCTTTATTTCCAACAGCAGCGAAAAAAACTCGCGATGGAAATAACTTCGGAAGAAATAGCATACCAAATAGAGAAAGCAAAAAAAGGAAAGCAGGGCGCTTTCAAATTTCTGCTTGATTATTATTGGAACGAGGTTTATGGTTTTCAGCTAAAAAGAGTTCGTAACGAACACGAAGCCGAGGATATAACTATTGAAACTTTCGCAAAAGCCTTCGATAAAATTGAAACTTTTGACGAAAACTATACTTTCTCTACTTGGCTTGTCGCTATTTCAAAAAACATTCAAATAGATAAAACAAGGAAAAAAAATGCTTCTATTTATTCAAATACCACAGATGCATCCAACGAACAGGTTCAAAGAATTCCGGACCACTCGCCCACTCCAGAAGACAAATTGATTAGAGAACAAAATCTTGCTGAACTTTTAAGGTACATCAAACTACTAAAACCCCACTACCAGGATGTTATAAATCTTCGCTATTTTCAGGAGATGAGCTACAATGAAATTTCTGAAACCCTGGAAGAACCGCTTAATAATATAAAAGTACGGCTGCTTCGTGCACGAAAACTTCTTGCTGAAATTATTACCCAAAAAGATTAAGCGTACAGAAACAATTTCCAAATTTCGTATTTCGCTTTTCCTATTTCGACTTTCATTTTCGTACTTTTGCTACCCTTATGAGTACAGAAACATTGGAAATTCAAAAGCCCACGCCAAAACCGAAATGGATTCGCGTTAAACTTCCCACCGGAAAAAAATATACCGAATTACGCGGTGTGGTAGAAAAATATAAACTTCACACCATCTGCACCTCTGGCAGTTGCCCAAATATGGGTGAATGTTGGGGTGAAGGAACTGCAACCTTTATGATTTTGGGAAACATCTGTACCCGTTCCTGTGGTTTTTGCGGAGTTAAAACTGGACGACCCGAAACCATAGATTGGGACGAGCCTGAAAAAGTAGCACGATCCATAAAATTGATGAATATAAAACACGCAGTTGTAACCTCTGTGGATCGAGACGATTTGAAAGACATGGGTTCTATCATTTGGGCCGAAACCGTTAAGGCTATCCGCAGAATGAATCCCGAAACTACTCTGGAAACCCTGATTCCAGATTTTCAAGGAAACACTCGAAATATAGACCGCATTATTGCTGTAAAACCCGAAGTGATAAGCCACAATATGGAAACTGTAAAAAGACTGACGCGCGAAGTTAGAATTCAGGCAAAATATGAGCGTAGCCTTGAAGTTTTAAATTATTTGAAACAATCCGGAATGCCACGAACCAAAAGTGGGATTATGCTCGGTTTGGGTGAAATGGAAGAGGAGGTTTTTCAAACAATGGAAGATTTAAAAAATATTGGCTTGGATATTTTAACGATTGGACAGTATTTACAACCTTCAAAAAAGCACCTTCCGGTTAAAGAATTTATTACTCCGGAACAATTCAAAAAATATGAGACAGTGGGATTGGAAATGGGTTTCCGTCACGTAGAAAGTGGTGCTTTAGTTCGTTCGTCGTACAAAGCACAAAAACATCTCACCTAAAATAGTATTTCTGAAAATGGAAAAAAAAACAACTGTTGGCATAAATGGTTTTGGCCGCATTGGCCGCAATCTTTTCAGGTTATTGCTGGACCATCCATCCATTGAGGTTGTTGCCGTAAACGACTTGGCCGATACAAAAACACTGAGCCATCTTTTAAAATACGATAGTATTCACGGTGTTTTAAAAGAAGATATTTCACATTCAAAAAACGAGATTACCGTTGCGGGAAAGAAGGTGAAATTTTCTTCGGAAAAAAACATAGAAGACGTACGTTGGGGAAATGTTGATGTAGTTGTTGAGTGCACAGGTAAATTTAAAACTAAAAATCAACTTGAAAACCATATAAAAAATGGCGCCAAAAAAGTAATTCTTTCTGTCCCACCGTTGGATGACGACATTAAAACAGTAGTCTTTGGTGTAAACGATTCAATTCTTGATTCAACCGATTTAATAATTTCCAACGCTTCCTGCACCACAAACAATGCAGCACCAATGTTGAAAATAATCAATGAACTTTGCGGTATTGAGCAAGCTTATATTACCACTGTTCATTCTTACACCACAGACCAAAGCCTTCATGATCAACCACACAGAGATTTACGTCGTGCACGGGCTGCGGGACAATCCATTGTTCCTACAACCACGGGCGCGGCAAAAGCTTTGACCAAAATTTTTCCAGAACTTTCTGATGTTATTGGCGGTTGCGGTATCCGTGTTCCCGTCCCCAATGGTTCTTTGACTGATATAACAGTAAATGTGAAAAAAGAAGTTTCTATTGAAGAAATAAATGCTGCCTTCAAAAAGGCGTCCAAAAATTCACTAGCTGGAATCCTTGAATATACCGAAGATCCAATCGTTTCCATAGATATTGTGGGCAATACACATTCTTGTATTTTTGATGCGGGAATGACTTCAGTTGTGGGGAAAATGGTGAAAATCATTGGATGGTATGATAATGAAATTGGCTATTCGTCCAGAATTATAGATTTAATTGAAAGAATTTCTGTGAAATAACTATATTTATTGCCCCTTTAAACTAACCGATGCGCCAATTGTTTTTGAAATACATGATTATCGTGCCTTTTCTTTTGTGTGCACTGTTTTCAACAAAGTCCTTTTCCCATCAAATTAAGGATACCATTGTAGCTATAAAACAACTTCAGTATAACGCTACAAAGGCACTAGAAAGGGAAGATTATATAGAAGCGGTAAAAAACTTGAACGATGCCAATAAACTGGCAATGTTGCCTAAATATAGAAGTTATAAACCAGATGTGGAGTTAAGTATCGCTGAACTTTATTACAATCTGGAATATTTTGAGAAAGCAGCGGAACAAGCCGAGATGGCCATTAATAACGTAGAAACGTATCGAAACGAATACAAGCTTGCGAAAGTTTACAATCTTTATGCTATTATACTTATCTCGACTAGAAAATATTCAGAATCTGAATCATATTTGGTAAAAGCAGATTCGATCTACACAAAACTTAACGACACAAAAAGCAAAGTTAACACAGTTTATGGAAAAGGCTTGCTGGCTCTTCAGCTTGGAGATTATAAAACTGCGGTAGAAAATTTTAAATCTGCATCAAAAGGCTTTAAGGAACAGGGGCTTCTCTACCAAGAGGTATCTGCCTACAGCAATCTTGCAGATGCACTTTCTCTTATAAATCCTGAAACCTATCCAAAGCCAATTATTGAAGCAAAACAATTTTTGAAATTAGTTTCAGAAATTGCCTATTCGCAGGGCTTTTCAAAACTATTGGTTGAAAATCATCGCATTAATTCACAGATTTTAATTGCTGAAAAAAGAGGTACGCAGGCAGAGGAAGAATTGAAATTTTATCTGCATCAAAAAGATTCCCTAAAACAAATACATTTAAAAGCAATTGAACGTGGAATTCAAGCAGAATCTGCTATCGGTGATTTAAAAGAAACCATTGCCAGCCAACAAGATGACTTGACGAAAAAGGACAAATCTCTTTTTCTTGGAAAACTTACGGGTTGGTTGAGCATTGCCTTAATCCTGATACTTTCTTTATTGACGCTTTCCCTCTACAAAAACAATAATTTAAGGGCAAAAGCAAACGAATTGTTGCAGGATAAAAATACAGAGCTCCAAGAAGCAAAAGAAAACGCAGAAAAAGCCTCACAGGCCAAAGCACTATTCCTTTCAACCATAACCCACGAACTAAGAACACCAATGTATACGGTTACTGGGCTAACCCATTTACTTTTGGAGGAAGACCCAAAGCCCGAACAGAAAGAGCATTTAAATTCCCTTAAATTTTCTGGGGAATATTTGCTTTCGCTCATCAACAATATTCTCGATCTTAACAAGCTGGAAGCAAACAAGGTAGAAATTGAAAAAGTCCCTTTTCATTTAAAAAAGAGAATAGATGGTGTACTCACGGCATTGAAAAAATCTGCAGAGGCAAAAAACAATACAATTCATTACGAATATGATACCAGCCTTCCCAATGAAGTAATTGGTGATTCACTGAAAATATCTCAAATCCTGATAAATTTAATCAGCAATTCAATCAAATTTACTGAAAACGGTACTATTTGGGTTCGTGTGAAAAATGCTGAAAAGAATGCGAAAAAAGTGGTTGTACATTTTGAAGTTGAAGATACTGGAGATGGTATTTCAAAGAAAAAGCAGAACACTATTTTTGAATCATTCTCTCAAGGTTCACTTCAAATCAACCGAAAATATGGCGGAACCGGATTGGGGCTATCCATTGTTAAAAATCTCTTGGAACTAATGGGAAGCAAAATATTTTTGGAGAGTAAATTGGGTGAAGGCTCAAAATTTTGGTTCAACATAAACTATGATATTGCAGAAGACAAAGGTTTAGAAACTAATCTAAATGATATAGAAGTTGTTTTTGAAAACACTCTTTTCGATAATAAAACGGTAATGATTGTTGAAGACAACAAAATTAACCAAATGATCACCAAAAAAATCCTTGAAAAGAAAAAAATGGTCTGTACAGTGGTTGACAACGGTATGGATGCCATAAAATATGCTAAAGAAGAAGACTTTGACATTATCTTAATGGATATTCATATGCCAGGAATAAGCGGAATTGAGGCAACCAAAAAAATCCGTGAGTTCAATAAAACCGTACCTATTATTGCACTTACCGCAATTACAATAGAAGAGAATTTAGAAGATTTCTACAAGGCAGGTTTCAATGAGTTTATCCCAAAACCCTTTAAGGCTGAAGACTTCTTCGAAAAAATAAACAGGGTGTTGCGCAGTAATGATTTTTTGGTGAAGTAGTTATTTTTTCAATTTAACCTCCCGCTCTATTCTTCTTTTAAATTTGCTTTCTTCCTCTTTTAAAACTACCGTTATTATTGGTAAATAATAAATTTCAGTATCTTTTGTAATTGGTTGCAAACGCATAAAATCCTTTTCGGTTGTCAAAATTAAAGGGTGTTTTTTTAATGCTTCAATTTCAGAAGTAGTGAAATTATGATGATCTGGAAAAGACTTTTCTTCAAAATCCAATTCTTCATCCTTTAAAAAATCAATCAAAGGTTTTGGGTTGGCAATACCAGTAACCAAAAGGAATTTCTGGTTTTTCAAATATGAAAGTGGTTTCGATTCTGCTTCGTTTTTGATTTCAGAACTGTACCCAATTTTTGAAAAATAAATTTCTTGATGTGCCTTAGGTTTCAGCTTTCGCTTTATTTCATCCATTCTGGAATCACTACAATTCTCTGGACATTTTGTAACCACAATTATATCTGCTCGTTTTGCGCCAAACTTAGGCTCACGAAGATTTCCAGCGGGTAGCATACAGTCGTTACTGTACAATTTGTCAAAAGAGGTAAGTAAAATATTGAGTGAAGCTTTCACTTTTCTATGCTGAAAAGCATCATCAAGTAAAACCACCTCCGCTAAATTTTTAAGTTTCTCGATACCTGTTTGGCGTTCTTCACTAACGGCAACGGTTATTTCAGGATATTTCTTTTTAAATTGAAGGGGTTCGTCACCAACATCCTTAACCGAGCTATTTGCCAAAACCTCACGATAGCCCGAAGTTTTTCGTTTGTACCCGCGACTCAATACTGCAACTTTATAATCGTCCTTTAAAAAAGAAACCAACAATTCAATCATTGGTGATTTTCCTGTGCCGCCAGTAGAAAGGTTTCCTACGCAGATAACTAGAAAATCATAACTTTTACTTTTTAGAAATCCTTTATTATAAAGAAAATTACGGAGCGCAGTAATACCTCCGTACATCAGGGAAAATGGAAATAATAACTTCCGCAGAAATTTCATTTAACGAAAGTACTAATTCCGATTAAAATGAGGATTGGTTTAAAATAAAAATAGAAGCCGATAAAAATTTAGTAAACTATTATCTTTACTCAAAATGTAAAAAATGAAGGTAAAAGATATCATTCTGCTGCTTGAAGAAATCTCACCACTCTCCTATTCCGAAGGCTTTGACAATACCGGATTGCTGGTTGGCGATGCTAATGCAACTGTTTCGGGAATATTGGTAACGCTGGATACGTTGGAGGCTGTGGTGGATGAAGCCATTGAAAAAAACTGCAACCTCATTGTTAGTTTTCACCCAATTATTTTTTCAGGATTGAAAAAAATTACAGGAAAAACGTATGTTGAGCGTGTAGTTCTGAAAGCAATAAAGCACGATATTGCCATATTTGCCAACCATACCGCGCTGGATAATTCGTGGAACGGCGTGAACGCAATGATCTGTGAAAAACTTGGATTAAAAAACCGAAACGTTTTGATTCCACAAAGTGAAACCATCAAAAAGCTTATCACTTTTGTGCCTTTGCAAGATGCTGAAAAAGTTCGGGATGCGCTTTTTGCAGCTGGTGGTGGAAGTATCGGGAATTATGAAAATTGTAGTTTTAACATTGAAGGAAAAGGCAGTTTTAAAGGCAATGAAGCTTCAAATCCAGTAAAAGGAAAAAAAGGCGAAGTTCATTTTGAAGAAGAAACACAGATTGGAATCACCTTTTCAAAGCACCTTCAAAGCAATATATTGAAAGCACTTTTTGAAGCGCACCCTTATGAAGAAGTTGCTTATGAAATAACTACACTTGAAAACCAAAATCAGCACGTTGGGATGGGAATGATCGGTGAATTGGAAAAAGAGATGGAAGAAAAGGAATTTCTGAAATTTCTTAAAAAAACGATGAAAACGGATTGTGTGCGCCATTCAGCATTGCTTCAAAAATCAATTAAAAAAGTTTCAGTCCTTGGCGGAAGCGGAAGTTTTGCCATTAAAGCAGCAAAAAAAGCTGGTGCAGACGCGTTTATTTCAGCAGATTTTAAATATCACGACTTCTTTAAGGCCGAAAACACTATACTTTTGGCAGATATTGGACATTATGAAAGCGAGCAGTACACAAAAGAGCTTTTACATTCTTTCCTTAAGAAAAAAATCACTAATTTTGCAGTCCTTTTATCACAAACAAATACCAATCCTATTAGCTATTTATAATTTATGGCAACAAAAACCGAAGTTACTGTTGAAGAGAAGTTAAGAGCCTTGTATGACCTGCAGCTTATTGATTCCAGAATTGATGAAATAAGAAGCGTTCGTGGCGAACTTCCACTGGAAGTTGAAGATCTTGAGGACGAAGTGGCAGGAATGAATACTCGTTTAGAAAAACTTAAGGCCGATCTTGAGGTAATTGAAGACCAAATCAAGGAAAAAAAGAACAATATTGAAGAGTCCAAAGCGCTCATCAAAAAATATTCTGCACAACAGGACAACGTTCGCAACAACCGTGAATACAATTCGTTGAGTAAGGAAGTTGAGTTCCAGGAACTTGAAATTCAACTTGCCGAAAAAAACATTAAAGAATACCGTGCTCAGATTGAGCAAAAAACACTGGTCATCGAAGAGACCAAAGGACGTTATGATGAGCGATCTGAACACTTGAAACACAAACAAGGTGAGCTTGACGAAATCCTGAAAGAAACTGAAAAAGAAGAGCAAACGCTCATAAAGGAATCCAATAGTTTTGAAGCGCTAATTGAGCCACGTCTAATTAAGGCATACAAAAGAATCCGTAACAATGTAAAAAACGGACTTGCTATTGTAGCTGTGGAACGTGGTGCTTCTGGTGGTTCTTTCTTTATTATTCCGCCACAAGTACAAGTTGAAATCGCCAGCCGCAAAAAAATCATTACCGATGAGCATAGTGGCCGTATTTTAGTAGATCCAGATCTTGCAAATGAGGAGCGTGAAAAGATGGAAGCTAAGTTTGCTAAACTTAAATAAGCACTCAAAACCAATTATAACAAAGCCTTCACAAATAGTGGAGGCTTTTTTTATACATTTATTGAAAGGTTCTTTTATTCATAAAGACCAATTCCAAAAAAAAATAATCAACATGAAAAGAATCACAGTTTTAATTATAGGTATTTTCCTTTTCTCATTACAAGGTGCTTGCAAACCTTCAAATGAAAAAAATAAAGAGGCAGAGGCTATAGCACAGAAAGAGCAGACTCCTATTCAAACGGAATCCTTAAACGGATTAAAAAAAGCATATTTTGCCAGTGGCTGTTTTTGGTGTGTTGAAGCAGTTTATGAAAGCGTAATAGGTGTTAAGGAAGCAATTTCTGGATATAGTGGCGGAAAAGAGGATAACCCAACATACGAAAATCACGGAGATCACGCTGAGGCAGTTGAAATTATTTATGATCCGGAAGTTATAAGTTTTAATCAATTAGTTGATGTGTATTTTGGGTCACAAAATGTAACCCAAGTAAACGGTCAAGGCCCTGATAATGGCGCTTCTTATCGTTCAATAATTTTCTATCAGAACGATGAGGAAAAGAAAATAATTGATGAGAAGATAGCTTTGCTAAACAAAGAATTAGACGGAGACAAAGTTGCAGCACAAGTGTTACCCTTTCAGAAATTTTGGGACGCCGAAAACTACCATCAAAATTACGAACGGAATAATCCGGGAAACCCTTACATTCAAAATGTTTCTATTCCTAGATTAAATCGTTTTAAGGAAAAATTTCCAGAGTTGTTGAAGAAAGATACTGAACACTAAATTTTTGAGATACTTTAAATATAAAATCCCATAGCTTAGGTTATGGGATTTTTTTTGCTTTCACTTCAAAAATCAAAGGATACATTTTATTAGGGTTTTCGAACATCCCATCATCATTTTTCACCAAGCTAGGAAAAATGTCATAAGGCGAAGCATCGTGCTCATTTAAGTAATCAATATGTAGCCCAGCTTCGGAAAGTGAAGTAATTACTTCTCCTAAACTGTGGTTCCAACCGTATTCCTTACTTATCATTTTTGAATTGACATCGGCGTAGGTTCCTTCATATTCTTCATAAATAGGTTCTTTTTGCTGGTAACCATATTTCATAATTGGTGGTGAAACCGTATAATCAAACATCCAAGCAATGGGGTGAAATTCCACAATATAAAAAAATCCTCCAGGTTTCAATCTTTCAGAAATCATTTTTGCCCAAGGTTTTAAATCTGGTAACCAACCGATGGTTCCGTAGCTGGTAAAGACGATGTCAAACTTTTCGGATACAAATTGTGAAGTGTCCAAAACATTACAACAAACGAAACTTGCGTCCAGCTCCAAGTCTTCATTTAAATTTTTTGCCAGCTTGATTCCTTCATCAGAAATATCTATCCCCGTACATTTGGCTCCCATACGTGCAAAGCTCAATGTGTCTTGCCCGAAATGGCACTGAAGATGTAGCAATTTTTTACCGACAACATCTCCTAAAGCTTCTATTTCATATTTATTCAATGAAGTTTTTCCATTCTTGAAATTCTGCATATCATAAAATTCACTTTCAGCATGAATGACAACTTTGGTATTCCACGTTTTTCGATTTGTTTCAAATTTTTCGGAATTTTTCATTTAGTTTTTTATTAAAATTATCAAATTAACTCAAAAAACATATTCATTAACATTTTTCATATTTATTTACATATTTCGTTAAACATCGGTTAAAAAAATTGATATATGAAAGGTTTTGTTGTAGTTTTAAACACACTAACTTTAAAAACTATTATTATGGGTGACATCATTTGGTTAATTGTAGTACTCCTTATTATAGGATGGCTAGTAGGTTATTTCGGTTTCGGTGAAGCCGTTGGAAGCCTAATTCACATTTTATTGGTCTTGGCAATTATTGGTATTTTATACCGATTGGCAACTGGCCGCAGACCATAATCAAACTTAAAACTAATTCTTAACTTTTAAAAAACTAATTAACATGAAAAAAATATTTTTAATTTTATTTGCTGCAGGTTTAATGAGCACTAGTTTTGTAAGCTGTCGCGAAAAGAAAACAGTTGGAGACGAAATTGAAGACGTAGCTGACGATATAGAAGACGCTGTAGATTAATTCAATTCAAATATTTATTAAAAAGCCCTTTCAATTATTATTGAGAGGGCTTTCATTTTTAAACTACTCTGCTACAATAGATTTCCATTCAGGATGTTTGTCAATATATTTTTTAATAAAAGGACAAACCGGAATCACTTTCAAACCACGAAGTTCTATCTGAAGCAAAACTTTTTCCGTCATCTCGCTCGCTATGCCTTTCCCTGAAAGCTCTTTTGGAACTTCGGTATGGTTCAGAGACAAAATTCCAGGCAGGACTGAATATTCAATAATAGCCTTATAACCATCAATTTCGGTCTCGAACCTGTTCTCTTCTTTGTTATCAATTACGCGCATGCCAATGGGTGAGGTTTATTGGTTCAACACAATAAAAATACAAAAAATATGAAAGCCAAAAGTATTCTTTACATTTACAAAAACGTATTGTATATGAAAATCACTTTTACCACCCTATTTTTACTTTTAGTCCTTTTAAGCTGTAACAATAGCCAGAAGTCTTCGGTTAATTCCACTTCCAATGAAGAAATGGAAGATAAGGATTCTATTGAAAATTTAGACATTAGGCATAAAATTGCAAACGCAAACGGTTTTCAAAATTGGAAAGCCGTTTCTGAAATTGCTTTTACCTTCAATGTAGACCGTGGTGAAAACCATTTTGACCGTTCGTGGATCTGGAAACAAAAAAACGGAGCTATTTCAATGATATCCGCAGAGGATACTATAACTTATAACCGTGCGCAAATGGACAGCTTAATTATGAAAACCGATGCAGCCTTCATAAACGACAAATATTGGTTATTAGCGCCTTTTCAATTAGTCTGGGATGAAGGAATTACTTTTTCTGAAAAAGAAAATGTGGTCGCTCCAATTTCCAATGACACTTTAAGCCAACTAACCATTGTTTATGGAAATGAAGGAGGTTATACCCCTGGCGATGCTTATGATTTTTTCTATGATAAAAATTTCAAAATAAAAGAGTGGAATTTTAGAAAAGCTAATGCCGATAAACCTTCAATGACGACCACTTGGGAAGATTATGAAAATTACAATGGAATTGAAATTGCAAAGACACACAAAGACAGTACTGGCAATTTCAAGTTGTATTTCACCAACATTTCAGTGAAAAAAGAAACCGACAATTAAACGAATTTTAATTCCTATTTTTGTAAAAAGCCGATAAAATCCAACGTATCCAAATGTTCCAAAACTCCTTAGAATACGCCAAAAAGCAAGATGCCGAAGATACTTTGGCTCCTTTCAGAAATAAATTCCACATTCCAAAAAGTGCATCTGGAGAAGAACTTATTTATTTATGCGGAAACTCACTTGGGTTACAGCCGAAAATCACTTCAGATTATATAAAAGAAGAACTTACAGATTGGGCAAATCTTGGCGTTGAAGGCCACGTGGAAGGAAAACATCCTTGGCTTCCATATCACGAATTTTTAACCGAAAACATGGCGAAAATTGTAGGCGCTAAACCTTCGGAAGTAGTTGTAATGAATACGCTTACAACCAACCTTCACTTAATGATGGTTTCATTTTACCAACCCACAAAGACGAAATACAGAGTTGTAGTTGAAAGCGACGCTTTTCCAAGTGATAAATATGCAGTAGAAAGTCAATTAAAATTCCATGGAATAGACCCAAAAGAAGGTTTGATTCTTTGGAAACCTAGAAAAGGCGAGGAACTATGCCGTTTCGAGGATTTGGAAGAAATAATGAAAAACCACGGAAACGAAATCGCTTTGTTGATGATTGGCAGCACCAATTATTATACAGGCCAATCTTTTCCACTGAAAAAAATTACAGATTTAGGTCATAAACACGGCTGCATGGTTGGTTTCGATTTGGCGCACGGCGTTGGAAATATCCAACCGAATCTTCATGAAACCGGAGCAGATTTCGCCGTTTGGTGTACCTATAAATATTTAAACAGTGGGCCTGGAAGTTTGGGTGGTTGTTTTGTGCACGAACGCCACGCAAACAATGAAAACCTCAATCGTTTTGCAGGTTGGTGGGGCCACAATAAAAAAACACGTTTCAATATGCGCCACGAATTTGATGCCTTGCTGGGAGCTGAAGGTTGGCAGCTCAGCAATCCGCCAATTTTGTCAATGGCAGCAATTCGTGCATCTTTAGATACTTTCGCGGAAGCTGGTTTTGAAAATCTTCGGATAAAATCTGAAAAACTTACCGGCTACTTGGAATTTCTTTTGGACGAAATGAAAAACAAATCCATAAACGTAATAACACCCCGAAATCCCAAAGAACGTGGCTGCCAACTTTCAATTCAAGTGAAAAATGCAGATAAAAGTTTACACACAAAATTGACTGAAACAGGTGTAATAAGTGATTGGCGCGAGCCGGACGTTATTCGCGTTGCCCCTGCCCCACTTTACAATAGTTTTGAGGATGTTTTTCGATTTTCGGAAAAATTAAAAGAAGTTTTAAAGTAATAAATAAGTCTCCTCGAGCGCAGTCGAGGGGTCAAGCTTCAGCAAAATTTTGATAAAAGGTCTCGACTGCGCTCGACCGGACAAAGGAAAATGAGCAAACGAAATATATTAATTATCGGCGCAGGACTCTGCGGTAGTCTTCTTGCTTTACGAATGGCACAGCGAGGTTTTCAAGTAACCTTAGTTGAAAAGCGTCCCGATTTACGAAAAGTAACCCAAGACGCCGGACGTTCCATAAATTTAGCGTTGAGCGATCGCGGTTTGCGAGGTTTGCGGCTTGCAGGTGTTGAAGTTGAAGCGAAAAAACAGTGCATTCCAATGAACGGGCGGATGATTCACGATAAAGCTGGAAATACATTTTTGAGTCCTTACAGTGGGCGAAAGGATGAATATATTAATTCCATTTCGCGTCCCGGATTAAATATGTTACTTTTAGACGAAGCCGAAAAATTGCCGAATGTAAAAATCATTTTCAACCATGCTTGCGAACATGTTGATTTGGAAAATGCTTCAGCAGTTTTTAAAGATTTCAATACAACAAAAGAACTTAAAATTCAGGCAGAAGTAATTTTCGGAACTGATGGCGCAGGTTCTGCGGTTCGAAAAAATATGTTTGAGAGCCATAAATTTCTCTTCAGTTTTTCACAGCAATGGCTCAGCCACGGTTATAAAGAACTTGAAATTCCAGCTGCCGAAAACAATGGATACAGAACCTATAAAAATGCTTTACACATTTGGCCGCGTGGCGAAGATATGCTGATTGCGCTTCCAAATCTCGACGGAAGTTTTACGGTTACTTTGTTTCTTCCGTATGAAAACAGCGAATATTGCTTCGCCAATTTAACTTCGCCAGAAATGGTGCACGAATATTTCAACAAGGAATTTCCAGATGTGGTTGAAATGATCCCAAACCTTTCCGAAGAATTTTTCAATAACCCAACCGGTCCCTTGGGAACCGTAAAATGTTCTCCATGGAATAGCTTCGGAAAAGTACTTTTATTAGGCGATGCCGCACACGCAATCGTTCCGTTTTACGGACAGGGAATGAACGCTTCCTTTGAAGATGTTGTGGTTTTTGATGAAATTCTTGAGAAATACGTTTCTGAAGAAAACATCAATTGGAATAACCTTTTTAAGGAATACGAAGCACTACGTAAAAAAGATACGGACGCAATTGCAGATTTGGCAGTGGATAATTTCCATGAAATGAAGGAGCACACAGCGATGGAAATTTTCCAAAGAAAAAGAAAATTGGAAACCGCTTTTGAAGCCGAATTTCCTGAAGAATATTACAGCAAATATTCTTTGGTTACCTTTAAGGAATCTATTACTTATTCCGAAGCATTAAAACGCGGACGTGCACAGGATAAAGCGATATTAAATCTTTTGGACGACGGAAAAATCAAAGATGAATTATCGTTAAAAGAAAAACTGGAACTGGTAAAAAAAGAAACCGAAGCCATCCTTCACGATGATGAAGTGGCTTTTGGAAAAAAATAAAATTATGAGCAACAAAAGCAAATTGATAGAAGGGAAAGCAACGCCACGTGGGGCATATCCACACGTTAAGCGCGTGGGCGATTTTATATTTATTAGCGGAACCAGTTCGCGTTTGCCAGACAATACCTTTGCTGGCGTTCATAAAATTGACGAAATGGGAACGATGCATTTTGATATTAGAGAGCAAACCCGTGCCGTGCTTGAAAACATAAAAGATTACCTAGCCACGGAAGGCGCAACAATGGCAGATGTAGTGGACGTAACCAGCTTTTTGGTAAATATGAATGATTTTGCAGGTTACAACGAAGTATATGCTGAATACTTTAACAAGGAAACTGGGCCAGCGCGGACTACCGTAGCTGTTCATCAATTGCCGCATCCGTATTTAGTTGTAGAAATTAAAGCGATGGCTTATAAACCGTTGTAAAATGCAAAAAATCCTAAACTACATAAACGGCGAATACGTTGAACCGCTTTCAAAAAAATGGTTGGATAATTACAACCCTTCCAATGGCGAAGTATATTCGCAGATAGCCGATTCAAATAAAGAAGATATTGAAAACGCATATCAAGCCGCAAAAGATGCATTTCCAAAATGGAGCAACACAACTATTGACGATCGCAGCAGAATTCTTTTAAAGATTGCAGATTTAATTGACGAAAAACTAGTCGAACTGGCCGAAGCTGAAGCAAAAGACAACGGCAAACCTTTGAGTTTGGCTTTAGCGGTTGATATTCCCAGAGCTTCCGCAAACTTTCGTTTTTTTGGAAATGCAATCACTCAATTTACCAGTGAAGCGCACGAAAGTGTTGGTTTGAATACAATGAATTTTACGCTGCGCCAACCTATTGGCGTTGTCGGTTGCATTTCACCATGGAATCTCCCGCTGTATTTGTTTTCGTGGAAAATCGCACCAGCAATCGCCGCGGGAAATACGGTTGTTGCAAAACCAAGCGAAATAACACCACTCACCGCTTTTCTTTTAGGAGAAATTTGCACAGAAGCCGGGTTGCCAAAAGGTGTTTTAAATATTGTTCACGGTACGGGACCTTCCGCAGGACAAGCGATTGTTGAGCATAAAAACATTAAAGCAATTTCTTTTACTGGAGGAACCAAAACCGGTGAACACATTGCCAAAACCGCAGCACCAATGTTTAAAAAATTATCGTTGGAATTAGGTGGAAAAAACCCAAACGTCATCTTCGCTGATTGCGATTACGCCAAAATGCTGGAAGTAACCGTGCGTTCTTCCTTTGCAAACCAAGGCCAGATTTGCCTTTGCGGTAGCAGGATTTTTGTTGAAAAACCGATATTTGAAAAATTTAAAAAAGATTTTGTTGAAAAAGTAAAGCAACTCAAAATTGGAAATCCATTTGATGCCGAAACAAATATGGGCGCTTTGGTTTCAAAACCTCATTTGGAAAAAGTGGAATCGTACATTAAAATTGCCGAAAAAGAAGGTGGAAAAATCCTTTACGGTGGAAATAGAGTTATCGTAAAAGGTTTCGAAAACGGTTATTATTTGGAACCTACCGTAATCGAAGTTTTTGACGACCAATGCCGTGTAAACCAAGAGGAAATTTTTGGACCCGTAGTTACAATTATGCCATTTGAAACGGATGAAGAAGCTTTACAAATGGCAAATTCAGTGAAATATGGATTATCGTCAACACTTTGGACTTCAGATTTAAACCGAACGATGCGCATTTCAAAAGAAATTGAAGCAGGAATCGTTTGGGTAAACACATGGCTGAACCGTGATTTGCGCACGCCTTTCGGTGGAATGAAAGACAGTGGTGTGGGCCGCGAAGGTGGGTTTGAAGCGCTTCGATTTTTTACTGAGGCGAAAAATGTTTGTATAAAGTATGAGTGAGAGTGTCAGACTGAGCCCTTCGACTGCGCTCAGGATAAACTAAAGTCGAAGCACGATTAAAATTGTAACATAAAAGCCCTTCGACTGCGCTCAGGGTGACAAAATAGATAATATGAATTTAGACTTAACAGATAAAAACGCACTTGTCTGCGGAAGTACTGCCGGAATAGGGAAAGCAACCGCCATTTTATTGGCCAAACTTGGTGCGACTGTAACTCTGGTTGCACGTGATGAAGCAAAGCTGAAAGAAACCTTAATTGAACTTGCTCACGATAAAGGCCAAAAGCACAATTATTTTGTAGCAGATTTCACCAATCCGCAGCAATTAAAGGACAAAGTGGAAGTTGCAGTATCTAATAAAATATTTCACATTTTAGTGAATAATACTGGAGGCCCAAAAGGTGGCCCAATCTTTTCCGCGGGAACGGATGAATTTGAAAAAGCATTCTCCATGCATGTAGTTTGTAACCAGATTTTGGTACAAGCCGTGGTTCCAGGAATGAAAGAAGCAGATTATGGCAGAATTATTAATATTATTTCCACTTCAGTAAAACAACCAATTGACGGACTTGGCGTAAGCAACACCATTCGTGGCGCAGTGGCGAGTTGGAGTAAGACTCTTGCCAACGAACTGGGACAATTTGGGATAACGGTTAACAATGTTTTGCCCGGTTTTACAGCAACTGACAGACTAGAAGACATTGTTAGTAACGCTGCAAACCGAATGAATAAAACCGAAAAAGAAGCGAGCGAGTTTATGAAAAGTTTGGTTCCTGCTCGTCGTTTTGCCCAGCCCGGTGAGATTGCCAACGCAGTTGCCTTTCTTGCCAGTGAAGCTGCCAGTTACATCAACGGAATAAACCTTCCCATAGATGGTGGGCGAACTAAAAGTTTGTAACTTTAACATTCTTTAAAATTTTCTTATGAAACGAAAACTCCGAATTAACGGTCATTCCCATCTACTTCCCTATCCAGAGGAAATTCCACAATTTATGCAGGACAAGGGCATTTTTTGGGTAGATAAAGACCGGAAATTCATGCTACAAAAAGATTGGAGCCGCCCAGTTACCGATTCCAGCTTCTTTTTGAATGAAAAATTGGAATGGATGGAGCGTTTCAAAATAGACCACGCCGTGGTTTTAAACCTTTCCCAACTTTATGGAAATGGTTTGCGCGTGGAAGAAATGAAACAGGCACTTCGCTTCCAGAATGATTTCAATGCAAAAGTACAACGAGAACATCCTTCAAAATTTACCTCTGGTTTTGTGGTTCACCCTGGTTTTGTGCGCGGTGCCCTTTGGGAAATGGAACGTTGTGTGGAAGAGCTGGGCATGCAACTTTTGTGTCTGCCAACCCATTATATGGACACAATCGGTACATGGCGCTGTATTTTTGACGAAGAGAACGAACCTATTTTTGAACTTGCTTCAAAATATAATCTCGCCGTAGAAATACATCCATACGATGGTGAAAAGTTTATAAAACTTGAAAATACATCGTGGCGTTTTCATCTTATATGGATGCTTGCACAATGCGCAGATGCCTATCATTTTTTAACACTGAACGGTTACGCAGACAAATATCCGAATATGAGAACGTGTTTTGCACACGGAGGGCAATTGGCGCAGATAAACCTAGGAAGAAGAATTCAAGGTTTTGATGGTCGTCCTGATCTTTTCAAAGGAAAAGTACATCCGCGGAAGTCTGTTGGCCACAAAAATATTTTCTTTGATACTTTGGTGCACGATACAGGTTCCTTGGAATTGGTAGTAAAAAACCAAGGCGCAAAACAAGTTTTGGTTGGGTTGGACGATCCTTATCCGCTGGGCGAAATGGAAAGTGCCCCACAGTCTTCCTATCCCGGAAAGATTCTAGATTTAGCTTTGAATCGCAATATTATAACGCAAGATGAAGCAGATGCAATGTGGGAAGACAATGTGATCCAATGGCTCTGTGGAGATGATGAAGCCGCCAAAAAGAAATTAGTTAAAAGAATTCTTGGCGAAAAATGACCGAAGTAGCCAAGTTCTATATCCTTTCCCATATCTGTATCGCCTTTCTTGGCGGGGTTTTATTACTCGCGCTTTGGTATAATATTCGGGCTCGTTTTAGCCAACTTTTAGAAGAGGACGATTCACAGAAACGTGTGGATAAAGGACTACTTTACCTAAGCATGGCAATGTTTGTTTGGGTAATTTCCGGTTGCTGGATTTATGGCGGAACCATATTCAATTATACCGAAACCCAAGGGTATCATTTGGCAATAAACATGTTTTCAATTGTGAACAATATGTTTCTGCTCTTGGCACTTTTCTACTTTTATTATGCTCCCGGATTTATTTATCACAATAAAAAAAACATCAAGAAAATAGTTGTGGTAATTATTTTCACTTCAATTATAACCTTTGCGCTTCCCTTTATTTTAAAAGAAAGCAATGTTTTACACAATATTCGAATTAGTGCCATTCCAGATTTATTGCTTTCTGCTTTTTTGTGTTATTTATTGGGAATTTCCTTCTACCGAACCTTTGCATACAGAGGTTTAAAAGTGATTGGTATCATTTCGATATTGGTAATTATTTTAATTTTTGTTTCGCAGATTTCCGAGGTGTTTTTAACCTTCGGAAACGACTTTAGCAATAATTTCATAAAGATTATCGCCAAAACATCGTTGATTTCCATCTTTTTGGTTTTGGCGACAACGTGGGTTATTCGGCTTGCAAGTACGCCAAAACCGAACGAAATTACCATTCATTTTTTAGATTGGGGCTTGGTGAAATTGAATATTCCAACAAAAAACATTTACGACCAAACCATCGATTTTGGTTCGAAAACCACACAGTATAAAAATCTGTTGAAATTTGCCATCCGAAGAAAATATGCTGAAGGCGATTCACAAACAATTCCCGTTAACATAGGCGGCGAAATAAAGAATCAAACCTACCTTACCCGAATCATCGAAAACATTAACGATATTCTTCAACTTGACGATTCCCAAAAATTGGACAGGCGCGATCTTTTTACCTTTATTGGCGAAAGTAAATACCGTCTTCGTATTATTCCAAATAATATTACAATAGATAAAAGATTATTGGAAGAATTCTCCGAAAGTGCCGAAAACAAATACTACAAAGTGTTTTTGTAATTCATTGTAACCCCATTCACAAATACACACAATCAGCTATTTTTTGGTATTATTTAAAACAGTAAACCTCTGCGTTTGCAATCTGTTCTACATTGCTCCAAATTAAAAATCCAATTATGAGCAATGTAATTTCCGAGGTGGAACAACCTCAACTTTTTGGACACCCAAAAGGACTTCTTTACCTTTTTTTTGCAGAATTGTGGGAGCGCTTTTCCTTCTATGGAATGCGCGCTTTGCTCGTTCTTTATATGACCAAACATCTTTTGTATGACGACGATATGGCTTTTGGCGTTTACGCGGCTTACATGTCGTTGGTTTATGTAACGCCAATGATTGGCGGGATTTTAGCAGATAAAATTCTGGGCTACAGAAAAGCCATTATTCTCGGTGGAATTTTGATGGTATTCGGACACTTTTTCCTTTCTATTGAAATGCCCATTTTCTTTTATGGTTCGCTCGGATTGATAATTGTTGGCAATGGTTTTTTTAAACCGAATATTTCTTCATTTGTAGGTGAATTATATGCCCAAGGCGACACTCGGCGCGATTCAGGTTTTACAATTTTCTACCTCGGAATAAATTTGGGAGCAGCAATAGCACCACTTTTATGCGCTTGGTTCGCGATTACTTATGGCTGGCATTACGGTTTTGTTTTGGCGGGAATTGGAATGGTAACTGGTCTTTTAGTTTTCAGAAGTGGTTTAAAAAATAATGTATTTGGAAATAAAGGCTTTGTACCAAACCAGCAAGTTTACGACACGAAATCATTTGGATTAAACAGAGGAAAATTGATTGTTTTAGCTTCAATTCTTTCGGTTGGAGTTTTTGCTACGCTTGTTCGCTTTAATGAATTTGAAGGCTATTTGGTTTGGATTGTTTCCGCATTTTTAGTTTTTTACATTGGTTATATTATTTCCACAGTCAGTTCAAAAGAAAAGAAACGTTTATTGGTCGCGGTTTACTTTACCGTTTTGTATACTTTGTTCGCGGCAATTTTTGAACAAGCTGGTAGTTCGTTGACACTTTTTGCAGATAGAAATGTAAATTTAGTGGGAATGGACGCAGCGGGAACAAATAGTATAAATGCAGGTTTCATTATTCTTTTTGCCATTCCATTTTCGATGCTTTGGACATATTTAAGCCGAAGAAAAGTAAACCCGAATTCCGCTGTGAAATTTGGATTTGGATTGTTATTTCTTGGATTGGGGTTTATCGTTTTTGCACTTTCGGCACACAGTGTTGATGATTTCGCAAAAACCTCAATGAGCTATTTAGTTATTGGTTATCTCGTTTTAACAATTGGAGAATTGTTTCTCTCGCCAATCGGACTTTCTAAAATGACGGAACTTTCACCTTTAAAATATGTAGCTTTCATAATGGGAGTTTGGTTTTCGGCGAATTTTTATGGACACTTTTTTGCGGGCAAAATTGCAAAACTGACTACAGTTTCTGATGGAAACACAAATGTTTTTTCTGAAGGTATTTTTGGAACCATCACGGAATCCATCACCGGATTAACGCCACAGATAGCCTTGGGGAAAAGCGATGGTTTTCAGCAACTGTTTTCGTATGTTTCTGTGTATGCAAGTTTTGGAGTAATTAGTGTGATTGTAGGTATATTTGCAATACTTATTTCGCCAATAATCAAAAAGATGATGGGCGGTATTCACTAAAAATTTTACAATGGATTTTCTTCCCGAAAAATTAAACGATTACGTAGAGAAACATTCGCAACCAGAACCCGAATTGCTTCAAAAGTTAAATCGCGAAACCTGGCAAAAAGTAATTGCCCCACGAATGTTGAGCGGACATTTGCAAGGAAGGGTTTTAAGTATGCTTTCAAAATTAATTCAACCTACAGCTATTTTGGAAATCGGGACTTACACAGGCTATTCTGCCCTTTGTTTAGCTGAAGGAATGCAGGAAAATGGGGAACTTCATACGATTGACATCAACGAGGAATTGTTTGATTTTCAGCGAAAATATTTTGATGAATCACCTTTCGGGAAACAGATGTTTCAGCATTTGGGAAATGCTTTGGAAATAATTCCGAAGCTCGACAAAACCTTTGATTTGGTTTTTATTGATGCTGATAAAAACAACTATCCAAACTACCTGGAAATCATTCTTCCGAAATTGAAAAAGGGCGCTGTAATTTTAAGTGATAATGTGCTTTGGAGCGGAAAAGTAATTGAAGATTTGAAGGAAGACGATGAAGACACAAAGGCACTTCTTCAGTATAACAAACTATTGAATGAGCACCCAAAACTTGAAACTGTGTTACTTCCAATCCGCGACGGACTAACCATTTCACGCGTTCGGGAATAAGCGCTCGTTTTCCATAATTTTTTTGCATAAAAAATAAAAGAAAAACGCAAAGGCAGTTCCCACCAATGCGCCTATAAGAATATCGCTGGGGTAATGCACGCCTACATAAATACGGCTCATCACAAAAATTAGTGGCCAAAGATAGGCGAGATAAATCCAATTGGTGAATTTTCGCAATACCAAAACCATAAAAGTTGTTATTGAAAAACTGGACGAAGCATGGCCGGAAAAGAAACTGTAATTAGTGGGTTTTTGAAGAATCCTGATTAATTCTGCAAAGGCTTCCACATTATTTGGCCTTAAACGTGCTACGTAATCTTTCACTACAGATGTGAATAAAAAAGTAATCGCAAATGTCAATAAAACAATAAGGAAAACAACAATACCCTTTTTTCCTTTGTAGTAGTAAAAAATAAGGAGAATAAAAAAAATGAAAAGCGGCATCCAGCTTTCAATTTTTGTAACGTAGATCCAAAAGCCATCAAAACGCTCTATCCCTAAACTGTTGAGGTAAACAAAAATATCCCTGTCCCATTGTTTTAGGGTTTCAAGCATTTAGAATTTTCTTTTTATGGGGCCAGTAACCTCATCAACGTCTTCTTTAACTTGGTCTATTTGTTTCTGAACGTCTTTGGTAATGTCTATATCTATGCCTTGCTTTTCAGCCCCTTTACTGATTTCAGATTTAATATCGTTGGTGGCATCTTTCACTTGCCGCATAGCTTTCCCCAAACCGCGGGCTATCTCTGGCACTTTATCTGCGCCAAAGACCAAGAGCACGATGAATAGGATAAAACCTATTTCGGCTCCGCTGATAAAAAGAAAAATTGCCTGTGAAATCATGCTGCAAATATACTAACGAGTTATGAGTTATGAGTATAGAGTGATGAGTTTTTCTGAAAAATGAAATCTAAATAACGATACTAAAATACTTGTCAGGCTGAGCGCAGTCGAAGCCTTTATAATTTGAACTTCAAAGCATTTCGACAGCGCTCAATGTGACAATTTGGAAGTGATTTTGAAATGGAAATTTCTTTCTGAAAAATTAATCTGGGTTCGTCTTATTTTTGAACTGATCAAAATCTCCCAGTTTTTTTCGCTTTGGCCAACTATTGTTTGAAGTATCAATATCGGCTGTTTCCTCATCGGGATCTACTTCAATTTTAGTGATTTCCTTTTCTGAAGCAACAACCTTGCCTACTGATTCGTCATTTTTACGCCATATTTCAGCTGGATAGGTCATCTTTTCAGATGTTCCGTCACTGTAAGTATATTGAACAATAATAGGCATTGGAATCCCTCCTGGCTTTTCAAATGTTACTTTGTAAAAATAATTTGGACTCTTTAATTTAGCTCTTTCTTCGGCTGGAATATTGTCCATAATATATTCATTCAGCGTTTTAACATCTTCCAGTTTTTCGGTGCGCATGCTTTCCTCAAAATCCTCGCTGCCTTCTTCAACCATATAGACCAAAGGAGGTAAATCATTTTCTGAAATACCACGGGCAACCATCATTTCCTTCACTTCCTTATTCATTTTTGAAGTAACGTAGAATTTTTTAACGTCCTTCACCCCAATATCTACATAGTCCGTAGTATAAAACCACTCTCTCCAATACCAATCCAGATCTATCGCAGAAGCATCTTCCATAGTTCTGAAAAAATCTTCTGGAGTTGGGTGTTTAAACATCCATCGATTTGCGTAAGTTTTAAAAGCGAAGTCAAAAAGTTCGCGCCCCATAATGGTTTCACGAAGAATATTTAAAGCAGTTGCAGGTTTTGCATAGGCATTGGCGCCAAAGTTATAGGTATTCAAACCTTTGGTCATGATAGGTGCCAACTGGCTTTGATCGCCCGCCATATAATCCACAATGTTTTTTGCGGGACCACGACGAGATGGGTACTTTTTGTTTGGCGCCACGGCATCTGGATATTCTTCTGCAAAATCCTGTTCCGTTACATATTGCGTAAAGGTTGTTAAACCTTCGTCCATCCACGTCCATTGGCGTTCGTCGCTGTTTACAATCATCGGGAAATAATTATGGCCCACTTCGTGAATTATCACGCTTATCATTCCAAATTTAGTGCGATCACTTATGGTACCGTCCTTGTCTGGGCGACCATGGTTCCAACAAATCATTGGGTATTCCATCCCTTGGTTTTTCGCACTTACCGAAATTGCTTTTGAATATGGATAATCAAAAGTCATACGCGAAAATGTTTTTAAAGTAGTTGCCACCGCACGTGTGGACCAATCTTCCCAAAGCGGATTAGACTCTGGTGGGTATAAAGAAACCGCCATTACAGAGCCACTGCCCATTTTCACGGCCATCATATCCCAAATGTATTTACGTGAAGTTGCAAAGGCATAGTCGCGTACATTTTCTGCTCTAAACTTCCAAGTTCTCTTTGCTGTTGAAAAGTTTTTTGAAGTAGCTTCTGCTTCAGCTTGGGTTACAATTACTACTGGTTTATCGAATGATTTTTGAGCAGCATCGTAGCGGCTCATCATTTCTTTAGTAAAAATTTCCTTCCTATTTTGAAGTTCGCCTGTAGCGTCCATAATATGATCTGCAGGAACGGTAATATTTACATCAAAATTTCCAAAGGGAAGCGCAAACTCGTCCCTTCCCCAAAATTGGCTGTTCTGCCAACCTTCTACATCGTTATACACCGCCATTCTTGGATAAAACTGTGCGATAACGTAACCACGGTTTCCGTCCTCGAAGGTCTCGTAACCGCTGCGGGCACGATCCACCACGTGGTCATTTATGTTGTACCACCACTTTATGGAGAAAACAAATTTTTCGCCAGGCATTAAATTTTTCGGCATATCTACACGCATCATGGTTTGGTTGATTGTGTATTTCAGGGGGTTGCCTTTAGCATCTTTTACTTCCAAGATATTAAAACCTCCGTCAAAACCTCCGTCCATATAATTTTGAACAAAGCTTCCTGCCATATCTGCAGGGGCTGCACTTGAGGATTCAATTAAAGGTGATTTAGAATCCTTCGCTCTTTTATTTTGATCTAATTGTACCCAAAGATATTCCAAGACATCTGGCGAATTGTTAGAGTAGGTAATGGTTTCAAAACCTGTGATTTTTTTGTTTTTATCATCCAACTCAATATCCATCACATAGTCTGCCTGTTGTTGATAATAGCTCGGCCCAGGCGCACCACTGGCGGTACGGAACATATTGGGCGTTGAAAACTCTTCGTAAAGTTGTTTAAAACGGTTGGTGTTGTAATGGCCAGGTTCTCTTTTAGTAGTTTCGGTTTCGTCCTGTGCTGAAACTGCCGCGGAAATTAAGAATAGCGCGGAAAGAAATAGGGAGTTAAATAATTTCATCTGTATAAAATATTGGGTTGGCAATGTATTAATTAAATTTCAATTTGCCACTGGGCTCGTCTTTGTCAAGAATTAAGCTTCGGCGACTTTTTGGTGTTTTTAGGTGAATGATATTCTGTTGTTCAGAAAACATTTCCATCAATATTTTGTTTTCAATTTCAAGGGTGTTCAATTCCTTTACGTCTTTCACCTCAATATAAGCAACGAGCATATCAGTATCGTACTCCTTGCCTATATAATCTAACCTTACGGTTTTTCCGTTTACTTTAATAATCATCTTTTGAAGGAGGTATTTCTTCAAGTCTTCATCAACGGCTTCAGTTTCTTTTTTTGTGTCCAACGATATTGAAGTATCGTAACGCTGTTGAAGCGCATCTTCAATATCATCAGTAAAAATTTTGGTGATTATTTGAAGGGAATTTTTCTCCTTTACGTATTCAATCTTGGTGATGCTCACATAAAATTTATGTGCAGGAGTAGCCGAGACCATTGTAAACACAAGTAATAAAAGAAAAACTCTAAAATATTTCATATATAAAAAAGGAGGCTAATGGAACATTAGACGTTTTCGGTTAAAAGATGTTACAAATAGCTATTCTTTATTTTCTTTGGAAATTCGTTCGGTATAAATCTTTGCCTTTTCATTTAAAATAAGCAACACGCTTCCATAGTGTTCTTTTTTGAATTCGCTTTCAATGGAAGTTGTTTCGGCGCAGAAAAGCAGGAAATCATAAACCCTATTTTTTGGAATACCGTAGGTTGTTGTAAAAAATGGAAGTGTGTAATAGTTAAACATTTGCGCCACGGCGGTGTTTTCATATTCCCATTTTCTTCGGGTTTTTAAATCTTTATAATAGCCGGAAATATGTTTATACAATGCTTCCAAATTCACACTCAAAGGTGTCACGGCAAAGTAGAGGGGTACAATTTTTTCCTCTGGTTTTCCTTTAAACCCGGGAATGCCTACATCATCAAAATTGATTGGTTCTTCAGTTTTTATCTTTTTAAGATCTGCCGCAATGTTGCCAGAAAGGTTTGGTTGTAAAAAAACCTCATCCAGTTCATTCACCAATTCCGAGAGTTTAACGGTAATTACTCCCTTTTCAAAAATAGCTTCAGTAACTACTATTTTTTCCGGCATGTATTTTATAGAGGAAAAAAGAAGCGTGTCCAAGGCCTTCACATTTATGGAGAAATGACCATTTTCATTGGTAATGGTGTTATAACGCGAGGCAAGATTAAGTACGTGAATGCCTTCAATTTCTAAATCGTTTGTTATTTTTCCCTGTAATGACTTTTGCTGTGCAGAAAGTTGAAACAATGCAAAGAAGCAAAGAAGAAAACTATAAAAATTTCTTTTACTCACCTCGCTCTTTATATTCCTTGCTTTTTTGGAAAAGAAACTCCATCAATTGCATTTCGTTTTGGGGTTTTAGCAAATCTTGGTCCAAACCATTTTCTTGTGCAAAAAAGAGGAAATCTACCGCTTTGTCTTCAGGAATTCCAAAATTTGCAGCAATAAAATCCTTGCTAAAACGCTGCTGGATATTGTTGCTTAACAAGCTTTGGTTTTCCTGTTCTTCAACTATTGAAATCTTCTTTCCATTTGGAAATAATAACTGCGCTACACCTCCTAAAATTGCAAGAACATTTGCCCCGTCCTCTAGTGAAGTACTATGAAGGGCTTCCTCAGCGGCATTGCCTTTAATGGCTGTTTTATCATCCTGTTCAAACTGGTAGCCATACTCTAAATTATAATAGGAAAGGTCCCAATCTTTAGTAACGTTATGAGTGGGGATCTTTTTAACATCCACATTTATGTTTCCCGAAAGGTCGTATGGTCTAACCACAACTTCCTCTAACTGGTTTATGGCAGGATTCAGGAAAATATTCATCACTTTTCTGTCAACAATACCTTTATCAACAACAACAGTAAACGATTGATATTGCAATGCGGTTATTTGTAAACGGTCGTTTTCGGCTATTGAAATTTCAAAAGTACCATCGGCGTCGGTAATGGTTCCTTTTTGGGATGAAATGTTATAAACGGAAATACCTTCGGCGTCCTCGCCTTGGGGCACATGAATTTTTCCGGAAACTTTGGTGCGGTCAATATCCTGCGCAAAAAGTGCGGGAGAAGTAACGATAAATAGTAGAAGTAGTAGTTTTTTTGTCATTCACTAAAAGTACGGATTTGTTTTGTTAGGGAAAAGGTAAAGTTTTGGAAGGTGGGTTTTAAAACTACTCTTTAATAATCTTAATTGTAAAGGTGTTATTTTGTGTTTGCAACTTTAAAAAATAAATACCGTTTGAAATATCGGTAAAATAAACGGTTGCCTTTTCACCATTTTCCTGAAACACCTGTCTTCCCAGCGCATCAAATAAATTTATACTTTCTATTTTAAGGTCACTTTTTGGAACAATGTTCAAAACATTTTTTACGGGATTGGGGTAAATGGAAAAACTTTCGGCATAATTTTCTTGGATGCCCAGAATGGTCAGATTTTTATACCACGCTATTTTATTGTCGATTATTGAAGCTGAAATTACATCCAGATCCGTATCACCATCCAAATCCTCTAAGAAAATCCAAACCAAACCACTAGCATCTTCTGATATAATTTTTTGCGATCCAAATGTTCCAAGTCCATCTGTATTTTCATACCATACAATAGTATTCGTTCCTGCTATTGCCGCAGCAATATCCAAATCTCCATCTTTATCAATATCAGCAATTTGCACCAATCGAACAGTTGGAGTAAGATTAGAAACAACTTTTTCAGTACTAAAACTCCCCAGTCCATCCATATTTTCATACCACGAAATTTTACCGTCGCCAAATATGGCGGCAATAACATCATTATCACCATCGCCGTCAAGGTCTGCCGCCCTTACAGCTACAACGCCGTTTGCGTCGTTATTTATAATTTTTTCGGGGCCAAAAGTCCCGAGCCCATCCAAGTTTTCAAACCATATTACGCGGTCGTCTGCCGTGGATGCGGCAATCACATCCATATCGCCATCGCCATCAAGGTCTGCCGCATACACATCGCGGGTGCTCAGGGCACTGTTCGTAAGTATCCGCTGGGGCCCAAAAGTACCCAGGCCATCCGTATTTTCATACCATGCTATTTTATTATCAAAATACGACGCGGATAGCACATCCATATCGCCATCATTATCCAAATCTGCCACATAAAGACCAATGGCCCTCTCAGCCTGAGTTGTTATAATTTTTACAGGACTGAAAGTTCCCAATCCATCAAGATTCTCGAACCAAACCACCTTGTCTTGAGGGCCTGAAACGCCAAGAATATCCATATCATCATCGCCATCAATATCAGCTACTATTGCTGTTGTGGTCGATTCTAGATTTGCAGTAATAATTCTTTGGTAACTGAAATTACCCACTCCATCAGTATTTTGATACCATACAATTTTATTTTCTCCTTGAAGCGCACTTAAAACATCCATTCGCCCATCGCCATCCAAATCAGCTGAATAGACAAATCTTGGATTTCCAGTAACAATTTCTATAATCTGCTGTGGTCCAAACTGACCATAGCAATAAATATTTATAAAAAGGAATAGAAAAGTCAGATATTTCATAGTAGGTTTTTCCCTTTAAATTAATTTCCTTCCTTAAAAATCACCGTTTCCTGGGTTGCCCCGTCCGGATAGTTTTCCTCAATTTTATAAAGGCCCCCGGGCAGTTCATTTATTAGGTTTGGATTATTTATTCCAAGGGAGTCTTTTGGGGTAATTGTAACATTGGCATTAAAAACGCCATCATTAAATTTGGTAATGCCACCGCCTATTGTATTGCAAATGATTGAGACTTGAAGATAAAAAACTCATAGGTTAAATTTAGATATTGGAATATACGACATTTTAAAGTATGCTCTGAATTTTTAATCATTTTAAGGCGTTTTTAAAGCTACCAAGAAATCATTTTTTTAAAATAATTAAAAGTTTGTTTCAGCTATACTTAAATTTACACTTCAGAAAAAGCATTTATAATGAAAAATCTATTAATAGCAAGCACCAGCACCGTGTACGGCGGTGAATATTTAGATTACTTAACTGCAGAAATGGCAGCACTTTTTAAGGATACCGAAGAAGTCATCTTCATCCCCTACGCCCGTCCCGGAGGCATAACCCACGATGCATACACTGAAAAAGCCGCAAAAGCTTTCTCTAAAATTGGTAAAAAACTGGTTGGACTGCACACTTTTGATAATCCTGCTGAAGCATTAAAAAACGCAAAAGGAGCATTTACGGGCGGTGGAAACACCTTTGTTTTGGTGAGCGCCCTCTATCGTTTGGAGTTGATGCAACCACTTCGCGAAGCTATTTTCAACGGTCTGCCGTATATGGGCACGAGCGCCGGTAGTAATATTTGTGGGGTTTCTATGCAAACTACCAACGATATGCCTATTGTTTATCCGCCATCTTTTAAAACCTTGGGCGTTATTCCCTTCAACCTCAACCCGCATTATTTAGATCCAGACCCAAACAGCAAGCATATGGGCGAAACCCGAGAAACACGCATTGCGGAATTTCACACACAAAACACCGTTCCAGTTGTTGGTTTGCGTGAAGGCAGTTGGCTAGGTGTAAATGGTGATGAAATTATTCTGAAAGGCAAATTGAAAGCGCGTGTTTTTGAAGAAGGGAAAGAACCGTATGAAGTGAAAAGTGGAACAGAGTTTTCTAAATTTCAATGAATCTGAAGTCCTTTTTCTTTATTCTTTCAGCGCAGCGGTCTTATGTCTTATTAAGCTCTTTCACAAAATGATAGCCCTTAGCCACAAAACCTTGGCTGTAGAAAAATTTATGCGAAGGAAAGTTATGCACATAACTATTTAGCTCCACCCAATTGCAGGATTTTTTCTTGGCGTAATCGCTTACAAACTCCACAAGCAATTTGCCAATTCCGTGGCCTCTATAAGTGTCGTCAATTATCACGTGGTCCATTTCCAGACTTCTGCCCGCATAATGC
>Ga0209344_10000926_pt1 | contig 43638 bp, 40 predicted proteins | sample Cruoilmetagenom6_FD_187293 | JGI IMG/M metagenome (GOLD analysis project Ga0209344, IMG submission 187293) | Oil polluted marine microbial communities from Coal Oil Point, Santa Barbara, California, USA - Santa Barbara Oil Seep Sample 6 (SPAdes)... | ecosystem: Environmental > Aquatic > Marine... | reverse complement strand
AAGCCTTTAGTTTTTTATTCTAATACGCTCCTTTCACTAAAAACAGTACATTTACATTTCTGAAAAAAAATTAAAATGATGAAATTTACAATCGTTCCAGCAATTCTTGTGCTTTCTGTTTTTGGCGGAACCGCGCAGACAAAAAAAGAAAATTTTTCCGTGAATTATCCACAAACAAAAAAAGTTGACACCGTTGATACCTATTTTGGTGTTGATGTAAAAGATCCATATCGATGGTTGGAAGACGATCGCAGTGAAGAAACCGCAGAATGGGTAAAGGCCGAAAACGAAGTAACCTTTGGCTATTTAGAAAAAATTCCTTTTCGGGAAGAACTAAAAAAACGCCTTTCAGATTTGTGGAATTATGAAAAAGTGGGCGCTCCGTTTAAGGAAGGCAACTATACTTATTTTTACAAGAATGACGGCTTACAGAACCAATATGTGTTATATCGCTACAAGACAGGTGAGGACCCAAATACGGCTGAAATATTTTTGGATCCGAATACTTTTAAGGAAGACGGAACCATTTCATTGGGTGAAATAAGTTTCAGCAAAGATGGCAGCAAGCTTGCCTACAGTATTTCTGAAGGCGGAAGCGATTGGAGAAAGGTTCTCATAATGAATACCGAAACAAAAGAATTGCTGGGAGATACGCTGCATGATATAAAGTTCAGTGGTCTTTCCTGGAAAGCCGAGGACGGTTTTTATTACTCAAGCTACGATAAACCAAAAGGAAGCGAACTTTCTGCAAAAACAGATCAGCATAAAGTTTATTACCATAAAATGGGAACGCCGCAAAGCGATGACAAAGTTATATTTGGCGCAACAACTGAAGAAAAGCACCGCTATATTGGCGCAAACGTTACTGAAGATAATAACTACCTAATAATTAGAGCGAGCACCTCTACTTCTGGAAATAAACTTTTTATTAAAGACCTTACCAGGCCAAACGCTCCATTTATAACAATTCTCGACAATACAGATACCGATACATACATTATTGAAAATGTAGGGTCAAAACTTTATATTGTTACCAATAAGAATGCGCCTAACAAAAAAATTGTAACGGTAGATGCCACAGATCCGAGCCCCGAAAATTGGAAAGATTTTATTCCAGAAACGGAGAATGTGCTTTCACCAAGTACCGGCGGTGGAAACATATTTGCCAATTATATGGTTGATGCTGTTTCAAAAGTATTGCAGTATGATTACGACGGAAAATTAGTTCGTGAAGTAAAACTTCCAGGCGTTGGCTCGGTGGGCGGTTTTGGAACCAAGAAGGAAGAAAGTGAATTATATTATTCATTTACAAATTATGTTACTCCTGGCAGTATATACAAATATGATATCGCTAGTGGAAATTCTGAACTGTTCATAAAACCTGAAATAGATTTTAATCCAGAAAATTTTGAAAGTCACCAAGTCTTTTATACTTCAAAAGATGGAACTAAAATCCCTATGATTATCACACATAAAAAGGGATTGAAAATGGATGGAAAAAACCCAACAATTCTATATGGTTATGGGGGTTTCAACATTAGTTTAACCCCAAGTTTTAGTATTGCAAATGCCGTTTGGATGGAGCAAGGAGGAATTTATGCGGTGCCAAATCTTCGCGGAGGCGGTGAATATGGAAAAAAATGGCATAACGCCGGAACGCAAATGAAGAAGCAAAACGTGTTTGATGATTTTATAGCTGCCGCTGAATATTTAATAAAAAATAAGTACACTTCTAGCGATTATCTTGCGGTTCGTGGTGGTTCAAACGGTGGTTTGCTTGTGGGAGCTACAATGACGCAAAGACCTGATTTAATGAAGGTCGCCCTTCCCGCAGTAGGCGTTTTGGATATGCTTCGTTATCATACTTTTACTGCCGGTGCTGGTTGGGCTTATGATTATGGAACTGCGGAAGACACTAAAGAAATGTTTGAATATTTGAAAGGTTATTCACCATTGCACAATATAAAAGACGGTGAAGAATATCCGGCAACCCTAATTACTACGGGTGATCATGATGATAGAGTTGTGCCGGCACACAGTTTTAAGTTTGCCGCAGAGCTTCAGTCAAAACAAGCTGGGAATAATCCTGTTTTAATAAGAATAGAAACCGATGCCGGGCACGGTGCGGGAACTCCTGTGAGCAAAACCATTGAACAGTATGCCGATATTTTTGGATTCACACTTTTCAATATGGGTTATGAAGTTTTGCCGGAAAATATTAAAAAAGATATAAAGCAGTAAAAAAAGCCCCGCATAATTGCGGGGCTTTTTTTTAATCCAGTTTATCCGTGAGTTTTTTGAAGGTTTTTTTTGGGTCTTTATTTTCGTAAAGCACTTCGTAAACTGCATTTATTATTGGAGTTTTGGCTTTTTTCTTTCCTTTTTGTTGGTTTAATTTATAGGCGCTATTTGTAGCGTAATAACCTTCGGCGATCATACTCATTTCAAGTTGGGCGCTTTTTACGGTGTAGCCTTTTCCTATCATTGTTCCGAAAAGCCTATTTCGGCTAAATACTGAATATCCCGTTACCAATAGATCTCCCAAGTACGCGGAATCGTTAATATCACGTTTCATCTTATGTACTTTTTTCACATATTTTTTCATCTCACGAATGGCGTTGCTCATCAATACACTCTGAAAGTTATCGCCATAGCCAAGCCCATGGGCAATTCCAGCAGCCACGGCGTAAATATTTTTGAGCATTGCTGCATATTCAGTTCCCAAAACATCATCGCTGGTGGTGCATTTTATATAATCGCTGCTCAACACATCTGCCACGATTTTTGCCTTTTCATCATCGGCGCTTGCAATGGTTAGGTAAGAAAGCCGTTCCAGTGCAACTTCTTCAGCGTGGCAGGGTCCAGAAATAACACCTATATTATTGAATGGAACTTTATAATGGGTGTTGAAATGATCGCCAACAATTAGGCTGGTTTCAGGTATAATTCCTTTTATTGCTGAAAAAACTACCTTGTCTTCCAAAGGAACTGTAAGCTTTTCAAGCTCCCTATGAAGAAAAGCAGAAGGTATAACAAAAATTAAATAATCGGCACAGGAAACAGTATCGTTAATATCATTGCTGAGTCTCAACTGCGGTAGTTTAAACTCTACTGAACTTAAATAATTGGGGTTGTGCCCATGTTTTTTAATATGTTCCAGCGCATAGTTGCTGCGCATATACCAGCAAACCTCATCAAGATTTTCACAAAGCATCTTTACGATGGCCGTTGCCCAGCTTCCCCCACCAAATACAGCAAATTTTGGTTTTTCAGACATTTATTTTTTTTCTTATTTCAAAAGTACATAATTCCTATCGAAACCTTTAACAGACATTTTAATAATGTAGGTACAATCTTTATGGGTTTTTGACCGTTATTGCCATTAGTTGTTGGAATTTAAAAGTTTCAATAATTTTGGTTGGTTATTTAGTTGAGGCCGCTCCCCAAGTGTTAGTTTGGTGTGGCGGTTTTTTATTTGTAGAAATTCATCTCATCCAAATACTTCCAAACTTCCCCCGAAAGCATAGGCCGAATGTTTTTTCCGGATTTTATTCCTTTTCTGATAAATGTTGAGGAAAGCTCAATAATTGGAGCGGCAACCATTTTAATTTTTTCGTGATCGTCAAATTGCGTTTCAACAATGTCTTCCGAAATTCTGGGGTAAATATAAATGGAATAACGTTCCAGAATCACTTCATAATTCTTCCACTTTTGAAGACTTTTCAGATTGTCCTCTCCCATAATCAAACAGAAATTTTTTGGGGGATATTTTTCTTCCAAATGTGCCAAAGTATTCACAGTATAGTTGGGCTGTGGAAGATCAAACTCTACATTGCTTGCCTTTAATTTTGGATACTCTTCCACGGCAATGCGAACCATCGTTAACCTATGGTGGTCTTCCAAAAGTGTTTTCTTTTTCTTTAACGGATTGTGGGGCGTAACCACGAACCAGACTTCATCCAAATCGCTGAACTCTACCATGTAGTTGGCGATAATCAAATGCCCCACATGTATAGGGTTGAAGGTGCCAAAGTAGAGTCCTATTTTTTCTGAAGTTTTCAAAATTTAGAAGCTGTTTATTTTTTAATGAAATCTTCGACCAAATCGTGCGCTTCCTGTAAAGCAATTTCCAAATCGTAGTTTTTTATAATTTTGTCGAACTGTGGTGCGGTTGCCAATTCTACCGAAGCTTTGGCAATGCGCATATTGATACGCTCATCGCTTTCGGTCTTGCGGTTTTTTAAGCGAATTTTCAACTCGTCAATACTTGGTGGTTTTACGAAAACGGCCAATGTTTTTTCGGGATATTTCTTTTTTATTCGAAGTCCGCCGACCACATCAATATCAAAAATTACGTTTTTTCCATGGCTCCAAATACGTTCTACTTCACTTTTCAAGGTGCCGTAAAAATTATCCCGATATACTTCTTCCCACTCTAAAAAATCCCCATTTTTAATGTGTTGTTTAAAATCTTTCAATGAAATGAAATAATAGTTTTCACCATGTTTTTCATCACCCCGAGCTTCCCGAGAAGTGCATGAAATGGAAAATTCAAGATTTAAATCTTCCTGTTTCAAAAGATGCTGCACAATGGTAGTTTTGCCGCTTCCGGAAGGTGCCGAAAAAACAAATAATTTTCCTCCTTCCATCTATAAAACGTTTAGCGCTTGTTCCTTAATTTTTTCAAGCTCGTCCTTCATTTGTACCACCACTTGTTGCATGGGTGCATAATTGGCCTTGCTGCCAATGGTGTTAATTTCACGGCCTATTTCCTGGGTAATGAAACCAAGTTTTTTACCGTTGGAATCGTGCGATTTTAAAGATTCCTCAAAATAATCCAAATGGTTTTTAAGTCGAACTTTTTCTTCGGTGATATCGTATTTTTCGAGGTAATATATCAATTCCTGCTCAAAGCGGTTTTCATCCACCTTTTCCTGCAAATCTGCAACTGCCTTCCGAAGCCTTTCCTTTACGGCATCTACACGTTCGGGATCTATAGCAACAACATCATCCAGTAATTTTGAAATGGTTTTGGCACGGTCCAAAAAGTCATTTTCCAACACCAAACCTTCATCGGTTCTGTATTTGTTGATGGCTTCCAGTGACTTGTCAATTCCTTTTAAAATAGCATTATATTCCTTCTCGTCAATTTCCTCACGCTCGGTTTTCAAAGCATCCGGCATTCGAACCGCCATTTTCAAAAGTTCCACAGGGTCGCCGTTTACCACGTTTGCCAACTGTTTTATGTATTGTTTTACAACGCCTTCGTTTAGTTGCGTGGTTACTTCTTCGCCTGTTACCTCTATATAAAGTGAAAAATCAACTTTTCCTCTTTGCAAAGATTTTGCAAGCAAATCGCGGATTTCTAGCTCCTTTTCACGGTAGGCCGAAGGCACGCGCGTGTTCAGGTCGAGCCCTTTGCTGTTTAGCGATTTAATTTCAATGGTAATTGTTTTGGAAGGCAGTTGGACAACTTCTTTGCCATAGCCCGTCATGGATTGGATCATATTCCTGTTTTTATTGAACGGCAAAGGTAATTAATTCTGAATTCTTAATTCTGAAATCAGAACTATAACGATGTGTTATTCAAAAATTCTACCGTCCGCTTTTCGCTGTAATATACTTTATTCGTTTGATGAAAACCTACGTGGCCACCGTATTTGGAAATTTCTAAATGCAGATTTTTCATTTTTGAAGCCAAATCTTTTGGGTAACATTTTGAGGAAAGGAAGCTGTCGTTTTCAGCATTCAGAATGTAAACGGGAATTTCAATATTGGGAAGAAATTGAAGGCTGCTGTTTTTTTCGTAATAGTCAAAAGCATTTTTAAAACCGTGCGCGGGGGCTGTGTAAATATTGTCGAATTCTAAAAGGGAAGTGATTTTTTTATAATCTGAAGCGCTCATTTTTTCGGGGAAATCCTTCATTTTTGTTTTGTATTTCTTCCGAAGATTTATAAGAAAGGAATTTCGATAGACCCAGTTCGAAAACGCATTCAGCGATTCCAAAGATCCCTTCAAATTCAACGGAGTGGAAATGGCAACTGCTTTTTTGATTTCATTTGGAAACTGTTCACGCTCGCCTAAATATTTTAAAAGCAAATTTCCGCCCAGGCTGAAACCTATCAGCGCTATTTCACTGTATTTGTCCTTTTTCAAAATAAAATTAATTACCGCTTCCAGATCGTCAGTTTTTCCTGCATTGTACGATTGATACGAAATATTTTTCTCGCCGCTACAGCCCCGAAAATTTACTGCGGCGGCATCCCAGCCATTTTGGTTCAGGATTTTAGCCTGCCCTTTCATATACGTACGCTGGGCGTTGCCTTCGAGACCGTGAAGTAAGATTCCGACTTTCTGTGAAGGTTTTTCCGAAACCGACCAATCGATATCCATAAAATCCCCATCGGGCAATTGCAAGCGTTCGCGCTGTTGGGTTAAAAGTGGCGATGGCCGAAGCTTCGCGGAATAAATAGTAGAAAAGTGCCCATTTTTAAAAGGAAGCGGAGGAGTAAAATTGCTTGGGATTATCGGCATTCTCTAAAAATGAATTTTAACAGAAACTAAACACATTTACTATGCTTGCATAACAAAAGTACTTTAAATTTGTAGAAAACTTAGAAGATGTACACAAAAGAATTTGCAATAAGATGGAGCGATGTAGATGCCAATCGCCATTTGCGCAACAGTGCGTTTATAGACTATATGAGCCACACCCGAATGAGCTTTATGCTGGAGAATGGAATGGATCAACGGCATTTGGCCGAATACAATCTGGGGCCGGTGGCATTTTACGAGCATATGTATTATTTCCGTGAATTTTTTCCGGGACAGCCTGTGACGGTCTCACTTCAATTGAAAGGTCTTTCTGAGGATGGGATGTATTTTGAATTTCTTCATAATTTTTATGATGAGAACGGAAGAAACTGCGCCCGCTGCGAAATGATGGGTGCTTGGATAGACTTGACCGAAAGAAAATTGGTAGGGATTCCGAAGAGTTTTTATAAAAAATTCAATGCTTTGGAGAAAACGGATGATTTCAGAATTCTTACGAAAGAAAATACCCGTAAGTTCAGCCAGCGCCCAACCGATCTTTAATTTCCTTTCGGCAGTCTGCGTTTTCTTGTAGAAAGGTAGACGCCTAAGAATATTAAGGCAGCTGCGCCTATTCGCAGCGCAGTAATATTGTCGGCACCTACAAGTACAGCAAAAAGTACGGCTATTAATGGTTGCAGATAGATAAATGCTCCAATAGTAGAGGGCCTCAATTGTTTTAAAGCGTAAATATTTAAAAGATAGGTCAAAACCGTGGTGCAGATTACTACAAAGGCCATTCTCCAAATATCACTAAATGGAAGATCCGTCCAAGCTACTTCTGTGAATTCTGAAATGCCTATTGGTAGATTAATTAAAAAGGCAAAAAGAAAAAGAAATTTCATTAACGTGATGGAACTGTATTTTGGAACCAAAGGTTTTACCAAAATCAAATAAATGGAATAGGAAGTGGCGTTTACTATAAATAGCAGGTTTCCTATAGGAATGTTGGGGGCATTGGGTTGTTCTTTTATTCCAAAAAGAATTAAAACCAATGCTCCGCAAAGGCCCAAAATGATTCCTAGGCTTTTCAGCCAGGTTATTTTTTCCTTTAAAAAAATGGCGGAAAGCACCAAAAGCAAAACGGGTGAAAGTGTAATTATCACGGAGCTGTTGATGGGTGTTGAAAGGCTTAGTCCTTTAAAAAAGGCCAGCATATTTAAAACCATCCCAAAAAAAGCGCAGGCTATAAAAAGAAACCAATCACGCCGAGCTACTTTTTCTGAAGGAAAGAATAAGCTTATGATCCAAAAAACCAAAGCCGCACCTGAAACCCGCAACAAAATAAACCCGAACGGTTTAATAACATCTGGCATCAATCCCTTTGCGATTGTATGGTTTATACCATAGATTGTACTGGCAATGGTTGCTGCCAAAAGTGCAAAAGCGCGTTGGTTGGTCAATTGTTATGAATGGATTTTTTTGCTGCTGCCACAGTCTTCGGGCTGCTGCCTATAAAAATTTCGTCATTGTTTACAATTATGGGCCGTTTGAGAAAAGTGTAGTGTTCCAAAATGAAGCTTTTGTAATCTTCTTCCAAAAGGTTTTCATCTTTTAAATTTCGCTCGTGATATAGTTTCGCCCTTCGGCTGAATAACTTTTCGTAACTATCGGTGAGGTTAAAAAGTTCGTCCAGTTCTTCGGCAGTAATTCCTTGTACTTTAATGTCCTGCTTTATGAATGACGAGGGAATTTCTAGCTCGTCCATTACCCGTTTACAGGTATCACAGCTTGATAAATAATATACTTTTTGCATAGTTCAAAATTAATGAATGTTGAGGAAAGGCTCGGCTTCCTTCATTGCAATTTTTAGTTCAATCGGCCCATCGGCGTAGCTCGCGATATCGTATTGGTTGTAAATAAAAATAAGACTATCCTTTGTAAAACCGACACTCTCTGGAAGACTGAACTCGTCATTCTCAAACCAGAATTTCGTTTCGTTTATGGAATGTCCATCAGCAATTTGTTGTTGACTTCGGAATTTCTTTTCAGCAAAAGCAATAAATTCCTTATGGTCTGTAAATAGTTCTTTCTGTGAAAGCTCTTCCCCCGTTTGGGGATCTATGTTCAAAAAGGAAGTAGTGCCGTAACCGTGCGCACCTCCGGTGAAAAGATATTGGCGCATTTCAAGGCACATTAGCTCTTTGGAACTGTAAATTTCGTTCACCGAGATTTCTGCAAAATATTCCCCGGCCATATCTGGAAACTGCAACTTATCTGCATTGTAAGCTTTAATAAAACCGCCAGCGGCTTCTTGAATGGTTTTTGCGGTGGGAATGGTGTCTTCGCCCATCAATAGTGACGAAAAGATAAAATTCTTGATTTTTTTGTTGATCTTTTCTGAAACTTCAGCATCACCAAAAACCTCCACATAATTGATTGTCACTTCGGGACAATTACTGTTTTCGCACATTTCGAGTTCCTTTTCAGTAAAACTTTCCGAAGAAATTTCAATATTTCTTTCTTGGTTGCAACCCACGCTTAGGAAGGCTATTAGTGCCGCGACCGTAATTTTGTTGTTCATACGTTAAAAGGAATAGATGGTTAGCTATTACAAACGAAACAATTACATTTGATTCTCAAAAGTAATAACTTTAAAATCAGCTATTGTGAAAGTTATATTAAATCATAAAATATAGTTTTAGTATCGCGCACCGTTGCTTTAAAAATTAATTAGCTATATGAAATTCAATACAAAGACCATCCACGGCGGCCAGCATAATGTAGATCCAGCTTATGGTTCGGTAATGCCACCCATCTATCAAACCTCCACATATTCCCAAACTACGCCCGGCGGACACAAAGGGTTTCAATACTCGCGAAGTGGAAACCCCACACGTGCGGCTTTGGAACGCGCATTTGCAAGTATTGAAAATGGTGAATTCGGGCTTGCCTTCGGAAGTGGCCTCGCAGCAATTGATGCGGTGATGAAACTTTTAAAACCGGGCGATGAGGTAATTTCTACTAATGATCTTTACGGTGGTACTTACCGTTTGTTTACCAAGATTTTTGAAGGCTTTGGGATAAAGTTCCATTTCATCGGAATGGAAAATGCCGATAAAATTGAAGAATTTGTAAATGATAAAACAAAACTCATTTGGTTGGAAACGCCCACCAACCCGATGATGAACATCATCGATATTAAAAAAGCAGCATCCATTGCAAAAAAGCACAAAATTTTACTCGCCGTCGATAACACTTTTGCAACGCCATATTTACAACAACCGTTGGAATTGGGAGCAGACATTGTAATGCACAGTGCCACAAAATATCTTGGCGGACATAGCGATGTGGTAATGGGCGCTTTGGTGGTAAAAGATAAATTACTTGCGGAAAAACTGTATTTCATTCAAAATGCAAGTGGTGCTATTTGTGGACCACAGGATTGCTTTTTGGTTTTGCGCGGATTGAAAACGCTGCACATACGCATGCAGCGCCATTGCGAAAACGGAAAAGCTATTGCGGAATATTTGGCAAAGCACCCAAAGATTGAAAAAGTATATTGGCCGGGCTTTAAAAACCATCCAAACCATGCAATTGCAAAAGAACAAATGAAGGATTTTGGCGGGATGCTTTCATTTGTAACCAAAGGAAACAATTATGAAGAGGCCGTTAAAATAGTTGAAAACCTAAAAATATTTACGCTTGCAGAAAGCCTGGGCGGAGTGGAAAGCCTAGCCGGCCATCCTGCAAGTATGACGCACGGAAGCATTCCAAAAGAAGAACGTGAAAAGACAGGCATTGTTGATGCGCTCATTCGTCTTTCCGTGGGTATAGAAGATGTGGATGATTTAATTGCAGATTTGGAGCAGGCAATTGGATAAATAATTGAAGTGTAAAAAAAGGGGTCAAATTTTATAATTCGACCCCTTTTTTTAATGATATTTCGTTAATTTATGTAATAAATATAACCGACGTTTAACCAAAAGATCCATTCATTGGCCTTGTTTTCTGGCACGGGCGTTGTCCCGTTGTTTTCAAGAGTGGGGTTTAAACCATCTACCCAGTCAGAAAAGTAAAAATGCCAGCGGCTGTCCAACATTAAATCGCTTAATGGAGATAATTTATACCGAACTCCCACGCCTCCAACTACTGCCCACGTAGATCCGGGATCCTGCTGAAACGCATTAAAGTATTTATCGGGTGTAGATATGGGGCTATTCAAAGGGCCAAAAGAAGATGACACTTCAGTATCATAAGATACCCAGTGAACTCCAAAACTTATAAAAGGAGCAAGCTTATATGCGCCGGCTGCAAAATCACGTATGCTTAATGGAAAATATTCCAATTGCGACCCTACTTCAATAACTGTAGAAGAACCGCTCATGGCACGAAGCTGATCTGCAAATAAAGAGGTTTGATCGGCTTCTACCCAACGTCCGAAGTGCTCAAAATTTGTTTTATGGTAATCTATTTCAGTACGAATCTTAAAGTGGTCGTTAAAATATCTATCGCGCGTGTAGCAGTTACAGTCTGCACGATACGAAAAATTTATGTAATGAATTAAGCCAACACCAATACCGACATTTCCGGCATTGGTCTCAAAATCGTTTCGTTGGCCAAAATCTGAGTAAAAAACCACAGGTCCTGTAATTAAACCCACCTCGTGAGAAAAGCCAAACTGGCTGTAAGCTTCTTGCTTAGAAAAAACCAACAAGAAAAATACCAATAACAAAAATCTGGTATTCATTATGATAATGGGTTTAGATTGAGACACAACAAATATATAAAAACATATTTAACAGTAAAATTTAATAAAGCTATTTAGCTAATTTGTAAAAATTTGGCGCACAGTTTTTATCATAACGCTTATATTTGTGCCTTCCATATGTAAATGGTTTTTTTAATGTAATTTTTTCTTCAGATCGGCAATTAAGATTTTGGGTAAAATACATTGCAACAAACACATACCAACGGAATTCGCTAAAAGTAAAATAAAATTTTAAACAATGAAGCAAAGTATAAAAGATTTCATTTCTGAAGTTGAAAAATTAAATCCCAATGAACCTGAATTTCTCCAGGCAGTAACCGAAGTTGCTGAAACCGTTATCCCATTTATTGAAGAAAACGAAAAATATGCCAACAAGAAATTGTTAGAGCGTATGGTAGAGCCAGAGCGCACCATACTGTTTCGTGTTCCGTGGACAAATGATAAAGGTGAAATACAGGTAAATAAAGGATATAGAATTGAATTTAATTCAGCTATCGGCCCATACAAAGGCGGATTGCGTTTTCACCCTTCCGTAAACCTTAGCATTCTTAAGTTTTTAGGATTTGAACAAACCTTTAAAAATAGCTTAACCACTTTGCCAATGGGCGGTGGAAAGGGAGGCTCTAATTTTGACCCTAAGGGCAAAAGCGACAATGAAATAATGCGTTTCTGCCAAAGCTTTATGACGGAGCTTTTCCGTCATATTGGCCCAGATACCGATGTTCCTGCGGGAGACATAGGCGTGGGTGGTCGTGAGATTGGCTATATGTTTGGCCAATACAAGCGAATCCGTAACGAATTTACTGGCGTTCTTACCGGAAAAGGCCGTTCTTATGGAGGATCGTTAATTCGTCCAGAGGCTACAGGCTATGGAAACGTATATTTCGCAAAAAATATGCTTGAAACAAAAGGTGAAAGCTTTAAAGGAAAAACAGTTGTTATTTCCGGTTCCGGAAACGTAGCACAATATGCAGCCGAAAAAGCAATCCAATTTGGTGGAAAAGTTATTACTTTTTCAGATTCTGCAGGATATATTTACGATTCAGAGGGAATAGATGAAGAAAAACTTGCCTTCGTTATGGAACTGAAAAACGAAAAACGTGGCCGTATTTCAGAATACACAGAAAAATACACGGGCGCAAAATACGTTGATGGAAAGCGTCCTTGGGAAGTAAAATGTGATATTGCATTACCTTGTGCAACCCAAAATGAATTAAATGGAGAAGAGGCTAAAATGCTACTGGACAATGGCTGTATTTGCGTAGGCGAGGGAGCCAATATGCCATGTACGCCCGAAGCGATTGAAGCATTCCAAAAGGCGAAGATTTTATTCTCACCCGGAAAAGCTTCAAATGCAGGCGGTGTTGCAACATCTGGTTTGGAAATGTCACAAAACTCATTGCGCTTAAGCTGGACTGCAGCTGAGGTTGATGAAAAACTTCACGGAATAATGAACGATATCCACGCAGCCTGTGTACAATACGGAAAAGATGGCGATGGATATGTAGATTATGTAAAGGGAGCAAACATTGCCGGTTTTGTAAAAGTGGCCGAAGCAATGCTGGCTCAGGGAGTGGTTTAATACTTCTGAGATTAAAATTAGGGAATAGCCTTTCCAACTGTCTTTTTCAAAATAAAAGCTATGGGAAGGCTTTTTCATTCATATACCGCAATAAATAGTATTTTAGCGTGTTAATATTCAAAACCATTTTTCCTATGAAGCGATGGGCCATTGCTTTTCTTTTAACCATTCCATTTCTGGCAGGGGCCCAGAATTTTGAGGATCGTTGGACGGGATATTTCTCGTATGTTTCCGTAAAAGATATTTCCCAAGGGGACAATAAAATATTTGTGGGTGCTGAAAATGCAGTTTTCAGCTATAATCTTTCTACGCAGGAAATTAAAACTATTTCAACGGTAAACGGTCTTTCCGGAAATTCAATTACAACTATCCATTACAGTGAAACATTCCAATTGTTGGTAATTGGGTATGATGATGGACTGATAGAAATTGTAAAAGAGGGAGAGGAAAATATTTTGAAAGTAGTAGATATTATAGAAAAACAAACTATTCCGCCAGATAGAAAAAGAATCAATCACTTTAATGAGTACAATGGCAAAGTGTATATTTCTACGCAATATGGTATTTCTGTCTATGATCTTGCGGCACTTGAATTTGGCGACACCTATTTTATAGGCGACGGCGGCTCCCAGATTAATATTTTGCAAACCACAGTCCAGGAACCCTATATATTTGCGGCGAGTATTTTTAATGGAATGCGCAGGGCATTGGTTGCTGATGACAATCTAATAGATTACCAAAATTGGACTACAATAATAGGTGGCGGCTTTAGGGCAATGGAGAAATTGGGCAATGAACTTTACGCAAGTAACCGTTCCAATGCCATTTTAAGGTTTACCCCCGAAGGAGCTACAACGGTAGTACAAAATTTTAATTCGGAAGTATTGAAATTTAGACTTGCCGACGATTTATTGACAATTACAACCAAAAGTTCCATTCAAGCGTATTCAGAGGGATTTGTTCAGCAAGCTATTGTAAATAACATTCTCGATTTTGAAATGGATCTTCTTTCAGGCTATGCTTTTAATAACAACTTTTATGTGGGAACAAATGAAGATGGATTGTTGATTGTTCCTTTTGGAAGTATGCAGGCTACACAAGTGCTTCCCAATGGCCCAATCAGAAACGATCCATTTGCTATTGACGCTTCCCCTGGCCAGCTTTGGGTAAGCTTTGGAAAAGTAGATGTAGATTACAACCCTTTTCCAATTTCCAAATATGGTATTAGCCATCTTAAAGATACACTCTGGACGAATATTGATTATGAAACTTTGAGTACTTCCGTAAATGCTGAACCGACAGATTTGGTAAAGGTTACCATCAATCCCGAAAATCCCAGTGAAGTGTTTATGAGCTCGTTTGAGAAAGGACTTTTAAAGATTGTAGATGAATCTCCATCCATTCTTTACGACCAAACCAATAGCCCATTAGAACGAATAATTATTGGCGGCGATGATGCAGGAATCCGTATTTTGGGCTCTCAATTTGACTCCCAGGGAAACCTATGGTTTGTACAAAGTAAAGAAAAGGAAGGGTTAATAAAACTCACTCCCGGAGGCCAATTCCAAAAGATCGATATTTCTAGCGTCATTGCAAACCAAAGTGAAATAGCGCTTACAAAACTTGCTATTAGCAGGGAAGGGTATGTGTTTTTTGGTTCGTATGGAAATGGTGTAATAGGCTATAATCCTCTTAATAATAAGTTTAATATAATTACGGATAATGCCGGGAATTTACCAACCAATAATACCCGAGCCCTTGCCTTCGATAAACAAAACCGATTGTGGATAGGAACACTTAAAGGTTTAAGAGTAATTTTTAGTCCCGGTGCTTTTTTTGAGGAAGGTTCAACCCCAACTTCCCAAGCAATTATTATTTTGGAAGACGGTGTAGCTCAAGAGCTACTTTTTGAGCAATCCATAACAGATATTGAAGTTGATGGTTCCAACAATAAGTGGATTTCAACGGCCACGTCTGGAGTTTTCTATTTATCTCCAAATGGACAGGAAACATTACTTCGTTTTACGAAGGACAATTCTCCATTGCCCACAAATAATGTACAGGATATTGCAATAGACCCATTTACAGGAGTAGTTTATTTTGCAACTACTCAAGGGCTTGTGGCATATAGAGGTACAGCAACGGCACCCAGTGATAATTTGGAAAACGTACATGCTTTTCCAAATCCCGTTCGGCCTGGTTTTAATGGAAATGTTACGATTGACGGACTTACGGCCCAAGCTAACGTGAAAATAACAGATATCACAGGAAGTCTTGTTTTTGAAGAAACTTCGGAGGGTGGAAGTGTACTTTGGGATACGACCGCTTTTGGGAAATACAAAGTACGTTCGGGAGTATATTTGGTACTAGTTACAACAGAGGACAACCTTGAGACAAAGGTTTCAAAAATTATGATAATCCGCTAATGGTTGTTGCCACCAAAGCCATTGTCTTTTCAGCAATAAAATATTCAGAAGCAGACCTTATCGTCGGTTGTTTTACGGAATCTTCGGGCATCAAAAATTACTTACTCCGCAATATCCTAAAATCAAAAAAAGGAAAATTAAAAGCATCCTTTTTTCAACCCCTCACACAACTGGAACTTGTTGCCGTCCACAAAAACAAAGGCACCCTTGAATATATTAAAGAGGCCAAAATTGCCTACCCATATCAAACCCTTCATACCGATATTGTAAAAACAGGTTTGGTTATGTTTTTGGCTGAAATGCTCAAGAATTGCATTCGCGAGGAAGAAACAAATACTGAACTTTTCACATTTCTCGAAAATTCCTTTTTATGGCTTGATCATAACGATGCAATAGCCAATTTCCATATTTTCTTTTTACTGCAATTAAGCACTTATTTGGGCTTTTTTCCAGATGCTTCAAATATTCAAAAGGACTATTTCAATATAGTTGAAGGAACTTTTCAGGCTACAAGTACTTCAAATTATTGTATTGATGGGGAGAATATTGAAAATTTCAAAAATTTTTTTGGAGCTAGCCTAGAAACACTCCACACTATTAAGCTAAGTAAAATGCAGCGTAAAAATATTTTGGAATTGATGCTTTCCTATTACAGCTTCCATGTACAAGGCTACCAAAAACCCAAATCACTTGCAGTGCTCAACCAGCTATTTGTTTAAAGGTACAATTACAAATCGCGCTGCAGATGTTCATATAAGCCAGCACCCAACTTTTTCTTGCCAATACCTTTAAAACCTACCTTTACATACAATTTTTTAGCCATCGGATTTTTACAATCCACTAAAAGTCCAATTTTTTTATGACCTTCTTCTTTTGCCTGTTTTATTGCAGCGGCAAGTAATTTTTTACCAATGCCTTTTCCTTGATGATGCGCACCTACACTCAGAGTGTCTATATAAACCTCTTCTGGATTGGTTTCGTCCTCGATCATTAAATCGGTAACATTGTACACTTCTGCAATATACTTGAGGAAAGGCGCTCGGTACTGTGGCAATAATTTTCCATCATAAAAAATAATGGAACCCATAATTTCATCATTTTCCTCATAAACCAATGTGTGCCAAAAACTGTATTGGTTTGCCGTTTGCCGAAAAAAATACTCAAATAAGGGAATGGCATTTTTAGAATCGCTTGTATTTGCAAAGGTGCATGCCAAATCTTCCATAGCCTGTACTATAAGTGGCGCCACTTGCTTATAATCTTCGAGGCGGGCGGGCCGTATGTATTTCTTTTGCGAAGTTTTCCCATTCATAATTCCTCGATAGATTTTTTATCTGATTTAATTTACTTTATAAAAATATAACAGTTTCCAGATACTATATTTCCCCTTCAAAATAATTATTCAATATAATAGTGAAATATTTTATTGAAGCCTTTGCACGGGCTTAAACTTTTATGATTTCCTTAAATGTTGTTCCCTTTATAGTTTAGTATCTTGAAAATAAAAAAGCTATGAGCACAAAAAATCTTTACAGTACGGACGCAAAAGAAAAAATTAAGGAAATGGCAGAATCCATAGATTATACAATGATGGCTACCAATTTAAAAACTCAGCCTTTTCACGTAATCCCGATGAGTACCAAGGAAGTTGATGAAGATGGTAATATCTGGTTTCTGAGCAACAGAAATAGTGAGCACAATAAGCACATAGAAAATGAGAACCTGACGCAACTTATTTATGCAGACAAAGGCAATTTTGAGTTTTTGAGCATTTATGGACGGGCCCAAATAAGTACAGACCGAAACAGAATTAAGGAGCTATACAGCAGTGGGGACGATGCCTGGTTTGAGGGTGAGGACGACCCAAATATTACTGCGATTAAAGTGGTGCCGGACGATGCCCATTATTGGGACACAAAAAATGGCAAGGTACTATCTCTTTTAAAAATGGCTAAAGGCGCTGTCACAGGAAACGAACCCGATTTGGGCGAACACGGCGATTTAAAGATTTAATAACGGCGTTTTACTATGAAAAATTCCTTTCAAAATGCAAATGCATTTCGAAAGGAATTTTTATTTTCTTGGGTTTCTTTTTTTGTCCCACCAAATGTATAGACCGAAAATTACCAAACTAGCGAGCGACCCCCACAACAAACCAGATTTAAGTGATTCTATGTTGCTGCCGGTTAAAGCAATTAAAAGAGTTAGCGGTCCAATTCCTAATAGAGTTGCGGTAATGAATTTAAAGTAATTCATTCGCAATAATCCCGCAACAAAACTTATCGCATCGTTGGAAAGAAAGGGATTTATACGTGTAATAGCTACCGCCCAAAAGCCATAATCCTCTAAAAATGTTGTTATTTTTTTTATGGTTTTTTCGCCTAAAAGATTTTTAATCATTTCAGTTCCAAAATATTTTCCGATAAAAAAACCTACGGACGAAGCTACAAAGACGGCTATAAAAATAATGACGCTTCCCCAGATTGGGCCATATGCGAGTATCGTTACAATCATTAAAAGAATGGTAGGAATTACAATCAAAAACATTTGTACGACCATCGCCAAAATGATCACGATTGGCCCGAACCATCCAAAACCTTCCACCCAAGATTTAACCCGTGCTTCGTCTTCACTGGTTAGCACATTCCATGCTTCAGTGAAAAAATCATTTACCTCTGGAATGGTAAAATAGCAAACAACCAAAATTCCCAATAAAAACAATGATAGGAATAATGGAAGTTTGCTCTTCTTTTTAGAAGCAACCTGGGCATTCTTCTCTTCCATAAATTATTTATCGAGTTCTACCTCCAAAATATTGGCGGTGCCTTTTTTACCCTCGTTGGAAATGTACAGCGTTCCTTCGGGTGAAAAAATAATTCCCTCCGGTTGGTTGAAAGTATCCTGTAGCAAATTGTACAATTTTAGTGTTTGCCCTGAGGAATCAGCAATAAGCAATTGCGGGTTTTTTCCTTCAACAATGTAGATAGTCCCATCCACAGGATGTATTGCAAGATCGGCCGGATGTATAGCATTTGATGTAGATTGATCATCGTCTTTATCTTTTCTCTCAAAAATTGGATCGTTGTGCCTAATGGTCAGTATTGGATTTGCCTCCATTTTTTTCGTCTCGAGGCTGAATGCATAAATCCCCATAAAATCCTTGCTCTTCAAATCCTTATTTTTTGGCATTAGTAACAATCTGTTGTTTTTCTTATCAAAAGTGAGGGATTCCATATTGTTTTTTCCGGAGAAAGGCGTGTGGTATGTTTTTACTTCAAAGTTGTCGCTCAAAAAATTTATTACTTCAAAAAGTTGTCCATCACTGCGAAGCACAAAAGCTGTGCTGTCAACAACTGTAATCCCTTCATAGTCGCCAGATTTTGAAAAATTCACGGTCTTTTCAACTGTATTAGTAGCAAGGTCATAAATAAATATAATTCCTTCCTCGTCCTGCACGCAGGCCAATCTATTTTCGCCAACCCACGTAATACCGGAAATTTCATCCAGTTCTTTCGGCATTTCCCATTTTCTGACAATGGTGTAATTTTCTTTTTCCAAACGCGGATTGAGTGATGGATTTTCAAAAGCAAACCATAAAAAGCTCACCAATAACAAAACCGAAATAATAATTAAAAATGCGATTCTATTTTCGTTATATCTTAAATTCATTAGTTCCAGTTTTTGATGTTGTCAATTAGTTTTCCCTCACGATCAAGCACAATATTTTTGTCTTTTAGAAAACCGTCTATTTCAATTTGGAAATATGAATTTTCTCCGTGTATTAAAATCTCAGGATCTTCCCATTTCTGCGAATATTTGGTATTTAGGACGTTGATAATGGAAGCGGGAATTTTCTCATTGGCTATTTCATATTTATAGCCCGCCATGGTTCCGGTTTGGTCAATAATGGCGGAATAGTCTGTACTTTCCATTTCGAAATCAACCTCAAAATCATTGTGGTGGGTTTCCCATTCCACATTCACTGCATCGGGAAAATGGCTTTTGAAGGTATTTTCCACTACCGATGGAATTTCAGAAAGAGGAATGTCGTCATTACAGCCAAAAATGGTAGCTGCAAGCAGTGTAGCTATAAAAAATCTGAATATCATTTATTGAATCTTTACTCCAAAGATGCTATCCAAATCTGTAAGAAAATGGGAATGTACTTTAAAGAAATTTTAAAATGAAAAAATGTTGGTTGTTTTTATAGAAATAGTGTAGTCTAAAACCATATTTCTCCGCAATTGATTTGGAAATGGAAAGTCCCAATCCTGTTGAGTTTTTGTTACCGTTGTATTTTTGAAAACGCTTAAAAACCGCTTCATTTTCAAGTGAGGAATTTTCGGAAAAATTACTGATGCTGAATTTTTTGGCATCCAATTCCATAATAATATCGGTGCCAGAATTTCCGTGGGAAATGGCATTTTTTATTAGATTTGAAAAAAGTGTATACGCTAAATCGGGATTCATATTTTTTGAAACCTTTTCCATGGCGGAAAAATGCATGGCCATATTTTTATGCGAGGCCAACTCTGAAAAATTAAAAATGATTTTTTCAATCACAGCATTTATATCCACATTTTCATTCGGCTGAAACTGATCGTTCTCAATTTTAGAAATCAACAATAAAGAGCGATTCAATCTTTTCAATCGCTCGAGATTTTCCAAAGCTTGCTGCAATTGTTCGGCTTGATTTTCGGTCAATTCGTTTTCCTCAAAAAGAATTTCCAGTTTGTTTATGGCTATTGCCAAAGGCGTTTGCAGTTCGTGACTGGCATTTTCAATAAACTGTTTTTGCCCTTCGTAACTTTTCTGTGTTTTCTGAAGCAATTTTTCAATGCTATTATTCAGTAACGTAAACTCATCAATTTTTGTGGGAGTGTAGGTTATAGATTGGTTTTTTTCCAACCTGAAGGTTTTTAATTGCGCCATCAAATGGTAAAACGGTTTCCAGGTTTTCCTAAGAAAAAAGTTATTCAAAAGCAAAATACTGATAACCAGGAGGGAATAGAGCAAAATAGTATAAAAAAGCAAATTCTCTATTTGGTCGTCCTCTTCAACCATAGAGGTGACGACTTTAATTTTGTAATATTCGTTGTTCATTCGAAAAATACTTTCCAGAGTTCGTACCGGCTCGTAATCTTCCTCATTTATCATATACATCAACGTGTCGTTGTAAGTATCCTTAAAACCTCGATAATTTTTAAAATCAACTTTTTCAATCGTGTATAAATATTCGTCCAATTGCGGTTTTTGCATGAGGTTTGGATCTTTACTTGCACGGGCGATCAAAACCATTTTGCGGTTATCCAAACCATCATCGATACTGTCGTAAATCTCATCGAACATCGCGTAATAAAACACCACGGCCCAAATGGAAATAAGCACCAAAAGAATGGCCGAAAAGTAAGTGGTTGTGTAATTTAGGAGCTTCACTTGTTCTGCAATTTGTAACCAATGCCATACACGGCTTTAATCTCGATATCTGCTTTGTGGGATTCCAATTTTTTACGCAGATTTTTTATTTGGGAATAGATAAAATCAAAACTGTCCGCTTGGTCAATATTATCGCCCCAAACGTGTTCCGCAAGCGCCGTTTTGTTGACCAATCTATCTTTATTTGAAGTTAAATATAACAGCACATCGTATTCCTTCCGGTTCAATTCCACTTCTTTCTTTCCAATAAAAATCATTCTGTTTGAAGTATTTATAACAACATTTCCGAATTGTAATTCGGTATGGCCCTCAAAATTCCGTCTGCGCAAAACTGCTTTCACCCGCGCGCGGAGTTCGGCCATATGAAAGGGTTTTGGAAGATAATCGTCTGCGCCAAGATTCAATCCATTCAACTTATCATCCAATGAATCCTTTGCAGAAACTATGATTACTCCGTCTTCCAATCCTTTATTTTTTATAATTTTCAAAAGCTCCAAACCACTCCCGTCCGGAAGGCCAATATCCAGCAAAATACAATCATATTGGTAAACCCCAATGCGTTGGCGAGCTTCCTTAAAACTTACGGCGCTTTCAACTATATGCGCTTCAGCTTCCAAGGTTTGCGCCATGTTTTCCAACATTTGCGGTTCGTCTTCAACGATTAGTATTTTCATTCGGAATTAATTTCACATAAAAATACAGTGCAATGCTGTAAAGAAATGGGATTTTTCAAAAAAAGAAAATTGAATTAAGAATTTAGATCCGAGAACCTAGACAAACCTGGAACTGAGAATTATTCCCGATTCCAAATTCTTTACAGATTCCTTCTGTTACTTTGGTCTAAACTTAAAAAATAATGACTATGAAAACTTTAAAAATTTTAGCTGCATTTCTATTTACTACAGGAATTGCCGCGGCACAGGATGTTAGCATTGCTGATGTTCCCGCTTCCGTGAAAAATGCCTTTACTAAAGAATACGCCAAAGCCACTGATGTGGAATGGGAAAAAGATATGCAAAACTACAAAGTAGAATTTGATTTGAATAGAATGGAAAACGAAGTGTGGTACAATGCTTCCGGCACCGTTGTGAAAAAAGAACAGGATATAGCCGAAGTGGAACTTCCGCAGGTAGTTCGAGATGCCGTAAAATCAAGTTATGCAGATTATACTTTAGATGATATCGAAAAAGTTTGGCAAGACAACACCATAAACTACGAGCTTGAACTCGAAAAGGGAGACGAAGACAAATATGTAACTTTTGATGCCAACGGAAAAGTGATTGCAGAAGTGAAGCAATAAGAAATTGTAATTAAAAAATCCCGCTATTTCAGCGGGATTTTTTGGTTAGCGTATTGGCATCCTCAATTATCAATAGATGCAAATTTCATTTTGGAAGTATATTTTTCGGCTTTTGAAAATAATGGGGCGTAATCCATAATATTTTTTACATTATCCAAAGCACACAAATATGAGATAGCGGCGGAAAGTCCATTAAATAAGGTTTCTTTTGAAGTTGGGCTTTTCGGTCTTTGGCTTTTGTGGGTAAACGGCAGCGAATAGCCGCAGCCTTCCAAAAAAGCAACTTCAATTTTTAGTAGTTCTTCGGGAGTATATCCATTGAATTTTCTTCCTAAATTTTGATGCACGCGTCCTACATAATTCAATTGCAAGGAACCATGAGAATCGCTCAGGTGCTTCCAGCTATCTTTATTGTCACAAATATTTCCAACCGCACAATGGGTACAGCACTCAGGATTGAGGGTGTTGTTATGGAAAGCGGAGTACAATTTTTCCAGGGCTGCGTCCAGTCTCTTCGTGGTTTTCATGGAAATTGAATTTTTTTCTTCCTATGAAATTAATAAATCTCCCGAAGAATTCCAGAGACTTTAGGTTTTTTTTGGCGTATAAAAAAAACGCCCGACAAATATTGCCGGGCGTTTTTGAAATTATTTATATCAGCTTATTCAAAACTTGTATAATCAAAGCGTTGGCCTCCAATGGATACTTCGGCCATCAATCCTTCTTTTGGCAGGGTAAATACTGCTACTCCATCTGTATAGGTAAGATTTAAGGATGGTGGGGCTTGGTTTATTGCGATTGCAGAAACATTTGATCCGAAGGTAAAATCATCATCCATAAATTTCTGTACGGCCTCGTCGGTTTTTAGAAAAACTATTTCACTGTAAGCTTTTCCACCAATTTGGGCTCCAATATCCAATTGCTTCATATTTGCCATGCCAACCAGTACACCGCGCTCATAAACAGCTCCGTTACCAGATGCGGCACCTACAATTAGCGCACCCTTTCCAACATTCGGAAAGATTACATATGCTTTTGCATCATCAAAATAGGCCTGAATTTTGGAATTGGCATCAATAAAAGCAGCCTTTATATTTTTAGCATCATTAATTACTTTTTTGTCGTCTGCGTTTTGTGCAAATAATGTGAAGCTAAAAAACAGCATCATCATCATTAAAAGATTTTTCATTTTCATAATAAAGTAGTTTTTTGTTAGAAATTTAAAGATACTTTATATGCGGGAAGACCAAGGTTAAAAGACTGTTACATTATATATAATGAATTGCCAAATAAAGACTTGGGTGAAGGTTTGGGTCTAATCTTAAAAGAAATTCCCCATCTTTATTTAAGATCCTTTTTTACCAAAAGATAAAAGTCATTGTCCAGCGGAAGGTATCCCTGGTCATACAGATAGAAATAGGTGGAGCCGGATTTTGTAGTGTAAATTCCAGTGAAATAATCAAAGCTGAAGCCCATTCGCAAAAGTTTGTCTTTGGTGGTCTTGGTTTTATCTTCAGTGTTTAATTTTTCAAGGATGCGATAATTTTTGCGAAGGCGGTTGTTGATGTTGCGAACCAAATTTTTGTTGTCCTTGTTTAAGGAATTATTGTGTGCATTGCGGCAGGCATCGCTACAAAACTTCTTGTCGGCACGCCCAATAATTTTATCCCCGCATTCCGGACAGTTTCTTTCCATCTATTAAAGATAAAACATTTGAAATGTATGCACCAAATGTAGAAGCTCCAAATTTCAAAACACCAAAATTCCCAACAGATCTTTTGAAATTTGGTGTTTTTATTTTTATTTGGAATTTGGTTCTCGGGGTTTTGGAGTTTCACGAATGTGAAACCTATAAATAGCTTCCAATTTAAAAAATATTCCGCCATTCAAACTTGGGTTCAATTGCGTTCGGTCATCACCAAAACTAAACGCTGAAACACCCAAATTCATCTTTTCGCCCTCGGCATAAACTTCATAGTTATTGCTGGAATAGCCAAGTTTTGCACGTAACAAAACACTTTCTTCCAAAGCATTGAACTGCAGGTAGCCCGCGAATTCCAAAGAGCTGAGGTCGGCATATACCGTTGGCAAATTTTCGTAATGAACATTATAACTACGGCCTATCCCAAAGTAATCCATACCAAGGCTGGTTACGCCAAGTTTATAGCTGATATCTGCAGAAATGGGTAAACTCATATCCATTTCAAAGCGCTTGTTGGGGCTCAAATAATACCATCCCAAAATTGGGGTCGTAAAAAGGCCGAAAGCTTCCTGTGAAGCATAAACGCCGAAGCGGTATTTTAAATTTTCGTTCTTTTTTAACTTCAACAGGGCGAAACCTCCAAAGTAAAAATCGTCTGTGGAAATATTTTTATAATCTGAAGCAATCTTAGGTAATAAAACTATAGTGGTACTCCATTTTTCGGTCCAAGTTGAAGCCAGTCCCAGTTTCAGATTTGTGCTGTACAAGCTTGTATATTCTGCATCAGGAAAAAGTTGTAGATTATTTCTGCTCAAATCGGCTCCAGTTATTAACGCATGGTTTTCGTTGAAAACAATAGGAAAGGTAATTCCTGCTTCGAAAGATTTTACATAGGTGCTGCTTTCAATATCTTCAAAATCATTATTAAATGTTTGTCCGTAACCAATACGCAATAAATCAACATATTCTTGTGAAAATGATATCCATGGAAGTAATAGAAATAAGAATACGTTTTTTCTCAATTCATAATAGATTTAATTTCAAACCATCAAATAATCCAAAAATCTAAAAATCTAACTTATTTCTTAAAAGCACCAACACCCTTTTGAAGCCAAGCGTAATATTCTTCAATGTCAGGCGTATAGCCAACGGGCTCAATAAGGTTTTCTTCGTTGTGGTCCATCAATACATAAAAGGGCTGCGAATTGGTTTTATATTTAATGGTTTGTAACTCGCTCCATTTTTGACCGATATATTTAAGTTTTTTGCCAGGTTTTAAACTTGATTCAACAATTTCGTCCTCTTCGAGTTTACGTTTGTCGTCAACATATAGCGATATAAGTACTACTTCATTTTTCAACATATTCAATACCTTATCATCTACCCAAACGTTCTGTTCCATTTTACGGCAATTAACACAGGCCCATCCCGTAAAATCGATCATTACTGGTTTGCCTACTGTTTTTGCATATGCGAGCCCCTTATCATAATCATTAAATGCTAAAATTTGATGTGGGGCCAATAGATGTGCACCATCGGGCAAGTCTTGATGCTCGTTAGAAACTATACCTCCTCCTACTTTGGAATTCCCAACACCATACGGCGACTCTGCGTAATCTAAGGGGGGTGGGAATGCACTAATTAAATTTAAGGGCGCACCCCAAAGTCCTGGAATCATGTAAATGGTAAATGCTAATACGAGTAACCCAAGACTCAGTCGGCCAACCGAAATATGCGTTAAAGGCGAATCATGGGGTAACTTGATTTTTCCGAAGAGATAAAGTGCCAAAGCCCCAAAAATTGCAATCCATATAGCTAGGAAAACTTCTCTTTCCAGCCAATGTAGCTGAAGTACAAGATCTGCGTTTGAAAGAAATTTAAATGCCAAGGCTAATTCTAAAAAGCCTAATACTACTTTTACTGTGTTTAACCAACCTCCAGATTTTGGCAATGAATTCATCCATCCGGGAAAAGCCGCAAACAATGCAAAAGGCAGTGCTATTGCCAAAGAAAATCCAAGCATTCCAACAATAGGTCCTATTTGGCTTCCTCCAGCTGCTGCCTGGACCAAAAGCGTTCCAACAATGGGTCCGGTGCATGAAAAAGATACAATTGCCAAAGCAAGGGCCATAAAAAAGATGCCAATTAGGCCGCCTCTATCTGCTTGTGAGTCAACTTTGTTTGCCCATGAATTGGGAAGCATAATTTCGAAGGCGCCTAAAAAGGAAAAAGCAAATACAATTAACAAAACAAAGAAGATGAGATTGAACCAAACATTGGTTGAGAGGGCATTTAATGCTTGGGGTCCAAATATTAAGCTTACTAGAATGCCCAATAACACATAGATAATGATTATTGAAACTCCATAAATAATTGCATTTTTGATACCGGTTGCCCGTGTTTTACTTTGCTTGGTGAAAAAACTTACGGTCATTGGAATCATTGGAAAAACACATGGGGTGAGCAATGCCGCAAATCCGGAAAGAAAGGCCAAGAAAAAAATGGTCCAGAGCCCTTTCTTGTCTTGTTTTTCATTTTGTTCAACTGCCGAAAGTGATGGAGTTATAGAAGAGTTTTGAACAGTATCTTTTACGGCTTCCGCATTTGTGGAGTCAATCTCAACTGTATCTACAATAGTTTCAGTATTTGTGCCGATTGTTTCGGTGTTGGCTACCGATTCGATATTTTTCTGCGGATCTGGAATTTTAAAGACTAAATCTACATAACTAGGTGGTAGACAGCGGGTATCATCGCACACCATAAACTCTACTTCGCCTTTTACGGTAGTTCCTTTATCGCCTGTTAATTTTATTCTTTTTGTAAACGTAGCGGTGTTTGAAAAATAGGTAATAACCATATCAAAGACAGGATCTTTTTCGGTAATGCCTTTGCTTTCCTTTATTTTTCCGATACTTTTATACGCATTGTTTTCTTCAAATGTAAAAAGTGTGGGTAATGGCCCATTGTCTGGAACTACCTGTGAATAAAGGTGCCATTTATCCTCAATGGTGGCTTTGGAAATTAAATCGTATTCTGTCTCTGATATTTTTTTGATGCTTGTCGTCCATTTTACGGGATCAAGAATTTGCGATTGTAATGAGCCAACTGATAAGGTGGCGAGAAGAAAGTAAAGAAATAGATTTTTCATTCGAATACTAAAAAGGTGATATTTAAAGGACATCAAATTTGGGGTAAAAAATGCAGTATTCAAAATTATGATACGCTTTTGGGAAAAAAGCTTGCAATAAGATTTCAAATTTAATTCAAAAGACCTTAAATGATACTGGTTTTGTACTGCACTTTTCTATTTTGAAAACCCATATCCATTTCTTCAAAAATGATTACTTTTGCAAACTTTATTGCAACACCCACATTATGAGCAAGAAATTTAAAGAATACAAAGGGCTGGACCTCCCAAAATTGGCGGAAGAGATACTCGATTTCTGGAAAGAAGAAAACATTTTTGAGAAGAGTATTTCTATTCGCGAGGGCGCAGAACGGTTTGTGTTTTTTGAAGGTCCCCCTTCAGCCAATGGCTTGCCGGGAATCCACCACGTTATGGCGCGCGCCATAAAGGATATTTTCTGCCGCTACAAAACCCAAAAAGGTTTTAAAGTTGACAGAAAAGCAGGTTGGGATACGCACGGTTTGCCGATAGAACTCGGAGTGGAAAAGGAACTTGGCATTACCAAGGAAGACATCGGCAAAAAAATATCAGTTGAAGATTACAATGCAGCATGCAAAAAAGCCGTGATGCGCTATACAGACGTGTGGAACAAAGTAACTGAAAGCTACGGTTATTGGGTAGACATGAGCGATCCCTATGTAACCTACGAACCAAAATATATGGAAACGGTTTGGTGGCTACTGAAAGAAATCTATAATAAAAACCTACTTTATAAAGGCTACACAATTCAGCCGTATTCGCCAAAAGCGGGAACCGGATTGAGCTCGCATGAACTAAACCAACCCGGCACGTATCAAGATATTACAGATACAACGGTTGTTGCACAATTTAAGGCAATGGCCGAAACATTGCCCGATTTTCTTGCGGAAGAATCAAACAATATTTGGTTTCTGGCCTGGACGACCACGCCGTGGACATTGCCAAGCAATACCGCTCTAACTGTGGGCGCGAAGATTGATTATGTGTTGGTGAAAACTTTTAATCAATATACATTTCAGCCCATAAATGTGGTTTTGGCGAAAAATTTGGTTGCAGAACAATTCGCAAAGAATTATGAGGAAAAACCCAATGAGGAAATTTTGGAGTCCTTTAAACAAGGCGATAAAACCATTCCCTATTTTATTGCGAAGGAATTTAAAGGCGCAGATTTAGTCGGAATTCGTTATGAGCAATTGCTAGATTATGCGCATCCTTATAATAATCCTGAAAACGCTTTCCGAATAATTGGGGGCGATTTTGTGACTACCGAAGACGGAACCGGTATTGTACACACAGCACCAACCTTTGGAGCAGACGATGCCAAGGTTGCAAAGGAAGCCGTGCCGGAAGTGCCACCAATGCTGGTAAAAGATGAAAACGGAAACTTGGTTCCCCTTGTGGATCTGCAAGGAAAATTCCGTCCGGAAATGAAGGAACTCGCTGGAAAGTATGTAAAAAACGAATATTACGAAGATTCCGAAATTCCCGAAAAATCGGTCGACGTTGAAATTGCAATAAAACTGAAGACCGAAAACAAGGCTTTTAAAGTTGAAAAATATTTGCACAGCTACCCAAATTGCTGGCGCACCGACAAGCCAATTTTATATTATCCGCTGGATTCCTGGTTTATAAAAGTGACCGATTTCCGCGATAGAATGTTTGAACTGAACAAAGAAATAAACTGGAAACCGAAAGCCACAGGCGAAGGTCGTTTTGGCAATTGGCTTTCAAACGCAAACGATTGGAATCTTTCGCGCTCACGCTATTGGGGAATTCCGTTGCCAATTTGGAGAAGCGAGGATGGAAAGGAAGAAATTATAATCGGTTCAGTTGAGGAATTAAAAACCGAAATGCAAAAATCAGTTTCCGCCGGACTGATGCAGAATGATATTTTCGAAGATTTCAAAATAGGGGATCTTTCCGAAGTAAACTACGCGAAAGTTGATCTACATAAAAATATAGTAGATGAAATAATTCTCGTTTCCCCCACCGGAAAACCAATGAAGCGCGAAGCCGATTTGATAGATGTTTGGTTCGATAGCGGAAGTATGCCGTATGCACAATGGCATTACCCTTTCGAAAACAAGGAAAAGGTTGAAAACACCTGGAGAAAAGCAGATTTTATCGCGGAAGGCGTTGACCAAACCCGTGGTTGGTTTTACACACTTCACGCAATCGCTACAATGATTTTTGACGATGTTGCCTATAAAAATGTAGTTTCAAATGGATTGGTTTTGGACAAAAACGGCCAGAAAATGAGCAAACGTCTCGGCAATGCTATTGACCCTTTTGAAACCTTGGATGTGTTTGGTCCAGATGCCACGCGTTGGTATATGATCAGCAATGCGAACCCTTGGGATAATTTAAAATTTGACCAAGATGGCATATCGGAAGTGCGGAATAAATTCTTCGGAACGCTTTACAACACCTACAGTTTCTTCAGCCTTTATGCCAATCTCGATAATTTTCAGTATATTGAAAAAGACCTTCCGCTGGAAAAACGCCCGGAAATTGACCGTTGGATTCTTTCAGAATTGCACACGCTCATCCAAAAAGTAGATGATTATTACGCAGATTATGAGCCAACCAAAGCAACGCGCGCCATTTCGGAATTTGTTCAGGAAAATTTGAGCAACTGGTTTGTGCGCCTAAGCCGAAGAAGATATTGGAAAGGCAGCTATAATGACGATAAGATTTCAGCATACCAAACGCTGTACACTTGTTTGGAAACAGTAGCGAAATTAGGTGCTCCAGTGGCTCCGTTCTTTATGGACAGGCTTTACATAGATTTAACACAGGGAACCACAAAAGATAAAAAAGCTTCGATACATTTGACCGATTTTCCAAAATCGGATATTTCGTTCATTGATAAAAAGTTGGAGCACAAAATGCAAAAAGCCCAGACAATATCGTCTTTAGTGCTTTCGTTACGACAAAGAGAGAAGATTAAAGTACGGCAACCGCTTCAAAAAATAATGATTCCTGTTTTGGAAGATTCCGAAAAGGAAGAAATTCTCGCAGTATCAGATTTAATTAAAAGCGAAGTCAACGTAAAAGAAATTGAATTGATTGACGAAGGTTCCGGAATGTTGGTAAAACAAATAAAGCCAGATTTTAAAGCCCTCGGACCTCGTTTCGGGAAAGATATGAAAGCTGTTGCGGCTGCAATTTTAAACTTTGATCAAAAACAAATTGCCACTTTGGAAAAAGATGGGGAAATATCAGTTTTTATTAACGAAAAAAATACTACTTTGGCGCTCGCTGATGTAATCATAAGTTCGCAGGATATTGAAGGCTGGTTGGTTGCAAATGCAAATGGAGTTACTGTGGCACTGGATGTTACGATAACCCCGGCATTGCGAAATGAAGGCGTGGCCCGGGAATTGGTTAACAGAATTCAAAACTTGCGAAAGGATAGTGGTTTTGAGGTAACGGATAGGATTGAGGTTAGCATTCAGGAAAACGAAAGGCTACAAGAAGCGTTAACCCAAAATCTGCAGTATATAAAAGAAGAAACATTAACGGAGGTTTTGCAATTTCAACCACAAATAGAACAAGGAACCGAAATTGCATTTGACGATATTGAAACACGTATAAGCATTAAAAAACATTAGATCATGACAGATACAGAAAGAACCAGATATTCAGATGCCGAGCTGGAAGAATTTAGAGCACTTTTAAATGATAAAATAAAAAAGGCGACCGAACAATTGGAATTGATTCAAAGTTCGTATAAAAACGACAGCAACAACGGTACTGATGATACTTCACCAACCTTTAAGGCTTTCGATGAAGGTAGCGAGGTAATGAGCAAAGAGGCAAATTCGCAGTTGGCTATTCGTCAGGAAAAATTTATTCGCGACTTGAAAAATGCTTTGGTACGTATTGAAAACAAAACCTACGGGGTTTGTCGCGTAACGGGAAAGCTAATCAATAAAGAGCGCTTAAAACTTGTGCCGCACGCTACCTTGAGCATTGAGGCAAAGAATATGCAGAAATAATATTATTTCCGAAGGAAAGATATTTGAAGGCCCCTTTCCTTGATTGGGGCTTTTTTTTTTGGAAAAAAAATCAATTTAAAAAGAAGAAAAATATACTGCATATGGCGGAAAACTGCCATAATAATAAACTGCTGCAAACCAAATAATATTGCTATTTTTGCAGCGTTTTCAGAAGTTTTTATAAATGAATTAAAGAGATTCCCGCCAAAATTTTTATGGAGCGCAGTCAAAATTCGGGAAAAGTTATGAGCCTAAAAAAAGCCACTTTTATTATTGTACTGATTTTATTGATAGATCAGATTTCAAAATTTTATATTAAAACGCACTTTGCTTTAGGCGATGAGATCCGCGTTTTTGATTGGTTCCGTATACTTTTCGTTGAAAACGAAGGAATGGCGTGGGGTGCGAAAATTCCCGGCGAATATGGAAAGCTTTTTCTTACCCTTTTTAGAATCGTGGCTATTGCGGGGATAGGGTATTGGCTTTGGGATTCCGTTCGAAAAAATATGCCAAGCATCTTGATTTTTTGTGTTGCCTTGATTTTTGCGGGGGCATTGGGCAATATTATCGATTCAGTTTTTTACGGTTTAATCTTCAATGATAGTCACCACCAGGTGGCAACCTTATTTCCCGACCAGGGCGGTTATGGCACAGTATTTCACGGCAAAGTGGTAGATATGCTTTATTTTCCATTATACGGCGGCACCTTGCCCGATTGGTTTCCTTTTTGGGGCGGAGAGTATTTTACGTTTTTTGATCCTGTTTTCAATGTTGCGGATTCTTCCATAAGTATCGGAGTTATTTTGCTGCTTATTTTCAACAAAAAGGCATTTCCGAAAAAAGAAACTGAATAATTTTTTTTGCAGAGACTTGTAAATTAAGAAATTACAAAGCCCTTTAATAAGGATAGTCCCTTAATTTTTAAAATCCAATATATTTTTGGGTGAGATACAAAAATTTAGGGGCACATCATTATTCTCAATAAAAATTTCTGGTTCAGGGGGAAAATAAGAAAGTCCAACAATTTGTGTTTGGGGATTGCACTTTTTTAAAAATCGATCATAAAAGCCTTTTCCATAGCCTACGCGGTTTCCTTTTACGTCGTAAGCTAACAATGGCACAAAAACCACATCGATTATTTCGGGTGAAATTTCTATCCCGGAAACAGGCTCGGGAATTCCATATTTTGAAGTTTTCAAAAAGGTATTTTCCTGCAACAGAAAATGCTGCATTTCCCCAGTTGAAAAATCTGCTTTTGAAACGACAATACTTTTGTCTTTTCCCTGCAGAATATGCATCAAATATTCTGTATTCACTTCTTTTTTTTCTGAAATAGACAGGAATATATGATAATAGGTTTTGTCCCAAATAGGAAGTTTTAAAGCTTGGTTCGCAAGCTGCAGGCTCACTTCCTCGATAAAATCTTCCGAAAGATTTTGCCGAAGTTTTTTGTATTTCAAACGAAGCCTATTTTTTTCAGCCATATTATTTTGAAAATTCGAATTCAATTCCAATGTTATCATCTTAAATGCATACGAAGTGCCTTAATCCTAAATCTAAAATCGGCATTCGTAATTCTAAAATCCTTTTAGTCTTCCCTTTCCTCTGCCTCGGTATCTGCAGTATTCACGGTTGAAATATGAAAAATTGCATCCCCTTGGTTTACTATAGGCGATTGGTTCACATTAATTATGTATCCTTCGTTTGGCGAAGTAACCTTAAACCGCATTTTTCCGTAAGGATCTGTAATGGTAGCCAAAAATTCACCCTTTTCAACATGCTTGTTGCAATCAATTTTTACATGCAACAACCCACTGCGGAAGGCACGTATCCATTTGCTTTTTTCAATAATTACGGTTTTCGTCTGTGGTTCTGGGGCTACATGTCTTTTACCCAACATGTCCAAATGATTTAGCACCCGCAATATGCCGTCTACACCTTCCTTTGCAATATGCTTGTTGCTTTCACGGCTTTTTCCACCCTCGAAGAGCAACACGGGAATGCCCATTTTTTGACAGGTGTTTCTATATGACTTTTCTATTGTATTGGAATAGACTGTGAAGGGAGCATTAAAAACCTTGGCAAGTTCCAATAACCTTGCATCGCCCGGTTTTATTCGAATTTGCGCTGCATTGAAACGACTGGCCCCGCCAGTATGGAAATCGAGACAATAATCGGCGTGTGGTAAAATCTTTTTGGTGAAATGATAGGCAACACGGCTAGCCAACGAACCGGTTTTTGTTCCTGGAAACACCCTGTTGAGGTCCCGCCCGTCGGGAAAGGAACGATCACCATTCAAAAAACCGAAAACGTTCAAAATAGGGATACAGATAATAGTTCCACGTTTTGGCTTGTTCAATTTTCGGGCTATTAGTTGGCGTACTATCTCTACCCCGTTTATTTCATCCCCATGAATGGCAGCGGTTATCAAAACCGTTGGCCCAGGGATTTTAGATCTTTCAATAATAATAGGAATTTCAACCTTTGTGGAAGTATAAAGTTTTGCAATGCTGAAATCTACTGTTCGGCTTTCTCCCAGCGCAATCCTTTCGTTTAAAATAACAATATCACGTTCTTCCTTTTTTGCCATAATTAAACGTTGCGTTCAATGTATTTTATGATTGAGTTTGCAATGTCTTTACCCGTGGCCTGTTCAATTCCTTCCAGTCCTGGAGAGGAATTTACTTCCAAAATTAATGGTCCACGCGCAGATTGTAGCATATCAACACCTGCAATGCCAAGGCCCATGGCCTTTGCGGCTTTTAAAGCTGCGGTTTCTTCCTCATCGGTAAGTTTTATAACGGTTGCCGTTCCGCCACGGTGCAAATTGCTTCGAAACTCGCCTTCCTTGCCCTGCCGTTTCATTGCGCCAATTACCTGGCCGTCCACAATAAATGCCCTAATGTCTGCGCCACCCGCTTCTTTTATAAATTCCTGAACAATAACCCGCGCCTGAAGATTGTTGAAAGCCTCAATTACAGATTCGGCAGCTTTTCGGGTTTCTGCCAAAATTACCCCAATACCTTGGGTACCTTCCAAAAGCTTAATAATTACTGGCGCGCCTCCTGCTTGGTCCACAATTTCCTTTACGTTTTTGGAATAATTGGTGAAAACGGTTTTTGGCAATCCCAATCCCGCGCGGGAAAGCACTTGTAAACTTCGCAATTTATCGCGAGAGCGAACCAATGCCTGCGATTCCGTTGTGGTAAAAACTCGCATCATCTCAAATTGGCGGACCACTGCGGTACCATAAAAAGTAACCGAAGCGCCGATTCTTGGAATTACCGCATCGGTATGGTCCAGTTTGTGGCCTCTGTAATAAATAACCGGGTTTTTCTTTTCAATTACAATATCACACTTGGCATGGTTTATAACCTCCACATCGTGCTTTCTTTTTTTTGCTGCCTCTACCAATCGCTGGGTGGAATATAAATGGCTGTTTGCAGATAATATTTTGATGTTCATTTTTTATATTTTAATTTGAAGGAGAGGTTGGTTTTGTTAATATCCACCATAAATTTCTTACTCAAAAAGTTTCTTCCCAAAAGTACAGGAAAACGCATCTCTTCTCGGTCGCTCAGCGTTAAATAAATTGGGTGGGTTTTTCCAAAAAGAACGATCTCCGTTTTAATTCTATATCTGGCTTCCGATTGGCCGTTGCTGCTTTTCACCACTTTTACGTCATACTCGTCAAAAATTATTTCCTTTTCATGATAGCTGGGGTGTTCTTCATCCAAAAAATTACATTTCAAATAATTGTCCTCCACTTTCATGTTTTTACAATGGATAGAAGATGTGTAGGCACCTGTGTCAACTTTCACTTCAATATCGAAAAGGTTTAGCAAAGGAAAATCTGCTTTGTCTATTCTGCCAATGTTTCTTTTCAAGGGTTTGGGATTTTATTGCAAGTTAAATAATAAAATTTCCAAATGACAAATAACAAATTCCAAATAATTTCTAAAATTCAAAAAATTGGCTACTAAATACTGCGTGCTGACTACTTATTTTTTATTCCGTTCAATAAATCCGATTACACTTTTGGAAACGTTTCTTCCCGACGTATTTTCAATGCCTTCCAATCCCGGTGTACTATTAATTTCCAGAACAAGAGGCCCATTTTTAGACTGCAAAATATCAACCCCGCAAAAGCCCAAATTCATTGCTTTTGCAGCTTTTATGGCAATTTTTTCTTCTGCGGAAGAGAGCGAAATCATTTCAGAAGTGCCGCCACGATGCAGATTGCTGCGGAAATCGCCAATCTTGCACTTCCGTTTCATTGCCGCCACCACAACGCCGTCCACAACAATGGCCCGAAGATCTGTGCCGTTTGCTTCCTCAATATATTCCTGCAGCAGAAATTTTACCCCAGCGGCATTTAAAGTTTCAATAGTTGCCAAAGCGTTTTGCGGACTTTCAGTTAAAATAACACCTTCCCCGTGTGTGCCTTCCAAAAGTTTTATGATTATTGGTTTTCCGTTGAAGGTTTTTAGTTGCTCCTCAAATTCAAAAAAAGAAGCGTAAACCGTTCTCGGCACGGGAATTTGATATTTCGCCAAAATCTGAAAACACGTCCATTTATCGCGGCTGTTTAAAATTCCTTCGGAAGAAGCCACCGTAAAAACCCCCATAGCCTCAAAATGGCGTACCACATTGGTACCAAAATAAGTATTGGAAGCGCCGATTCTGGGAATTATGGCGTGGAGATCATTAACCAATTCATTCTGAAAATAAAGTGCTGCTTTTCCGTTTTCAACGGCAAGATTGCAGTAGGAAGGATCCAAAACTTCCATAGTATGCTTTCGCGCTTCACCAGCATTTAAAAGGCTTTTGGTGGAATATAGTGCTTCTCCGCGCGATAAAATGGCAATGTTCATAGATGGTTATTGTGTGTGCAATTTAACCAAAAAGAACATTGCCCATAAAGTCATTAGTTAAAAATTAACGGTTACCTTTCCTCTTAGAAAAAAGGGGGTTCCCGGCGTAAAATGTATTTCATCCACAGATTCGGGCTCGTTAAAAAGTCTGCTTTCGGTTGCGAATTGTGTTTCGTTCCATTGGGTGTCAAAAAGATTTTCCACAACAATTCCGAAAACAAAATTTCTGAAGGTATAATTAATGTTGAAATCGGTCACAAAATAACCTTCCGCAACAATGCTGTTATCTTCATTTGCGGCCCTATCCTTTAGATAACGATACGTAAGTCCGCCGGAAAAATTTGCCAGATTTTCTACTGCAATTCCTCCGGTTGAGGTAAAATCGGGTGCAAGCGGAATGTAGTCTGCTCCGTCGGGTTCTTCCGTACTTCGGGCGTGCGTATAGTTTACATCGCCATAAAAATACAACCAGTCCAATGCTTCATAACGCAGTCCAAAATCAACACCCAATCTTCGTGTTTTTCCGCTGGGTTCCACAATTCCGGCATCGCCCACGTACACAAATTCCTGCTCCAAAAATAACGCCCAAAAAGCGGTGTTGAAAATTAAATCGTCGGTCAATTTATAGATTCCGCCGAGATCTGCACCATATGCCGCGGGCAAAATATCTTCGCCGCTATTTGCAACGACTACGCGCGTATCGTTGGAATGGGAGCCGATTCCAGTTTTCAGAAACAATTGGAAATCTCGATTTGGACTGTAAATAAAATTCAATTTCGGGCTTGCGAAAACCTTGCTTTCACTTCGGTTATCGTAGGTTTGTGAAAGTTTATTTTCATAATCGAACTTAAAATAATCAAGGCGCAAGGCCGGATTTATTTTGAAATTTCCCAAGCCGAATTCCGTATTCAAAAAGGCAAAACTATTTATTTGATCCACATTTCCAAAAGCAATTCTGTCCAAAATTTCATAGCGATTTTTGGTGTGCGAAAGCTCAATATTATTTACATCGTCGTAACGCACGCCAAGCCCGGCAGTGTATTTAAAATTAAATGTTTCAGCATTTATTTTATCAGAAAATTCGGTTTGAAAACCTAAAATATTCCTGTCTTCACGTTGCGCAATTTGGTCGCCATTTACGGGATCTTCCAAGAAAAAGGTAAAGTTTGAAAACAGCTCAAAATCATAATGCGAATAATACGCACGTGTTTCAAGTTTTTTGTTTTCTGAAAGCAATTTCGAATGGTTAATCAAAAGATTTGTCCGGCTGGTATTTCCACCTTCAGTATCGTCTATGGCACCAAAACGATCAATCAAGCCTGAATCAATGGCGCGCTGCGGAATTTGTCCCGACGCATCCCACTTGCTCTGGAAATGCGAAGCTGTAAGTTGCAGTTTTTGATTGTCGGGCAAATTCAGATTGTATTTTGCCATCATATTAAAACGGTTAAAATTCTGGGGAGAATCAAACGGTCCATTGAAAGTATTCAGCGAAGCGGCTGCATAGGCATTACTATTTTCTGTTTCCAAAAGATTAAAAAGCCCAACGGTTCTAAAAGCATCAAATTGACCGTATTCTACTGAAACGGAACTTTTGTCCAGTTTGTCCAAAGTCTTGAAACTTACATAGCCAGCTGTGGCAAAATCTCCATATTTTGCATTATACGGACCTTTTCCGAAGGAAATTTTATCAATTGTTTCGGGAATTATAAAGTGTAAATCGCTATATCCTTGGCCGTGCGCGTGTGAAACCATATTTACTGGCATTCCATCTACTGAAAGATTGATGTCCGTTCCGTGGTCAATGTCAAAACCGCGCAGAAAAATCTGTTCGGCCTTTCCTCCGCCAGCGTGCTGGCCAATTATTAATCCGGGAACTTTCCGAAGAATTTCCTGCGATGATTTTACGGGCGCTGTTTTTAAATCTACGGCCACAATCTGGCTAAGTGTGTTCACTTCGGGCGTAATTGTAACTTGTTCCAAAGAAACGGCTGCTTCGTCCAAGATGATCATTATTGACTCGGTGAAATTTTCAGCTGTTACCGAATGTTCTACAGTGCTAAAGCCTAAGATGGAGAAACTAATGTTGTCATTTTCTTTCACATTTTCAAGTGAAAATTTTCCTGAGGCATCGGTGTGGGTGTGGTTGCCGGAATTTCGGTCAAAAACCGCCACATTTTCCAACGGTTTATTATTTGGGTCAGTGACTATTCCTTTAAGCGATTGCGATTGCGCAATACCAAAGCATAGCATGAGCCCCATTAAAAGTATTCTTTTCATGGGTGATTGGTTTAAAAAATGAATAAATTATGGTGCTGAAAGAAGGATTTTCTTTCAGAAAAAATTATGAAAAGAATATTTCTGGTGGGGGAGTGAAAATGGTCTGTACGTTTTTCGGAATGTGAAAAGCGTAGTTAAAAATGTGCTTTGTATTTTCCTGAATGCTAAAGTTGATTTTTGGATATGCTTTTGGAAAATGCTTGTCCAGCGTATAATCAAAAAAAGCGCCTTCGTGACCGCTAGTTTTTTCCGAAGAAAATATTTTGGAAAAAAAGGTGAACATTTTATGTTCGTGCGTGTGGTTGCGGCCCAATTCATGTTCTGCTTCGTGGTGTGAATAATCGGTGTGTGTCATCACGTGCGAAAAAGTGTGCATTCCGTCTGCTATTTGTTTTTGCATTGGGTTGAGCAAGTACAGAGCACAAAAGCAAAACACAAAATACTTTTTAAGGGAAATATAAAAATTGCTTTTGGGCATTTTTGTTCAGTTGGTTGCAATAGATACGCAATATTCGCACTATTGGATTTTTAAAAAATTTCATTTAACCGTTTCTTAACTATTTTTGACTGTCTAAAAATCTTTCAAAAACAAAACATAAAGTATCTTTGAACTTATGGCCAATGCTTCGGTAACACTTCAAATTTCAACACTTCCCGATTCGCCCGGCGTTTATCAATATTACGACAAGGACGGGAAACTGCTGTATGTTGGCAAGGCAAAAAACATAAAAAAACGCGTTTCCTCGTATTTCACAAAAAATTTCGACAATAACCGCACGCGGCTTTTGGTAAAAAAAATTGAAACCATAAAGCATATTGTTGTAAAAACCGAGACCGATGCGCTTTTGCTGGAAAATAACCTCATAAAAAACTATCAGCCGCGCTACAATGTGTTACTGAAAGACGATAAAAGCTATCCGTGGATCTGTATAAAAAACGAACGATTTCCCAGAGTTTTCCCCACACGCAGGTTAATTAAGGATGGCAGTGAATATTTTGGTCCGTACACCAGCATGAAAACGGTACATACCCTGCTCGATTTAATAAAAGGTTTGTATCAATTGCGCACTTGCAATTATGATCTTTCCGAAGAAAAAATTAGGGCCGACAAGTATAAAGTATGCCTGGAATATCACTTAGGAAATTGCGCCGGACCCTGCGAAGGGCTGTATTCCGAAAAGGAATACCACGAAAATATAGAAGCCATTCGGAACATTGTAAAAGGAAACTTTAAGGATTCGTTGCATAAATTTAAAAGCCAAATGAAGACTTTGGCGGCCGATTTAAAATTTGAACAGGCGCAGCGAATAAAGGAAAAAATTGATATTCTTGAAAATTACCAAAGCAAATCTACCGTTGTAAATCCAAAGATCAACAATGTGGATGTTTTCTCCATTATTTCGGATGAAAGTTATGGGTATGTGAATTTTCTGCAGCTTTCGCATGGGGCCATTATTCGGTCGCACACTTTGGAAATAAAAAAGAAACTTGACGAAACTGATGAGGAGTTGCTTCAGCTTGCCATTGTTGAAATTCGGCAACGTTTCAATTCGCTCTCAAAAGAAATTTATGCTCCTTTTGAGGTGGAATTGGGCGAAGAAATAAAAGTACACGTGCCAAAATTGGGCGATAAAAAGGCAATTTTGGACCTTTCTGAGAGAAACGCGAAATATTTCCGGATGGAAAAATTCAAGCAAGCAAAAATTGTTGATCCCGATCGGCACGAAAAGCGAATCATGGCGCAAATGAAAAAAGATTTGCGACTTTCCGAAGAACCGCGGCATATAGAATGTTTTGATAACAGCAATATTCAAGGTACAAACCCTGTGGCGGCCTGTGTAGTTTTCAAAAACGGAAAACCGAGCAAAAAAGATTATCGTAAGTTTAATATAAAAACCGTTGTTGGTCCCGATGATTTTGCCTCGATGGAAGAAGTAGTTTACCGCCGTTACAAAAGATTGCTGGAGGAGGAGCAACCATTGCCGCAACTCATCATCATAGATGGGGGAAAAGGCCAGCTTTCCTCAGCTTTAAAAAGCTTGGATAAATTGGGTTTGCGCGGGAAAATAGCTATTATAGGTATCGCGAAACGTTTGGAAGAACTGTTTTATCCCGACGATCCCATTCCGCTGTATTTGGATAAAAAGAGCGAAACCTTAAAAATAATCCAGCAATTGCGAAACGAGGCGCACCGTTTTGGTATAACATTTCACCGAAGCAAACGTAGCAAACAAGCTTTAAATACTGAGTTGGAAACCGTGCCGGGAATTGGTGAAAAAACGGTTGTTGAACTTTTGAAGCATTTTAAAAGTACCAAACGGATTGCCTCGGCAAGTTTTGAAGAACTTTCAAAAGTAATTGGGGCAAGTCGTGCAAAAAAATTAATAGCGTATTTTAATAATGAATCCAAAAATCCAAAAATCGAATAATCTAATAGTGAACTAACCCTTTAATGAAACAGGTACTCCTTACACTTTTCCTAATAATTTCAGCAATTACCTTTTCGCAAGAAAAAGGGGAGGATATAAAAGTAGGTTTGGTATTGAGTGGTGGCGGGGCCAAGGGGCTTGCGCACATTGGTGCTTTAAAGGTAATTGAGGAGTCGGGCGTGCGTATAGATTATATAGGCGGCACAAGTATGGGGGCGATTATTGGCGCGCTCTATGCATCGGGGTATTCAGCAAAACAGCTTGATAGCATTTTTCGGCAAACAGATTTTAGCACTTTAATACAGGATGATATTCCGCGCAGCTCAAAAACTTTTTACGAAAAACAGGAAGCTGAAAAATATGCCTTGGTCTTGCCTTTTGATAAATTTAAAATTGGATTTCCCTCGGGACTTTCAAAGGGACAGAATGTGTACAATCTCCTGTCAAAATTAACGAGCCACGTTAGTACTATTTCAGATTTTAGCGAATTGCCCATACCATTTTTCTGTGTGGCCACCAATGTTGAATCTGGAAATGAAGTTATTTTGGATCGTGGGTATCTTCCCAGAGCGGTCATTGCAAGTGGCGCTCTTCCTTCGCTTTTCAGTCCCGTTGTTATAGATAATAAGGTTTTGATAGATGGCGGGGTAGTAAATAATTATCCCGTGAACGAAGTACGTGCCAAAGGAATGGACATTATTATAGGGGTGGATGTTCAGGATAGTTTAAAAAGCAGGAATAATTTAAGATCCGCTTTTGATGTTTTGGTGCAGATAAATAATTATCGAACCATTAACGCAATGATAGAAAAACGAAAGAAAACAGATATTTATATTCACCCAAATATCAATGATTTTTCTGTAGTTTCTTTTGATGAAGGAAAAAATATAGTAGAATCTGGCGCGGTTGCGGCTGAAATATATCGGGAGGAACTTGAAAAGGTAGCCTTGAGGCAACAATCTTTTGAAAAGAGAGCGATAAAGTTTGAGACCCGCGACACCATTTTCATAAAGGAAGTGAAAATAGAAGGCAATGAAAAATACACCCGAAGCTATGTTTTGGGAAAACTTAAACTGCGCACGCCCGATAAGATTACTTACGAATATTTCAGTGAAGGCATCAACAATCTTTCGGCAACCGGAAATTTTCAGGATATCAATTACAGATTTTTTGAAGATGAAAACAACGAAAATATTTTGCTGTTGCAATTACGTGAAAGCAATTCTTCCATGATGCTTCGCTTTGCGGCACATTATGACAATCTCTTCCGAACGGCGGCTTTGGTGAATGTTACAAAAAAGAGGCTTTTCACCAATAATGACATAGCCTCCCTAGATTTAATCGCAGGTGATAACTTACGTTACAATTTTGAATATTATATTGATAAAGGATTTTACTGGAGCGTAGGTTTCAATTCAAAATACCACTTTTTTGAAACCGACGTACCCTTAAGTTTTGTGGGAGCTGATTTAGAAGCCCAACTTTCACTGCCCATTAATAATCTTTCCATAAAGTATAGTGATTTCACCAATCAACTTTATATTGAAACACTTTTTCGAAGAGTATTCATTTTTGGGTTGGGCGGAGAGCATAAATACCTTCGCTATCTTTCCGAAACAATTGGAACGGATGACAATAATTTACCGCGCACTATATTTGAAAGCACCAATTATTACAGCACGTTCGGTTTTTTGAAATATGACAGTTACGACAACAGCTTTTTTCCGAAGCGCGGGGTTTATTTTGCGGGGGATTTTCATTGGTACCTTTTTGCGCATGGGCGAAATGAGAATTTTGAGCCATTTTCATTGGCAAAAGCCAAAATGGGATTTGCACATACTTTTTTCAACAAATTTTCTGCAAATCTTACTGCGGAAGGAGGTTTTAAATGGGGCGGCCCCGAAACAACTTCGTTGGATTTTGCGCTCGGCGGATATGGCTTTAAGGAAATGAACAACATTATTCCATTTTTGGGCTATGATGCAATTTCGCTTCGCGGAAATACCTATCTTAAATCTACATTGACTTTTGATTACGAAATATTCCGAAAAAACCACATCAACATTTCCGCAAATATTGCCAATATTGGCAACGATCTTTTTGAAACGGGTGAGTGGATAGATGGGGTTGATTATTCGGGCTTTTCTGCAGGATATGGTTTGGAAACCATTTTAGGCCCCATGGAAATAAAATACGCATATTCGCCAGAATTGGATGAAAGTGAATGGTATGTTGCATTGGGGTATAGGTTTTAGCATAAACTTAAAACTGTGGCAACAATATTTTTACGATATTTGTGTGGAATTGAATTTACTGAATTCTTAGAAATTTTTATTCGGAAATTTCAGAATAACCCAAAATCCTAAAAAATGCCTTTTTATCATAAATTGGGCAAAATACCGCCCAAACGCCATACCCAATTTCGTAAACCCGATGGGAGTCTCTATTCAGAACAGCTTTTCGGAACCGTGGGTTTTGATGGTATGTACAGTAATATTTATCATGAAAACAGACCTACACAGGTAAAGGAAATAAAAAAGAAATACAATGTTGCTCCCAAAATTGCACGGGCCAACAATATAGAATCCCTTCGCTTGAAAGGATTTGACATTCAAGCTGAAAAGGATTACCTCGCAAGTAGAAAAACAATACTTACCAATAGTGATTGCAGCATAATTCTTGCCGCTCCCCAATCTTCCCTTAAAGATTATTTTTATAAAAATACAGATGCTGATGAATTGATTTTCATCCACAAAGGCAGTGGAAAATTGCGGACGTTTTTAGGAAATCTTGATTTTAAATATGGAGATTATTTATTGGTGCCCCGTGGAATTATTTACCAAATAGATTTTGATACCGAAGACAATCGTCTTTTTATTGTTGAATCGCGACGGCCCATTTACACCCCAAAAAGATATAGAAATTGGTTCGGGCAGCTTTTGGAGCATTCGCCGTTCTGCGAGCGGGATATTAGAAAACCGGAACAGCTTGAAACGCATGATGAGGAAGGAGAATTTTTAATAAAAGTGAAAAAACACGATGAGATTTTTGAAATGGTTTACGCCACCCATCCATTCGATGTGGTTGGGTATGACGGCTACAATTTTGCATATGCCTTTTCAATCCACGATTTTGAACC